>Ga0307429_1000307_pt1 | contig 32917 bp, 23 predicted proteins | sample SalMarWE160230MG_FD_202151 | JGI IMG/M metagenome (GOLD analysis project Ga0307429, IMG submission 202151) | Salt marsh sediment microbial communities from the Plum Island Ecosystem LTER, Massachusetts, United States - WE1603-230 | ecosystem: Environmental > Aquatic > Marine > Intertidal zone >... | reverse complement strand
TGTGATTATCATAAATAGATGTCACATTTTGAGGGATTTTTTCATAAATAGATGTCATATAGGTAGGAAAATGAAATCAAATTGGAATGGACAGTTAGGCTTGAAAATTAGAGACAAAAGGCTACCCCTTTGTAAAAAAGAGGCAGCCTTGAAACAATACAGTCTTACTATGGAAGATATTAAAAGATATGAAATAATCAAGGGGTGGTTGGATAGAATGATAGATGGAAATCAGGCTTCCTTACTTTTAGGAGTTAGTCGGCGTCATGCATTAAGGCTAAAGAAGGCTTTTAAGGAAAGAGGTATCGAAGGTCTTATTCCTAAGAAAAGAGGAGGGAGAAAGAGTATTCCGGAGTCATTAAAGGAGAAGATAGCTGAGTTATTTAAAGGAAAGTATGGTGGAAGGTTCAACATCTTGCATTTTAACGAAAAACTAGATGAAATTGAGGGGATACAGCTTTCATATGGCTGTGTGAGAAATATCCTAATAGAGAAGGAACTTCATAAGGTTAAAAAGAGAAAGAAAGGGTCATACTTCAAGAGAAGGAAGAGAATGCCAAAGGAAGGGATGCTCTTGCAGATGGATTCATCCTTTCATCACTGGCTGGAGAATATCCCTCCCAGATGGTATCTTATAACAATAGTGGATGATGCTACAAATGAGCTCTTATATGCGAAATTCTTCCCCAGGGACACCGTTTTCAACAATATGGAAGTAATAAGGAAGGTCATTGAGGATAAAGGGCTCTTCATGGCTTTATATGTGGATAAGGCTTCCCATTTCAAGACCACCAGATACGCGGGTGTGCATTATGATGTCAGTGTTGAACAGGAAGAAACCAACATAGAAAGGGCATTACAGGAACTCGGTATTACATTAATACCTGCGAATACCCCTCAGGCTAAAGGAAGGATCGAAAGGGACTTTGGAACCTTTCAGGATAGACTTATAAATGAGCTATGGTTGGCAGGGATAAAGGACTACAGGGAAGCAAACAGGTTCCTTATTAAGATATTCATTCCTTATTTCAATAAGAGATTTAGCAAAGAAGCAAAAGGTAGTGTTTATAAACCTGCCAGGGTATAAACCTTGATTTGATATTCGCGAAGAGATATATAAGGAGTGTAACCAATGACAATACTATAAGTTTCTACAACCAGGGGATACTCATTCCTCTATCAAGAAAGAAGTTGAATTTTTCTAAGAAGAAAGTAGAGTTGAGACTATCAGCAGATGATAGGATATGGATCCTATACAAAGGGAAGGTTGTCTATCAAACATATCTCTCTGATGAATGTTCAATTAAGGAAAAAGAGAAACGAATAGAGAATATTTTAAGGCACCGGTCCTATGAGTGAGAATGTGACATTTATTTATGAAAAAATGTGACATTAATAAAAAAAATAAAGTGTGACATATTGCATGAAAATAACAATATTAAAAATGGGTTGACAAATCAAGATATGTCAATATTATGAATTGAATTATGAAGGTTAAATTCTGGGGTACCCGAGGATCAATACCATCACCGGGAAGAGATACTGTTAAATACGGCGGTAATACTACCTGCATGGAGATAGTCCTTAAGAATAACAGAGAAATCATAATAGATGCAGGAACCGGTATAAGACTGTTAGGCAAAGAGATAACCTCCAAAGGTATTACGCATCTTGATCTCTTTCTCACCCACTCACATTGGGACCACATACAGGGATTCCCATTTTTTACGCCTATTTTCAGTAAGGATTTCTCGTTGAATATCTATGGAGTTTCTCCAACCTTTGAGAGATTGCTGGATATACTAAAGGGACAAATGGAAACTATTTACTTTCCGGTTCAATTTAAACACCTTGCAGCAGAAATAAGGTTTAAAAAAATTGGCAACTCCGGAATTTTGATAGACAACGTGAAAGTTAATTCAATAAGGACAAATCATCCACTTGAAACTCATGCTTTCAAGTTTGAAGAAAATGGGAAGTCCTTCGTTTTTATGTCAGATAATGAATTGGACCATCCCGATATTGCTAAGGTTCCTTACGAGAAGCACTTAGACTTTGTAAAAGGTGCAGATGTTCTCGTTCATGATGCTCAATATAAAAAGGGAGAAATGAGCAAATGCAAAGGATATGGGCATTCTTCCTGGCAGAAAGCAGTATCTTTTGCAAAGCAGGCAAAGGTAAAGAAGCTCTACCTGACACATCATGACCCATACAGGCCGGATTCGGAAATAGATGAAATAGTTGGCAAAGCGAATAAAATCTCCGGAGATGAATTAACAGTTATGGGAGCTATCGAAGGTGAAAGTTTCGAAGTATAAACCGAATTGATACTGGAGTGGCATAACTAGCTTAAAGATTTTAGTTAAATTCTTTTAGTTCCCAGGAATGATAACACCTTGACAAAACCCATATTTATATCATATTTTCCACAAAAAAGATGGAGGAAGAGTTGATAAAACAAAAATATATTTTTCTATCCTTAATTGTTACACTTCTTATCTCTGCAACAAGTTTATTTGCACAAACAATAGACAAAAGTCTAATAGAAGAACTTCAGCGAGGCCGTGAAGTTATCTCCAAGGAAGAGTCTAAGGAAACAGAAATGCCCTTGCCAGAGGCAGAAATATTTAAAGCCGAATCCCTCTCAACAATCGAGGAAATGTTTAAGAATCGATATTTCATAACCAATGACAGACTTAAACTTGTATCTCTAAGGGACTCACTTATGGTTTTATTTAAAGCAGAATCGCTTAAGATCGCAATAAGAGGCGAATATCGTCTTTCAGACACTCTCTATTTCCAACTCTTAAAAAAATTACCTAAAGTAGAAGAAAAACTTGATTCAACAATTGTGACACTCAGACAATTTGGGTACAACATGTTTCAAGTGGCCCTTCCAGTAATACCATCTTTCACTCCTGTAGCAGAAGATTATATACTTGGACCTGGAGATGAGATTACAATTGAGGTCTCCGGGCAAATGAATGAATCATGGGACAAGATAATTGACCGTGATGGAAAGATAGTGATACCAAAGGTGGGACAGATTAATATCTGGGGAAAAACCTATAGAGAAGCAAAGGAAACCATAGAAAGAGCACTCAAGAAAGAATTCACAAATATTGAAGTCAGTATTGCGCTGGGGGAATTGAGGAGTGTTAATATATTCATATTAGGTGAAGTAAGAAGGCCTGGTTTATATAATATCAGTGCTCTTTCAAATCCACTTTCTGCTCTCTTCAAAGCGGGCGGACCGAAGAAATCCGGGAGTTTAAGACGCATAAAGTATATTTCAAATAAAGGATATAGCAGCACTTCGGATTTGTATGATATCCTGATCGAAGGGAAAAAATTGGCGAATATACAGTTGGAAACAGGGGATATCATCTATGTCCCCCCTATCGGAGGAATTGTCGGTGTAACAGGAGCAGTAACAAGGCCAGGCATTTTCGAATTAAATAAGTCAGACGATCTATCGGATATACTCCTGATGAGTGGAGGAATGCTCCCTATTGGGGGAACCTTTAGAATTCAATTAGAGCGTGTTTCTTATGGTGAAAAGAAAGTAATTGAAGATTTCAGGTTCCAGTCTAGGGAAGAATTCAGAAAAAAAGCACATGAAATAAAAATAAAAAACGGTGACCTTATTGAAGCATTCGAAGTTCCACCAATTAGGCGCAATTATATCACAATTTCTGGAAATGTAGAGAGAAGTGGTACCTATGGTTTGAATGAAGGAATGACTATCCTGGATCTCATTAGAGAAGCCGGTGGGTTAAAAAAAGGAACCTATTTAGAGAGAGCAGAACTCCTCCGTTTTCGTGGAGTAAGGAATCCCGAAATTATAGAGATAAATCTAAATAAAATAATGGATGAAAACGCCAGAGAAAATATCGAATTGAAAGAATGGGACAACCTGATAGTTTATTCTATTGACGAGATACAGGAAAAATTCACTGTAAGTATAAGTGGTGCAGTTATACATCCCGGGGTATACCCGTTAAGTCCGGATATGACAGTAGATGATTTACTTTTCAAGGGTATTCTTATGCGAACTGCTACAGAAAAAGCGGAACTTTTCAGCATAGACCCTGATTATGGTGTTTCAATAAGAACTATTGAACTCACCGATAGCGCAGCTCTCAATATAGTGCTCAAGCCCAACGACCATATTCTGGTGAAGATGAAACCAGCCTATAGGGAAGTTGGATATGTTTCCATTATTGGCGAATTTACTTATCCAGGTACATACCCGATAAAAGAGGGTGATATAATAAAGGATGTCATCGAAAGGGCAGGAGGATTTACAAAAGACGCTTACCTTGAGGGAGCAAAATTTTCGAGAAAATCAGTAGCTGAACTTCAAAATAAAGCTATTCAGGATTTAATCAGGGAAACTAGATTGAGACTACTTGCGGAGCAAAGAACAACTATAGAAGCCGGTCTTTCACCGGAAGAAGTAGCCAATCGCAGGCAGTACCTCGCAAACCAACAAGCAGAACTTACCCAATTAAGCAAGATAGAAACTCCCGGGAGAGTGGTAATAGACCTTCAAGACCCCGCGCAGTTAAATATGCCTCTTGAAGATGGAGATATTCTTACTATTCCGAAATTACCCAAAACCGTTCAGGTTGTAGGCCAGGTATACAATCCTACAGGAATCACGTACGAAGAAGGCCTGTCACTCAAGGATTATTTAAGTATGTCAGGTGGACCAAAGCCAACAGCGGATAAGAAAAGAATCTATGTTAGAAGAGCGTCAGGTAAAGTTGTTAGAAATCCCGATGAAATTAAACCAGGCGATACAATTATAATCCCCGAAAAGGTAGCGGTTGGCAAATCCTTCTGGGAGATTGCAGGTATTTTCGCAACTCTTATTTACCAGATAGGTATTGGTGTTGCGGCATTCAGTGTGTTTGTAAAATAATACACCATAAAGAGAACCAACTCCTTCTCTCTTGACTAATAGAATAAACCCTGTAATATTAAACTGAATATGAGTCTTAAAAATAAGATAAAGAGACACTTTATAACCGGTCTAGTAGCAATACTTCCTCTTGCACTCACACTTGGGGTTGTATGGTTTTTAATCCAAAAAATCGGCGGTTTTCTTGGGAGTTATTTTACCCGAATACCAACATTTGCCAATATTTCAAGACCATTGAGTTCTTTCCTTGGTTTTGTAGCTGTGATAATAGTGGTATATCTGATAGGTCTTGTTACCTCGGGATTTCTTGGCAGATGGATTATAAAACAGATGGATAACATGATGACAAGGGTACCTTTCATAAAAGTTCTATACAATGCATCCCGACGACTGGCTAATACCATCTTTCTGGATCGCTCTGCCTTTAGTAAAGTAGTACTCATTCAATACCCATGGGAAAACATATACACACTTGCATTCCTCACCAACGAAGATAAATGGACAATTAGTAATAAGGAATATTACAATGTCTTCCTTCCGACAAGTCCTAATCCCACTTCCGGTTACTATCTTTTATATCCCGTATCTAATGTTATTCTAACGGACATATCTATCCAGGAAGGTTTTAAGATCATAGCCTCAGGGGGTATTATAATCCCCGATGAAAGAAGGTTTTAATGCTGAAGTGGTTCAGAAAGTCGCAAATTAAAACAGAAAAAAAACTAAAAGAATTAATTGCTGAAGTCGAAGATGAAGGAGTAATAACAGAAGACGAGGAAGAACTACTTACCGCTATATTCGAACTTAATAGGACGGTTGCGGAAGACGTTATGGTTCCCCGTACGGATATGCAGTGTATCTCTATCGATTCTTCAATGGACGATATTATCAAGCACTTCAGGGAAAAAAGACATACCAAGATACCGGTATTTGAGGAGTCTGTAGACAATATAGTTGGCATGATATATATGACAGAGGTTCTCCGTCTATGGGGAGGCGAAATGAAGTTCTATGCTGGAGACATCATGCGATTACCTTACTTTATACCTTATACCAAGAATGTTCTTTCGACTCTTAGAGAATTCCAGAAGAAGCATATCTCCATAGCAATTGTTATGGACGAGTTTGGTGGTGTAGCAGGGCTTCTCACCACAGAAGACCTTATAGAGGAAATAGTCGGGGAGCTTCAGGATGAACTGGATAAAGAAAAAACAACTTACAAAAAATTAGAGGATGGCTCTCTGGTCTTGCCCGGGGTCTTCGAACTTGACCGTCTGGAAGAAATCCTGAATGTTAAATACGATGTCAAAGACATACGTACAATTGGCGGACTTTTAATCGATAATCTGGAACATGTGCCCCATGAAGGTGAAGAAGTTAAGATTTCTGGAACCCTCATCACAATACTTAAAGCTTCCAAACAACGTATCAGTAGAGTCAAGGTGAAAAAACTATGAGTTTCATACATCTGCACGTCCACAGTCATTATTCAATTCTTGATGGGGCCATTAAGATAGATGATTTAATCTCCCGTGTTAAGGAACTGGATATGGATGCTGTGGCTCTGACTGACCATGGTAATATGTTCGGTGCTTTCGAATTCTATCAGACTGCTGTTAGCAGAAATATAAAGCCAATTATCGGGATGGAAGGATATTTCTCTGTAGAGGGAAGAAAAGAGAAGTCTAAGAATTACCATATAACCCTGTGGGCCAAAAATGAAGAGGGATACAAGAACTTGATGAAGTTGTCATCCCTTGCTTATATAGAGGGATTTTACAAGAAACCTCGCATGGATAAAGAACTACTTCTAAAATATAAAAAGGGGATTATTATCGGAAGCGGATGCAGAAGTGGAATAATACCTGGACATATTGAAGAGGGAAAGACAGAAGAGGCCCGTAAATATACAGAATATTTCAAGAAAGAATTCGAAGATGACTTCTATATGGAAATAATGAGGGTGGGGATACAAAAGGAAAACGAAATCAATGAAATCTTGATTTCAATGGCAAGAGAATTTGATGTCCCATTACTTGCAACCAACGATGTTCACTACTTAGGAAAAGAAGATTCAAAGAAACATAATATACTCCTTGCTCTCCAGACGAAAAAGACGATAAGCGAAGAGAATAAACTCTCACTCCCAACTGATCAATTCTATCTCCGCTCCACCGAGGAAATGGAAGAATTGTTTAAGGATCTTCCCGAAGCAATTCGTAACACTGAGGAAATTAAAGAAAAATGCATACCTGTCCCATTTGAAACAGATAGGACACTATTGCCTTCCATAGAAATTCCAAAGGGATTTAAAGGGGCAGAAGAGTATCTTGAATATCTTGCTCTAAAGGGCCTGAAAGAAAAGCTTCTGCGTGTGACTCCTGGAGAGAAAGAACGTCTTACCTATGAACTTTCGGTTATAAAAGAGATGGGACTCACAGGTTATTTTCTGATAATAAAAGATATCGTGGATTATGCACGAGAGCATAAAATTCCAGTGGGTCCAGGCAGAGGCTCAGCTACCAGCAGTCTTGTTTTATATAGTCTTGGTATTACCAATATAAATCCCCTAAAATACGGTTTGATCTTTGAGCGTTTCTTGAATCCACAGCGAGTCTCGATGGCAGATGTGGACATAGATTTCTCGGATATCAGGCGAGATGAAGTAATTCAACATATAAAGGAGAAGTACGGAGAAAGGAACGTGGCCCAGATAGTCACTTTCAGTATCTTAAAGGCCAGATCGGTTATACGAGATGTAGGTAGAGTCCTTGAAATTCCCTACGGTGAATGCGATAAAATAGCTAAAGAAATAGATAGAGATATCTCAATTGAAGATGCCATCAAAAAATCAGTGGAACTCAAGGAAAAAATAAACAATAGACCGGACCTGAAGGAACTTATACAATATGCACAAGGACTGGAAGGGCTAATAAGACAGACCTCTACACATGCAGCAGGTGTAGTCATTGCTCCTGGAGATATTACCGATTACGTCCCTTTATTTATAAGTAAATCCAACGGAGAAGATTTAATTTCAACTCAGTTCCCAATGGAAACCCTGGAGCGACTTGGATTACTCAAAGTAGATATACTCGGTTTAAAGACACTCTCTGTCATAATGGAGACGCTTAAAAATATTCCACATAAGGTAGACATATATAACCTCCCTAAAAATGATAAAAAGACCTTTGAACTATTAAGAAGAGGAGATACTACAGGTGTCTTTCAACTGGAATCATCAGGTATGAAACAAACGCTTCGGAAAATCCAACCTACAAATTTTTCCGACCTGGTTGCAACAGTGGCACTCTATCGACCGGGCCCATTGCAGAACATCGATCAAGATGAATTTGCTCTTAAGAAAAAAGGAAAGATGGATGCGGAATATATTCATGCCAAATTAAAACCTGTTCTTGAGGAAACTTATGGAATTATGCTATATCAGGAACAGGTGATGAAAATAGCCAATGTAATAGCTAACTTTTCATTGGGAGAGGCAGATATACTACGGAAGGCTATGGGGAAAAAGAAACTGGACGTAATGGAATCTATGCAGGAAAAGTTTATTAAAGGCGCAATCAAAAATGGGCTCACAGAGAAACAGGCACATGAAATATTTAACGAAATGAGTTCTTTTGCAAGTTACGGTTTTAATAAAGCTCACTCTGTGAGCTATGCTGAAATTGCCTACCAAACTGCATATCTGAAAGCTCATTACCCTGTTGAATTGTATGCCGCCTCGCTCACCAGTAGTATCGGCCAGGAAATGGAAGATATCAGGAAGTTTATAAAAGATTCAAGAAAACATGGAATAGAGATAAAACCTCCTGATGTTAATATCTCTATGTACCAATTCGTTCCTGAAGAGAACACAATTAGATATGGACTGGGAGGGATTAAAAATGTAGGAGAGAACGCCGTTATAGCGATAGTAAGAGAAAGAGAAAAAAAAGAATATAAGGACTTTTTTGACTTTGTGGAGCGGGCAGGGGGAAGATTGGTAAATAAGAAAGTTATAGAAAATATGATAAAAGCAGGATGCTTTGATACGCTTCCAGGGAACCGACATTCACTCCTTTCATCAATACAAAAAGCCATAGAGCAGGCAAAAAAGGAAGGGAAAGGGAAGATGCAATCACTCTTTGGAGAAAAAGATAAGGAACTTATACCTACCCCACCATTTGACCTTGAGGAGAAGCTCAGGTATGAGCAAGAAGCTCTGGGTTTCTTTTTCTCCGGTCACCCTCTTGCACAGTTCAAGAATCTTACATCCACAGTCTTTACTTCCTCATCTAAACTTTCAGAATTGCCGGATAATAAGCTAATTATAAGTGGAGGAGTGATTACAAATTTAGAAAAAAAGACATCCAATAAAAACCGTCGCTGGGCAAAACTTACAGTTGAAGACATGGATGGAAATTATTCAGTTCTCATCTTTCCAAAACTATTCAAAGAGATAGGCGACAAATTAAGTTCATTCCAGAACATTGCTGTAAAGGGACGCGTGAAAGATGGCAAACAGGGCTCCTTATCCGAAATAAGCGCCGAAACAATAATCTCCCTCGGAGAGATAGAGAATTACCTGAAGGCCGCTTATTTAATCCTGAACCTTTCTTTATTAGAGGAAGAAGATATACAGGGAATAAAAAAAGTGCTTTTAGAAAATCCTGGTAAATTACCTTTAAGATTTTTATGTAGGGATAAAAGAAGTGAGATACGATTGGAATCGAGAGATATAAAGGTAAAACCGACTGAAGAAATGATAGAGAAAATTTTAAAGATAGTGGGAGAAGGTAATATTAGATTCACAATATAAATTTCCCAATATAAACAAATAAAACGGAGGGACCATGGCTATATTGATACTTTCTTTCATAACCAGTTATAACCAACCAACCCTGGGAGTTGATAACCCACTGCCAGTGCTCTTAAACCATGGAGAAGTTTATATCCAGATAAAGAATGAACCCATTAATAAGCTGCGTACAAAGATAGGAGTAGGGATCTGGAACAGTATATTTCTAGGGATTAGTTACGGAGGGGGAAACCTCGTCGGCTACGGAGATATAGAATGGGAGGAGCAACCAGCTCTTGATTTTAGAATACGGTTATTTGAAGCAGGGGGGATAGAAAGCGTAATAGGATTCAATAATGAACCGATAGAAAATTATATTGGAAAGGGAGTATTCTGTGCAGTTGGGTATCGAATGTACCTTGGTGGCCTCCGATTACTTTTAAGCGGGGGTGGGAATTATAACACTACAGAAAATGGGGCTGATCTATTCGCAAATCTTGCAATGAATATAAACGGCCCCCATATATTCCATTTAGAATATATCCTTGGAGCAAATGATTTGGAGAAGAATCGTCTTCATATTGGCTATAGAATACAATCCGGGGCTCTTGGCGTACAGATAGACCTTAAGGATATTTTATCAGGTGATTTGGGAAGACAAATACAGATATTCTACAGAGAGAACTTTTAAAAGAAGGAAAAAATGAATACAGCACTTATTGGCCTGCAATGGGGAGATGAAGGTAAGGGAAAATTAATAGATTATATAGCAGACTCTTTTGATGTGGTTTGCCGATACCAGGGTGGTGCTAATGCCGGACATACAGTAATATTCGAGGATAATAAAATCTCTCTTCATCTAATACCCTCTGGCATATTTCATCCGGATAAAGTTTGCATAATAGGAAATGGAACTGTAATTGATATCGAACAACTCGTGAGGGAATTAAACGAACTAAAGGGAATGGGAATCGGGTTCGCGGATAGATTCTATATAAGCAAAAGAGCACATATTATTCAACCCGCTCACTTTCTCGTAGAAAAAGACATAAAGAAAGAGATTGGAACTACAGGAAAGGGAATTGGACCCGCTTATGCAGATAAAATGAGAAGAAAAGGCATCAGGATGGGTGATATCTTCAACTCAGAATATCTTCAGAAATTTGGAATATCCAGTGATTTTATCGAGACACTAACAGGATTTCGGGAAAAGTATGGGCACTTTATAGTCAATACAGTAGAGTTGTTACACAGCTTTGCTAAGAAAAAGAAGAAGATACTCTTTGAAGGCGCTCAGGGTGTTATGCTGGACATAGACTTCGGGACTTATCCCTTTGTCACTTCATCCAACCCAACACCAGGAGGTATCTTTACAGGAACCGGAGCTTCCCCCTTCTCTGTCTCTCGAATAATAGGGGTTACAAAAGCATATTCCACCAGGGTCGGCAAGGGCCCATTTCCTACGGAGATGAGTGATAAGCTTCAACAGCAAATCAGAGAATCTGGCGGAGAATATGGTGCCACGACTGGAAGACCCAGAAGATGTGGATACCTGGATCTTGTATCCCTCAAATATGCAGTTCAAATCACCGGAATAACAGAACTGGCACTTAGCAAAATTGATGTGCTGGATGGACTTAGTGAAGTAAAATTGGCTATCGAATACAAGATAGACGGCAAAACAATAGATAGGTTTCCTCCCGAGATATGGAAGGTAGAACGCGCTAAACCTATTTATGAGAGTTTCCCGGGATGGAAAAACACAAAGGGGATAAACGAATATAGGAAGCTGCCAGAAGAAGCAAAAGAATATATAAGTTATATTGAAGATTTTTTAGGTACCAAAATATCAATGATATCCACAGGAAGAAAAAGAGGTGATTTAATAAGTGTTTAATGTTATAAAGAAAGTAATTCCATCACATAACGAACGCGTATTAAAAAGACTTTATCCAATCGTTGATGAAATAAATAGAAAGTGGGAGGGGTTCAAAAAACTAAAGGAAGAGGACCTGCCAGGAAAAACAGAGGAATTCAAACAAAGATTAAAAGAAGGTGAAACGGTTGATGATTTAATAGTAGAGGCTTTTGCACTTGTAAAAAGAACATGTGAACTTATGCTGGGCAAATCCTGGATGATTACAGGCTTAGAATGGGAATGGGGAATGATTCCGTTTGATGTCCAGTTAGTCGGAGCCATAGTCCTCCATCAGGGAAATATTGCAGAAATGAAAACAGGAGAGGGTAAAACCCTTGCTGCTACAATGCCCCTATACCTCAACGCGCTTTCCGGGAAGGGGGCTCATCTGGTAACTGTAAACGATTATTTGGCAAGAAGGGACCGAGAATGGATGGGGCCCATCTATGAAGCCCTTGGGTTAACAGTAGGAGTCATACAAAGCGAGATGAAACCCGAAGAGAGGATAGTAGAATACAACTGCGATATCACCTACGGAACCAACAATGAGTTTGGATTTGATTATCTAAGAGACAATATGGCAGTAATTCCAGAATACCGCGTCCAGCGTGGGCATAATTATGCTATAGTCGACGAAGTAGACTCTGTACTTATCGATGAAGCAAGAACCCCTTTGATTATCTCTGGCCCGGTGCAACACTCAGTGACACGGCAATATGAAGAAATAAAGCCAGCTGTGGAAGAGATGGTTCACAAACAGGCACTTATGTCAAACAGACTGATTGCAGAAGCCAAGGTACTACTTAAAGAAGAAAAAGAAGAAACAGCAGGGGTAAATCTACTCCTGGCTAAAAGGGGGACCCCAAAAAACAAGCAATTATTAAAACTCATGCATGATCCAGATGTTGAACAATTAGTACTGATTACAGAGTCCAGATATATCAAAGATAAAAACATGCACGAGATAGATGAACAATTATATTTCTCCATTGATGAGAGAGAGCATTCAACAAATATATCGGAAAAAGGACAGGACCTGATTACCAGAAGAGAACGTGAAAATTTTTTCCTATTACCAGATTTATCCATACAACTGCATGAAATAGAGAATGACAAATCCCTATCATCCAGAGAAATGATAGTGGAAAAAGAAGCCATTGAACGTGAATACGCTGAGAAATCAGAGAGAATACATGCAGCGAATCAGCTTACCAAAGCCTATGCTTTATTTGAGAAGGACGTTGAATATATAGTAAAACAGGGAAGAATATTAATCGTAGATGAATTTACAGGACGCCTCATGCCAGGACGAAGATACTCAGACGGTCTCCATCAAGCACTGGAAGCAAAAGAAAGAGTGGAAGTAGAACGGGAAACACAGACCTTCGCTCAGATAACCCTCCAGAATTACTTTAAGATGTATGATAAACTTTCAGGCATGACAGGAACAGCTGCCACAGAAGCAGCGGAATTTACGGACATCTACGGACTGGATGTAGTGCAGATACTAACTAATAAACCTGTTCGGAGAATTGATTACGACGACCTTATCTACCGAACAAGAAGAGAAAAATACAACGCAATAATAAAAAAAATCAAGGAATTACATAAAAATGGTCTTCCTATTCTTGTAGGTACAGTCTCAGTTGATGTTTCCGAACTCCTCTCAAGGATGTTAAAGAGAGAAGGAATCTCGCACCAAGTCTTGAACGCGAAATACCATGAGAAAGAATCAAAGGTTATAAGTCATGCAGGCGAAAAGGGCCAGGTTACCATTGCTACCAATATGGCAGGAAGAGGAACTGATATAAAATTGGCAAGAGAGATAATAAAATGTGATGAATGTAGTTTAAAACTTGAGGAGGGACAGAAACCCCCCGAAGATATTGATGTCAATGCGTGCAAAGAAAATGTACCCTGTGGCTTACATGTTGTTGGAACCTCAAGACATGAGGCGAGAAGAATTGATAATCAGCTACGTGGACGTTCAGGAAGGCAGGGGGATCCTGGTGCTTCTCGATTTTATGTATCCCTGGAAGACGATCTCATGCGTATTTTTGCAACCGAAAGGATAGCTCATGCTATGGATAGGATGGGTATTGAGGAGGGAGAGCCAGTAAAGCATCCTCTTATCTCAAAAGCTATAGAGAATGCCCAGAGACGCGTAGAACGAATGAATTTCGATATAAGAAAGAGATTGCTTGAATTTGACGACGTGATGAACAAGCAAAGAGAGGTTATCTATAAAATAAGGAATGATATACTGGATGGTAAGGATCTTAGAAACAGCGTGATAGAATGGATAGAGGACACCCTCTATGAAATAATAGATTCTTACCTCTCTGGAAAATATCCCGATGAGTGGGACTGGGATGGCTTTAAAACTGACCTGATAGAATTTTTCCTGCTCGATTTTGATTTAGGTAAAGAGGAGCGAGCGCAAATTGACAAAAAGAAACTTGAAGAGGACCTGGAAGAATTAGTTAAGGCACGCTACAATGAGAAAGAAAAAATGATTGGTGAAGAAATGATGAGAGAATTCGAACGTCTAATCATCCTCAGGGTAATAGATAACCAATGGCGTGACCATCTATATGAATTGGACGCCCTAAGGGAAGGTATAAACTTACGAGGTTTCGCACAAAAGGATCCACTTGTAGAGTACAAACGAGAATCCTTTACAATGTTTGAGGATCTCCTCTTAAATATAGCTAAATCGTCAGTGAGACTATTATACCGTTTCCGGCCAGAGGCAGTAGAGGTACCGAAAGAAATTCGAGGAGTTGAGGTAAAGGAAGAATTTCAGGGGGTTGAGATGAAAGAGGAAAAGAAAGTAAAAGTGCCTACGGAAGAAATACCAACTATAGGGAATCCTGAACTGGACGAAAAATTCCGAAAAGCTATTGAAGAATTAAGGATGAAAGGTAGGGGTATGAAAGATATTGGAAGGAACGATAGATGTCCCTGCGGAAGTGGAAAGAAATTCAAGAAATGTCATGGGAAATGGGTAAAATGATGGATAGAAATAAAGTCTGGAAAGAAGTTCGATCCTGGTTAGTGGCTATTGGGTTCCTTCTCTTCCTTCGTGGTTTTATCATTCAAACATTTCATGTCCCTTCGGGTTCAATGGAGCATACCATCCTGATAGGTGACTTCCTTATTATTAACAGATTGAAATACGGAATAAAACTTCCATTCACTGATCGATATCTCACAAAAACAGCAAAACCTAAAAGGGGCGACATCATCGTATTTCGTTATCCAATCCAGAAGAGAAGAATAATGACCATTAACTTTGTCAAAAGATGTGTAGCCATCGAAGGTGACACAGTATATATAAAACACAAGCAATTATATATAAACGGAAAACAGGAAGAGGCAGATTTTGTATCCTTCATAGATCAAAAAGAATATCCACCGCTTGATCTGGATAAAGATACCTTCCAGAAATTATGGGAGAGAAGAAAGCTCACTCGATATCCCTATGTCAGAGATAATTTTGGACCCATTGTAGTTCCTAAGAATCACGTTCTTGCGTTAGGTGACAATAGGGATAATTCTGATGATTCCCGATTCTGGGGCCCTGTCCCTGTTGACTATATCTCGGGAACCCCAATGTTCGTATACTGGTCCTGGAGACCAAATATCTCTTTAAGTAACCTATGGAGGAAAATACGTTGGGAAAGAATAGGGAAAATATTCTCATGCCCTCCGGAGTTGTGATAAATAGAAAAAATCTACTCATATTTGATTTAGATGGGACAATAATAAATGTATTCGGGTGCGGCAGGAAAGCATTGGATACAACTATGAGGATAATGTATGGAATAAAAGGGGCTGGGGAAAAACTGGATTTCTCTTCATCCACTGATTATGGCGTTTTCTTAAGATTAATCGAACAGTTCAACCTAAATGAAATTTTCTTTAATAGAATTGAAGAATTCTATTCTATCTATTCTAAGGAACTCAAAGAAGCGATAGAAAAGAATGATGGCTCAAGACTTCTGCCTGGCTTAACCGAACTGCTTGAATACCTCTTCCGGGAACCTTCGTTCTACCTTGCGCTTGCCACCGGAAATATGGAAGTTGGAGCAAGAACAAAATTGGGCCACTTTGGGCTCGAGGAATATTTTCCGGTGGGTGGATTTGGGGACCACGCAAAGAGTAAAAAAGATGTTATCTCCACCACATTCCAAAAAGCAAGTGAATTCTATGGGGAAAATTTCAAAAATGACGAGGTCTTTGTTATAGGGGATACCACAATGGATATAGACGCAGCAAAGAACTTTGCATTTCATTCCATTGCTGTCGCCACAGGATTCGAGGAAAAAGAAAAACTCATTCAGGCTAATCCCGATTGGCTATTTGACAATATCTCATCTACCTCTGAATTCTTAAAAGTCATAAGCAATCTTTAGCTAATTTAGTCTTGCACTTGACTAATTTCTCCTTTTACATTTAAATTTTCCCTATATTCTACTTTAATGGGGGAAGGTTAGGGGAATGGTGTTGCAATAAAAAGTCTAAAAAGTTCAGCCTCTGAACAATTAGAGGATAGTGTGACATAAATGTCACATAGTGAAGAGCTTTAATAATAAGGCTTTCCAAAATATATCTTAAAAAGTGTGACATTTATGTCACACTTTTAGACCCTCAAGAATTCTTAAGTATTTGTTTATCAGTGAGTTAGTTTTTTGGCACAAAATTTGTATTATATTTATTTAATATAGGCAAGGTGTTTTAGAGGTATAAAATTGAATGAACCAAGATTTAAGATTGTTTAGCAAAAGAGCATTGAATAGAGGTTCTGAAAAGAAATGTTAAATATTGTCAAGGAATTAAACAGAGGTTTTTATTTCATATTAAATTACACCATATGAGGTGCTGGCTAAGGGTGACAAAATTTGTTTAGATAGCCCTGTCTCCCAAATGGGAGTACAGGGCGAATTTGATCTTAAGCAAAGTGAAAACCAGGTATTGTAAAAGGAGGTAATTGTTATGAAAAGGATAATATATGTAGTTGTAATAATGGTTGTATCCTTTTCGCTTATAGCAGGCAGTAACAATCACGCTGTTGTTATTACTGGATCTACTCCAGATTTAGCTAAGGGTTCTGGTAATTTCCCAATGCTTTTCGATGGACAGTTTATGAAGTATGAATACGAAGAAAGCAGATACACCAATGACCCCTACAATGCATTCTGGAATGATACATACCTTACGTGGGAGTTGTTATGGTATTATCAGAAGTTCTCTTTGTTTGAGTATAGTTTTGTTAAAGATTTCGATCATATCTTTGTTTTGTATGGGGATGGAGAGGATGACGACCCTCCTAATCCCAGATACACAGGAGAACACCATGATGTCCACGGCTGGGCGTGGCCATACTATATCACCGATTATCCGGCCGACCATGATTATCTTGACCTTGTGGTACATAATCTTTCCGAAGGCTACAGTGTATTGGGTTATCCGATTGATCCCATGGGAGAAGATGACCACCTTTTCTGCTGGACCTTTGACCACGGTACCAGTGCATGGATCACGCACAGTGTGGATATAAGTGATATAAATAATCCACAACCGCTTGACTATTCATTTGTCGCCGAACTGGGCGATGGTATAGATATTAAAGGTAATTATGCATATACAGTGGGATATTATAGAGAAGAGGGTATCTGGAAGGGATTGGTAATGGCTACAGACATAACCGACCCCAGTAATCTACAGGAGAAAGGAATCCTGGAACTGAAAGACAGACCAAGGGCAATTGATGTTGTTGGAGACTATGCCTATGTTGTAACCTACCAAACATATGATAATACATTTCTCGTTGTGGATGTAAGTGATCCTGATAAACTGGAAATAGTTGGAAAGACTATGAATTTTGGATACCTGGAGGACGTCGAGGTCAAAGATACTCTGGCCTTTACAATCGATAGAGCTACTTCTAAAAGTCTTTATATGATAAACATAAAAGATCCAAATGACCCCCAGGTGATAAATTCAATGCATATGACTAATCCCTGGGATCTATCAGTCGAAGGGAATTTTGTCTATGTGGTCTACAGATACCATGCTGGTTATCTTGCCAAAGTAGATATTAATTCCTGGCAAAAAGAGACACGCTCTATCGATTTACTTCCAAGTGCGGTTGAGACCGACGAAAATTACATATATATTATAGGTGAGACCGCTTTTTTGCAGAGGCGCATTTTGAAGATTCTGGATAGATTTACTCTCCAGGGCGTTTCGTCTTTAATCCTTCCATCATATGGTTCTATATATGCACCCATAAACTTATCCAAGAAGGACACACTCCTCTACATTGCTGCCTATGAGAATGGTGTACATATAGTGAATGTCTCTGATCCCGAAAACCCCGAACTCGTATCTTCTTATCATCCTGATGGTTCTTATATCACAGAGGCAGTAAGAAAGGACGAGCATCTTTATGTCTCAGGACTTGGACCAGAGGGAAATAAGGCATATCTATACCTTATGGATTACCCTATCAGGGATTCAGTATTCGCAGAGAAGTTTAAATCGGTCCAGGCAGGGGAAAAGGTCTACTGGATGCAGCAGTGCTATAGCGGTGGCTTTATAAATGATTTAGAAGATACAAACACCGTTGTTGCAACAGCCTGCGATTCTTCTGAATTTGCATGGAGTGCAGATGATATCCCCTGGTATAATATAGATAATTGGCAGTCGGATCCCAATCCACCGTTAAACTGGGAAAACTATGTGGTGGAAGGCTCGGAAAACGAAATAGTGAGCGATGTTACCTACTATCACGGTGAGTTTAATTTTCATATTATGAATATGGTAAGGAGGGAGACACCAATTGGTTCTGGTAATATTGGCTCTTCTGCGGGATATGACGATTATCTCATATCAATGTCAGAGGCATATAATCACGTGAATTCCTGGGACAGCAGGGAATATCCTGTAATAGATTCATTTGGTAATACCTTACCACCCGAACATCCACAGTATTCAGACATTGGAAACATTGGGGATGAAACATTCCTTGGATGGGATGACGGACTTGCTCCACTTCCTCCAACGGGTCTGGATTATAGTATATCGGCATATCCACCCAACCCCAACTACGTAATAGTTAATCTAACCTGGGATGAGAACACAGAGGAAGACCTGGCTGCCTATAGTGTCTATCACAAGGTACCAGGTGGGCAATGGGGACTTCCTGTCCATAGACAGAATACAAGCTATTCACATAAGGTTCGAGCAGGCTCAATTCACTATTATTACCTGAGAGCATATGATATGATGAAACAGAAGAGTGAGCCTTCTTCCATTATAACCGTATTTGCCTTATTAGGTGGACCGAGAGGACTCTCTTTTGGTGGTGATGAAGAACCTTCGGGGAATACGATCTATAGAGAAGGATACACTGACCTTACGAGTTTTGAATTTCCAGAAAAGAAAGCAGATTATGGGGATAGCCTTGTATATGAAATGAACATTGATGGACCCTCCTATCTTTTCCATGTCTATTATTCACCCCTTGATGTGCCACAGAACGTATATGTGAACGGGAACGAAATATCGAGTCTCAATCATAGAGATGGGCTTCTGAAGTTTTCAATTTATCGGTTGACTGGAGTTAGTGAAGATGCTATAATTAAGATAAAGGGAACGAATGGAGATGCATATATGAGTTTCCTCGCGATAACAGATAATATAATAAATAGAAAGGGAGAAGACGAGAAGCTACCCTTGAATGTGGAAGACCATAATATGAGGTTATTAAATTCCATGGTCAGGAATGAGTTATACATTGCAGGACTGGAAGGGAGAAGCGGAAAAGTAAAACTGGGTATATACGATGTTCAGGGTAGAAAGATTGTGGATAGGGATTTAGAGGTTCCCACGAATGGTATTTTGAGATTGAGTTATGAACTTCCAAATGGTATCTATATCCTCAGGTTGAGAAATAATAAGGAGGAATATACCGAAAAATTTACCGTAATCAGATAGGTTTATGGGGGGCTTTGCCCCCCATACCCTTTAATAATGGAGGATGATATGATATTTCTTTTATTCTTCTGGACACAACCCGAATGCATATCAAACCTTGATATTGCCTCTAGGACTCCAGATGCTGAGATAGACAGGTTCGGTAGAATGCATGTAGTCTGGTATGCAGGAGATGGATTTAATGATTGGGATGTTTATTACTCAAGGTCCGATAATGGAGGATGGCTTCCAACTGAAATGGTATGGGATGCTGTGTTGGGCGTCTCGGATACAAAAGTATCTGTTGATACCCTTGGGAATCCTCATCTTCTTTGGATAGATTGGATTTCAGACGCAGTGGCAAAGTTATATTATATGTACAATAGTGGGACAGAATGGATTGGACCGATAGACCTCTCTGATACATTTTCGATTAATAACACTGCTACGTGTGATATAGCAATCGATGAGAGTTCACATGTTCACATCGTGTGGGACGATTACAAGATGGGAGATTGGGAAATATACTATTCTATTAATAAAGGTGAAGGATGGGTAACTCCTGTCAATATATCCAATCTTGTTGGATATGATAATTTCCCTAAAATTTCTTTGCGGAATGAAAGGATTTTTGCGGTTTGGAGAAATGAACCCGGTGAAAAGGATGTGTTCCTTGCACAATTTAATGGTTCACAGTGGTTAGCACCCGAAAATGTTTCACAAACACCCGGGGTAAGTTCAAGAAGTCCTGCTGTTTCAGTTGGAAAATATCATATTCCAATGGTTGCATGGCAGGAGAGCGTAGATATGTATCCCTATTTCAATAGATATCCTTGGGCAGATACCTCAAGGGTGTGGTCTGACATCGGGACGTGGCCTGATGTTGCCACCGATACCTTTGATATTCCTCATGTCGTTGCTACAGGTGGAGATCCTCCTGTTGTTGACCCGGAGCTCCGATACGCCACACTAACGGATACGGGCTGGGTCTATGAGGTCTTACCCATTGGTGAACTCTGGGAACCCACCCATCCAGTGGTCATTATAGACAGTTCGAACGTGGTTCATATCGTTTTTAAGGCAAAACATCTGAGTGATCCTGACATTGACATTTATTATATGAGGAGTGATGGAGGAGGTGGTATTTCCGAGGATTTAAATACAGATGATACGGTTATTTCATACAATGGCAAGATTTACATCAATCCCAATGAGAATGGGGTATACGAGGTATACGATTTAACTGGAAAGGTAATAAAGAGAGGTAGTTTTGTCTCTGGTGAAAGTTATATAATACTCAAGGGTATTCCTACAGGGACTTATTTCATAAGGATTGGGAGAGAACGATTAAGGAAGATATTGTTGTTAAAATAAAAAGAAGGAGTCTTTATGGAGAGCCTTAAAAGATTATCATTGTTTTTATTTATTGGTTTTGCCCTTCTCCTATCAGGTGCAATAATAGAGGTGGATACAACGGGGATAGAGGGCGATTCACTTCAGAAAGCCGTTGATTCAACGACCGTGCTTCCTGGTATCGATACGGTTCTCGTTCTTGATGGAACTTACCATCTTGCAATCAATCCGTATGAATCTGGTTTCAGGGGGCTGGTAATGAGGGATTCAGTGGTTCTTCTCGGAGAGAATGGAGCACTGTCTTGTACCCTAACCGCATTATCCGAGGATAAGTCAGATACTGCATGGTATGTTATATTCTGTTATCAAGTGGGTAACCCCTCTGTTATTGAAGGGTTTACCATAAAGGATGGTAATATGAGTTATAATTTTGGGGGTGGAGGTGGTATCTGTATTGCCCAATCAAATATTACCGTATTAAACAACAGGATTATCAATAATTCATCTAATTATGATGGTGGAGGGGTTTTGATCGATAACTATTCATATGCTATCTTAAGGAATAATCAGATAACCAATAACCATACACACATTCTTGGTGGTGGAATTTTGGTGCAGGCTAGCTCAACGGCTGAGCTTGTGGGCAATCAGATAAACGATAATTCAACTGATCAATTTGGTGGTGGACTCTGCTTACATGCGGATGCCAATGCCCTACTTAGAAATAACCAGATATGCAGAAATATGGCTCATCGAGAGGGAGGTGGCATTTTCCTCTTTTTTGACTCGGCAATTAATCTATCCAGGGATATCATTGCCGTGAACATTGCAGATACTGGAGGAGCTTTTTACAATTATAGTTCGAATAAGATTGAAATGGATAGTTGTCTTGTAGTAGACAATATTAATTTAAAGGATACCAAATCAGGTTTAGCCTTGCTTACTTCTCAGGCAGATTCAGGTATAACTTTTTATTCCTACCATAGTAATCTTTATTACAATTCATTCCAGGCGGATACGGAGATTAACAATAAATCAAGTGTTACCCTATCCCTTGAGAATAATTACTGGTGGCTTACCGATTCCGCAGAGATTAATCAGTTAATTGATGGGCCAGCCTCATTTTATCCGTTTGAGTATGACCCTCTTAGCAATAACATAGCTTCAGAGCCTTTATTAATCGATTCAATAAAGAATTATCGTTCGAGTTCATATTCAGAGGTTGCAGAGTCAATAGGAACCTATGATACCCTTTTTATATCTATCTTTGGTTCTGACGCAAACCCTGATATAGAAGAATTGGCAGTGGTTATTCTAACATCGAGCAGATATCCAACAGGTATTGCCGCAACATTATTTGAAACGGATACTGCTTCTGGTATCTACAGAGGGGAAGTATATCCCCTGCCAAGGAGTAATCTAAATCTCCTCAGATACGACGATGCCTATCAGAATATTGGGGTTAATATCACTGATACGATAAAGATGGTTACGAATATGGATACCACCAAATGTTTCTATGTTGGATTCAATGCACCTTATTCAGGTATTACGGATGAAAAGGAGAACGATACTCAATTTTTCTTTAGCGTTTCCCAACGAATAGTAAAGGATAAACTGCAACTTTCTTACAACTTACCCTCTGAAGGAGCCGTAAGAATAGCTCTGTATGATGTAAATGGTAGAGCGATTAAATTACTAAGGAATAGAACAGAGAGAGGTTATCAGGAACTTAGTTTCGATTTAGGCTATCTGCCAAATGGCATCTATTTTATAAAGGCAATCATTGGTCGAGAGAAGGCGACTGAGAAGATATTGAAGATAAGATAGATATGCCCGGGAAAGTTTTGGTGTGGTTAGCCTTATGCTATTATATCTGTTGAAATTACATTCAATTTTCTAACGCTCTTAATTGTACCATAAGTGCATGAGTTTTCTTTAGCTAATTTAGTCTTGCACTTGACTAATTTCTTCATTCAATTATACTTATCAAAACAAAAAATCCGATAAAAAGGGGGATTTATGAAAAAGTTAGTGTTGTTAGTATTACCTGTAATGTTATTATTGTTGATTAGTCTACCAGCCGAAGCCCTTGGGCCATCATTTGGATTAAAAGGGGGGATGGATATGCAAATGTTTGGTAATGGTGAGTCGGTAAGCCAATGGTGGCCTTCATTTGGAGGCCTTGTCGAACTTAGCCTCCCATTACTGCCAATAGCCTTTCGCGGAGAAGCCGGGTATGCATGGCATATAGAAGAGGATATAACTTCCTCTGATATGAACGTTATTGTATCCGGAAAATACAGTGTATCACCACCACTTTCACCTTTAGGTTTCTATCTTGGAGCAGGTCCTGGATTACACATTTTCAAGGTAGGGGATTTCGATTCGAAGAGCTACTTTGGTATTCACGCCTATGCAGGGCTGAATATTAAGATGGGATTAAACATCTTCGCTGAAGCAGGTTATGGTATGATATTCCCTGACGCGGGTTCATGGAATCAACTGAACTTGAAATTGGGGATGATGCTTTAAATTATAGAGCTTACAGAATTAGCATCGCATCACCATAAGAGTAAAAATTATATCTCCTGGTAATAGCGAGCCTGTAAGCCTTGAGGATGATTTCCTTATCGGCAAATGCAGAAACAAGCATTATAAGCGTTGAACCAGGGAGATGGAAGTTTGTTATCAGGTGATTAACAACCTTAAATTTATAGGGAGGATAGATGAAGAGATCAGTCCTCCCCTTTTTTTCTCTCACTCTGCCATCCTTATCTGCCACTGTTTCAAGGATTCTAACTGTTGTTGTACCAACTGCAAATATATCGCCTCCTCTCGCAATTGAACGGTTAATACTCTCGGCAGCCTCCTTCGATATTTCATATCTCTCACTCTCCATCTCGTGCTTTTCTATATCTTCTTTCCGAACGGGTCTGAATGTACCGGGCCCCACGTGAAGAGTAACCTTCGCAATATCCACCCCTTTTCCCTTAAATTGTTTGAGAGTTTCTTCATCAAAATGTAATCCAGCAGTTGGAGCAGCCACTGATCCGTCTTTCTCTGCATAAACTGTTTGATATCGATTTTTATCTTCTCTTTTTGGCCTTCGCTTTATATATGGGGGTAGTGGGACTGAACCGAATTCCAAAAGATTCTTATCATCTTCAAATTTAACTATCCTTTCACCTGTCTTTTCATCTATCTCCAGAACCCTACATCGCAATTTATTCTCTAATATGAGAGAATCTCCTACTCTACCTTTCCTTCCAGGAGAAATTAACACTTTCCATTTTTTACCATCTATCTTCTCTATGAGTAATAGTTCCAGCTTGCCACTGCTGGACTCCCTATATCCATAAAATCTGGCAGGAATAACCTTTGAATTATTTACAACCAGGCAATCATCCTTTTTTACGTATTGCATTATATCCTTAAAAGATTTGTGCTCAAATTTTCTTCTCTTCCGGTAAAGGACGAATAACCTGGACTGTCCCCTGTCTCTTGGATATTGTGCAATAAGTTCCTTTGGCAGATCAAAAACAAAATCTGATCTCTTCATTTCCCTATACAGAATTTAGAAAATATCCTGTCAAGGACTTCCTCTTCAGTAATCTCACCTGTTAAACCTTTTAATCTATCAATAGCTTCCCCGCAATCAAAAGCTGTGAGTTCAAGGTCCCCGTTGTTATTCAATATTCCCAGACCATTATCGATAGACTCAATAGCCCTTTTTATGCCATCCGCCTGCCTCTCTGTAGTGCATACCAGGTCCTCACTAAAGTCGTAGGGAAGTATATGCAGAATTAGTTCTTTAATTGCCTTATTCAGGTCATTAACCCCCGTATGTTCCTTTGCAGAAACAAGAACAGGGTTTCCCGGAAAAGGTATAGAATCTATCTTATGAGCAAGGTCACTCTTATTCATCACAGGAATAAAAGGTTTCCTATAAATAGTTTCATAAATTCTCCTATCGGCAGTAGATAATGGTTCGGAAATATCCATCAGGAACAATATACCATCTGCAGAGTCTATCATCCGTCGAGCTCTCTGGATACCCTTGCGTTCTGGCTCATTTAAGGGAGATCGGATGCCAGCCATATCCATAAGCCTGACTGGATACCCATCTATATCCACCATTCCCTCCAATACATCTCTTGTAGTGCCTGGTAGGGCAGTAACTATCGCTCTGTCTTCCTTTAAGATTGTGTTAAAAAGACTTGATTTACCAACATTTGGTTTACCCACAATTGCAATGTCTATACCTTGAATGAGGATCTTGCCCCCTTTATACGACAATACAAGGGCATTGAGCCTTTCCCTCAATCTATTCATCTCATTTACAATATCTTTTCTCCTGATTTCCAGTCTTTCTCTGTCTTCAAAATCAAGCGTTGCTTCAAGCAAGGTTTTTATATTGAGTAAAGTATCCTTGATCTCTTCTATCTCCCTTCGCAATCTCCCCTCAAGGTTTGCCTCCGCAAGCCTTGCCCCCCTTTCTGTTTTCGCTTCAACTACATTCAATAATGCCTCTGCTTCCAATAGACTCATTTTGTCATTCAGAAAAGCCCGACGGGTAAATTCCCCGGGGAAAGCGAGGCGTGAGCCGTGTTTTGCCAGTAACTTGAGAACTTCCCTGGGAATAACAATACCTCCGTGTGTGGAAATCTCTATCAAATCCTCTCCGGTGTATGAATGGGGTTCCCTGAATACAGAAACTAATACCTCATCTATTCTTTTCTCTGTATCTGGATCTATTATCCAACCATGAACAATACTTCCCCCTTCCATCTCTTCTACCCTCTTAGCACCAGTAAAGATTTCTCTAACGATAGAAACAGAATCTTTACCACTAATTCTAATAAGTGAAATAGCACCCCTGCCAACCGGGGTGCTTATAGCGCATATTGTATCTCTATTCTCAATCATTTTAGAATGAGTTCTCTATAGTATTGCCTTTAAGCGCCTGAAACTCAACCATTCGTTTATCAGAATTGTTCTCGTAAATAAGAAGATTACTGCGTATTATAGAAGATTGTTCTTTAACTATCTTTTTTCCTGGAAGGAGATATTACTACTTTCTTAAGGTCTGTCTCACCTATGGTATAAGTTCTCACTCCCTCAACCTTCGAGATCGCAATATGCACAGCTCTTCGGAGTGATGCTGGTAGAGGTTCAAATATAAATTCTCTATGCGATCTCTTCACCTCTTCAGCGAAAGCCCTTGCCCGAACCTGTAAAGTATGTTCCTTTTTTCTACGATAACCAGCAATATCAATGGTAAGATCTATTGAATGATCTCTACCATGTATAATCCTTGAAAGAAGATGTTGCAGGGATTCCAGATTTCTCCCGGATTTACCTATAAGTAAGCCATCCATATCCTTTGTCCTTATATTAATGTATAATTTATTATCCTCCTGTTCAATCTCGATTGAGCCTGAAGTGCCAAGTTTCTCCAGAAAGGTATTTACCTCATCTCTTACCAATTTAATCTTTTCTGATTCCTTCTTCCATACCTTTAGTTCGACTCTCTCTCTCCCTTCAGATACAACCTCCCATTCCATTTCATCTTTTGAGTGGAGATCAAACTCCTCCAGTCCCTTTTTTATTGCTCCTTCCAGATCTTCTGCTTCTACTCTCATTTCATGGTTAACCATAGCTTACCTCCTCAGGTCTGTTTTCTTAAATACGATTGAATTGATATCGTTAATATATTATACGTTAGCCAGTAAAGTGTGAGTCCTGATGGAAATGAGAGAAAAACAAATGTCAAAATAATAGGCATTAAAAATGTAAGCATCCTTTGCTGTTCAGAACCCTGCTGTGGAGAAAATAAGCGCTGTTGCAAGAACATAGATATACCCATTAGGATAGGCAAAATATAATACGGATCCTTCATCGATAAATCCTCTATCCATAAGATAAAGGGTGCACCCTTTAACTCTATAGAACTATTTAATACCGAATATAGGGCAAAGAAAATAGGAAACTGCAGCAACATTGGTAAACAACTGGAGAGTGGATTAACCCCAAATTCTTTATATAGTTGCATTGTCTCTTTGTTCATACGTTGTGGATCTTTTTTATATTTTTCCCGTAATTCCTGCATTTTTGGCTGCAGTTTTTGCATCTTATTCATAGATCGAAAACTACTTAGTGTAATCGGCGAGAACACAAGGACTATTGCTATTGCAAATATGATTATAACAACCCCAAAGTTATGGACAAAACGATGAACAAAATTTAAGAAATGGTATAAGAGTTTACTTATAGGACGGATAAAACCCCATCCAAAATATATAGCATCTTCCAAGCCTTCTTTGGCTGAAGATAGAACCGTATACTTAAGAGGACCAAAATAAAATCTTGCATTTGGTTCAGCACGCACAAAAATACTCGGGTTATCAGGGGATTTGTTCACAGTGAATTCAGTAACATAATCCTCTGGCACTAACCCAATGAAGAAATATTTTGTTTCGTAACCAACCCAATCTATAGTTCCAGTAATATCTTTATTTTCACCCTTGAACATATCTTTTTTATTAATATTTTGAGGCCTCTTTCCAACCGAATACACTGTTCCACTGTAACGGGCCTCCCGTGGGAACGCTTCCCCGGTCTCAAAAGAACTTATTTTATAGTAATACTCTAACTGGGGCAGACACTCCAGACCTATAAGATACGAACCATCCTGAAATAGGTAGGTTTTAGTTATTTCTAGTGAATCATATAGATATGAGAAAATTACTATCTTGTCTTTTCCTCTTTCCTCTACCTCCACGTTAAATGGGATAACATCCGTCGAGAATCTTGCACTTCCTTTTAACATTACGGTAGATAATAATTGGGCATCTTGATTAAGTGCTTTTAAAGTCACAGCATAGTCCTTAAGGTAAATAGAATCTATTGTTCCCCCCGTTGGATTTAAATGTGCCTTCATTAGATTCGTCTCAACTATTACTATCCTGTTTATCTTTTTCTCCTGGTCCTTTGTGGTGTCGCTCTTAGCAAAAATCTCGTTCAATCCTTTTTCTTCAATAGGAATACTTTCTATGCTTTTATTTTCTGGAATTTCCTTTTTTACCTCTGTTCTTGCCTCCTGTATTACTGTCTCCCCGGAACTTTCAGGAACTTTTTTCTGCCGTGAAACAGTTAGAAATTGAAACATTATCATAACAAGAAGTATTAGAACAAACCCAAGAACCATCCTTTTATTATCTTCCATTTCCTACCTCCAAAGGATTACAATCCACAGGATCATAATCCACTGGATCATACCCACCTGGACTAAAGGGATTACAACGAAGAATCCGCCATATGCTAAGAATCAATCCTTTAAACAATCCTTTTTTCTCGAATGCCTCGATTGCATAGGAAGAGCAACTCGGATAATATTTGCAACTTCTCGGAAACATCGGAGATATAAATATTTTATAAAATCGAATAATTAATACCATCACTTTTGCCATAAATTTCCCTCCATTACCACTTTCTCAAAGTCTTCCTTTAACCTATTGTAATCTACTTCAATGGCGTCCTTTCTTCCCACAACAATATATAATCCTTTTTTCAATTCCGGGGCAAGGTTCCTGGTAATCTCCCGTAATCTACGCCTCAATCTATTTCTCTTATATCCACCCCTTATACCTCGCTCTAAGCGTACTGCAAATTTTCGCTCTTCGCAGGATAAATAGTGGATTTTAAGGAGAGAACCGGGACAATTTTGCCCTTTTTGGAGAACTTTCCTTATTTCTTTATCCTCTGTTATCCTTCTCCCCCTCCCAAATCCATATTTCTTTGCCATATCACATTGCATACATATTGTTTCCATTTTGGACTCACTGCATACTAATAAAGAAGTGAGTAATTGTCAACCGTGCATTTTATATTGCCACAGAGGCACAGAGGAACGCAGATAAAAAACACACACCACCCAATCCTAAATCCTATATCCTAACCCCTGAATTAGACACTGATTTTCACTGATATCAACTGATTAAAAACTGTGGCCTCTATGGTAAGTTTTTTGCTATGTGTAATCCATGTATTTTGGTTTTCACAGATACGGAATTAACGCTCCTTGACATAAAGGGTAAAAAGTAATAAAATATACCCAGGCTAAACTACTTATAAAAAAGATCATAATCAGGATTATAGAAAGGCTCAAGGGAGGAAAAATGAAGATAGCTAAAGTTCAAGAAATGAAAAATCTCGACAGAAGAGCAGTAATAGAGTTTGGAATACCTGAGATTCTTCTCATGGAAAATGCTGGGAATGCCGTCTTTTTTGCAATACAAAACGAGATTGGAATAAAGGGGAAAAAATTCCTAATTATATGTGGGAGCGGTAATAATGGTGGGGATGGTATGGTCGTCGCCCGAAAACTCCACTCTAATGGAGGATTTGTTACTCTTATTCTCCTATCAGATGAAGAGAAACTCACTGGAATCACAAAAGAAAACTATGAAATCACATCAAGAATAGGAATCGATATCCTTAAGACCCCATCCGCCAAGGAAATAGGAAGTATAATAAAAGAATCCGATGTTATCGTGGATGGAATATTAGGGACTGGCTTGAGCGGTAAAGTAAAAGGGATATACAAAGAAGTTATCCAGTTGTTGAACGATTCGGCAAAACAGGTGGTAAGTATCGATATTCCTTCGGGTATAAATGGAGACACAGGCGAAATAATGGGCGTGGCAGTAAAGAGTGATTGGACTGTTACCTTTGGATTACCAAAAATCGGAAATATTGAGTACCCAGGATTTGAATATTGTGGAAAATTATTTATCTCCCATATATCCTTTCCCCCATTCCTTTACGAGGACAATTCATTAAAAATCTCGATAAATGAACCAATATTATTACCAAGAAGAGAAAAAGATACTCACAAAGGTAGCTTTGGTAAGGTCCTTTTTATAGCAGGGTCAAGAAATTACCTTGGTGCTCCTTATTTTTCCGCCCTTTCCTTTCTAAAAGCCGGAGGAGGCCTATCCTATCTTGCTACTCCAAAATCTATCTCCTCATTTATAGCTAATAGGGGGAGCGAGATTGTATTAATACCCGAAGAAGAAACCAGGTCAGGGTCTATAGCCATTAATAATTTAGACGAACTTCTCGAGTTTTCAGAGAAGGTAGACTTTGTCGTAGTTGGGCCCGGGTTGTCCCTGGATGAAGAAACTAAAGAACTTGTTTTGCAATTGACACAAATGATAGAAAAGCCTTTGCTATTAGATGGGGATGGGATAACCGCCATAAAGGATCATCTTGACATCGTAAAAGATAGAAATAATCCAACTATACTCACCCCCCATCCCGTAGAATTCGGAAGACTTATAAATAAAGGTACAGATGAGATAAAAAAGAATAGAATAGATATTGTTCAGAGTGCAGCAAAAGTTTTTGACTGCATCATTGTTTTAAAAGGCGCTCACTCTCTCATTGGCTATCCTGACGGAGGAGTCTTCATTAATATGACAGGTAACCCTGGTATGGCTACTGCCGGCTCTGGTGATGTCCTTACGGGAACCATTGCGGCCCTATATGGCATTCTTCACAATGCAAAAGAAAAGATGGCTGTAGATAAAGCCGTGAGACTGGGCGTTCTTATTCACGGTCTTGCTGGAGATCTGGCTTCCACTGAAATAGGAGAGGACGGGGTAGTTGCTGGCGATATCTTAAGATTCTTACCTGAAGCAATGGATATATATAGAAATAATCCAGAAGAAATAGATATTATTCCGGAAGTCATATAGAAAATTAGTAAAAACCCGTGTCCAGGACATAACTGACTAGATTACAGCTAGCTCTGAAAAAACTCGATACTATATCCTTTTTAGTATACTATAAAAAATTCTAATAGTAGAATATATATAAAGTAAGGGGAAGAGCTAAAGAGCCTTTAGCTCCTCCCCCTATGAAAGATATGTTCTTACTGTATTAAAATCAGCTTCTTAGCGGTTCTATACTCTTTGGTTTCAAAACGGCAGAAGTAAATTCCAGAAGAAACCTTTCCCCCGTTATTATCCCTTCCATCCCAGGAAACCGTGTAGTAAGCGGGGCTTTTCACTCCATCAACTAAAACTCTTATGAGCCTTCCAGACACTTCATATACCGCTAGACTCACATGGGTTGTTTTTGGAACTGCATACTCAATTCTGGTCACGGAAGAGAATGGGTTAGGATAGTTCTGGCTAAGACTGTATCTCATTGGTTTCTCTTCAGAGCTCTCATCTACACCAGATACCAGTACAGGCATATTATCACAGAATTCGGAAGTGTTATTATTTATGTCAGTTGTCGTAGCAGTTATAGAATCACCAGAGGAAAGTCCGGAAACTACAACACTCCAATTGCTTGCAGCATTCGGGGTGGTGGAACCCAGATATATCTCTCCTTCTCCAAAGTTTGTTGGGTCTGGTATTGCCTTAAAGACCTCTACAACTGCTGATGTGGGACTTGTGTTTATATCAATCGTACCCATAATCGTTGTCATCCCAGCGCTTAACATAGCAGAATCAATCATAGGAAAGTTGAGTTCCTGGTTTGGACCAGAGTCTGGGTCAGCGGGGTCATTGAAGGTCACACCGTTATTTTGCAGGTCTATTCCCAGTCCATTGTTATCATAAATCGAATTCTGTGTAATCAGGTTTTCATCAGCATTAAAAGAATTGATAGCATCTTCCCATACAGCAACTCCGTCCCCTCCATTGTAGGCGATTATGTTGTACGGGCCAATCTGGTTTATATCAGCACAACCCCATTGGGTGGGTCCATACTCGCCAACAGCTACGCCATGGAAATTGTTGGGTAATGGAGCCAAATTTATATCCAGTCCAATAATATTATTCGAGACTGTATTCAGACTGGTTTGGATAGGAGGAGCAGGATAGGGTTCATTGTTGTATCCCTGGATACCAACACCGTCGTAATCATTTCCAGAGATAAGGTTATCATCCACAAGATTATCATGAGTCCCTTCACACAGGCTTACACCTTCATGAATATTACCCAGATCGGCCACTCCGTTAATATCAGTGCCGATGTAATTACCGATAACATAATTTCCGTATACATCCCCGGGGACCTGGGGACCAATTATAGCAACGCCTTCTGCATAATTCGCCGAGATGAGATTCTCTTCAATGTAGTTATCATGAGCTATCGAGGTAACTTCGGCTGGCACATTATGGATACGAACACCCGCCCAGAGACTTGTAGTGACGCGACCATTCCCTTTAGGTCCCAGTCCAGGTGGATCAAGACCTATAATGTTCCAGCAGATATGGTTCTCAATTGTGTTTTGCTGGGGCCCTGCTTCAATAGAAATCCCGTCCTTCTCAAAATTATTGATTATCAACCCCTGAATCGTGTTACTGTCAGATTTAATCCATATACCACAGGACATGCCAGCACCGATTCCGTCAATTTCTATCAAAAGATTTAGTGTAGCAGGAGGATTACCTCCAATTGAACCACCAGGAGGCTGTGTTAATCCGTCAATAAGAACGCCAGCAGGATCTAAAAGCTGAGGGAGTTGGGAAAGAGGAACAATTGTTTGGAGTCCAGGTGGTACGATATTAAAGTCTATAATGTCGTGACCAGCTAAACCGTTGGCTGAATTTATTGCATCTCTAAGACTTCCTGGGCCTGCGTCATTTGTGTTCGTCACTGTGAATGTAGCGCCGTTTAAGTTTCCCGGAACCAAAAGGATAAGAGTCAACAGAATGCATATAAAGAGTAATAGGGTTGAGGAACCTTTAGATTCTTCCATTTTAACACCTCCTTTTTTCTTAGCCCCTAAAAAGGGGTTCTAAGTTAATATTAAATTAAAATACTAAGGTGAGCTCTTAAAAAATCTATAAATAATATATAACTATATCTAAAAAAGAGCAAAAGTCAAATAGTTTTCTAAAATTGCTCGGGAAAGTTC
>Ga0307429_1000306_pt1 | contig 33044 bp, 33 predicted proteins | sample SalMarWE160230MG_FD_202151 | JGI IMG/M metagenome (GOLD analysis project Ga0307429, IMG submission 202151) | Salt marsh sediment microbial communities from the Plum Island Ecosystem LTER, Massachusetts, United States - WE1603-230 | ecosystem: Environmental > Aquatic > Marine > Intertidal zone >... | reverse complement strand
GCTTCAAGCAGGTTACGTGCGGGAGTCGGCAGGCGAAGCCGAGTTCTGGCAAAGCATTCTTGTAGTTTGCTGAAAAACCAATCACCACATCGATCATTTGATAATTCAGTTTTTTATCGCGAATCGAGAGGCTTGCATGCGGGGAGCATTTGAGGACCAGGGCGCGATGTTTTCTTACATCTCGCCAGAGGCGCGGGTTCCGGCGGCCATCCGCTGAGGAAGATACGGGAGTGACTCCAATTTTTTATACCGCTGGTTCGTGGGGCTTGCGCCCGACGATCCGGTCTGGCACGCGACCAGCTTTACGAAGAACCGAGAGCGGCTGCAGAACAGCGAGGTATTTACGAAGTTTATGGCTGGGCTTCGCAGCCATCCGCAGGTCAAACCGCTATTGCCGGACGCTCATTTTTCGGTGGACGGAACACTGATCGAGGCCTGGGCTTCACAGAAGAGCTTTCGCCTCAAGGACGGCAGCGGTGGCGATGACGGTACAAACTTTCATGGCCAGCAGCGCAAGAACGACACGCATGCGAGGACCAGCGATCCCGATAGTGGGCTTCGCCAAAAGGCCGCCGGACGGAAGGCTAAACTATCCTATGTGGGCCACGTCATCATGGAGAACTGGCATGGGCTTGCGGTGGCTGGCATGGTCACGCACGCCAATTGCACCGCCGAGCGCCGCGCCGCGGAGTGGATGCTCAAAACCAAGACCAAGAAGGCCGGCCGCCGCATTACGGCCGGTGAGGAGAAGGCCTATGACGCGGCCGATTATGTGGCAAATCTTCGCGGCAGCAATATCACACCGCATGTGACGCAGAATAATGGCCCGACCAAGATCGGCACGAGCCGCCGCAGCGCCATCGATGAACGCACCGCGAGACACGAAGGTTATGAAATGTCGCAATCGCGCCGCGCGGCGATCAAATGCATCTTTGATTGGGGCAAGCGGCACGGCGAGATGTGCAAGACCAAACATTGCGCCATCTGCGGCGTCGCCGCCGACTTCATGCTCAACCTGATCGCCTATAGTCTAGTCCGTATTCCCAAACTGGTTGCGGCGTAGGTGAGTGGCTGTTCAGACCACACAATACGCCTCAAACGATCGAAGACTTCACCAGAATCACGGGCCCTCGGTAGAGACAAAGATGAAATTCCCAACTTTTTCAGCAGACTGCTAATGCCTTTGGCTCTTTTTCGCTGTGATGCCTCGACACGAATCGGCGCTGGTCATGTGATCCGTTCGATGGTGCTCGCCGATGCGCTTTACGCCGTTGGCTGGGAATGTGCGTTCGTGACCCGCGCGACATCACTCAAGAGTGTTCCAGCACTCGCGAATTCGAGAATGCAGGTCATCGTCTTGGAAGGACCCGCTCAAGATGAACCTTTGCAGATTGCGGCCGCTACCGGTGGTGCTGCTGACCTCATGGTCGTCGATCACTACGAGCGCGGTGAAGATTTCGAGCGGGCTTGCCGAGGCTCGGCTAAGATGATTCTGGTAATCGATGACGCGACCGGTCGCAGGCATGACTGCGATTTTCTACTCGATGCAGCGACCCGAGGTCCCGATCGTCTCGCTACGGGAACTCGCCAGTTTTTGGGGCCGGTATATGCGCTGCTTCGGTCGGACTTTCATCGTCTGCGGTATCAAAGTCTTTCGCGCCGCAAGACTAATCGTGGCTGCGAAAGGATCGTAGTAAGTTTTGGAATGATCGATGCGAGCGATCGAACTGGTGCAATCCTCCCAATTTTGAATCGTCTCCTACCGCGCGGATGTCGTATCGATATTCTGATCGGCACGCACGCGTCAGGGTTTCATTTTGTACGTAATAGAGCGGCGGAAAGCGCGCTCGATGTTGAGGTTCATGTCGACGCATCCGATGTCCCGGAGATCATGGCCGCTGCCGATATCGCGCTTGGTGCAGGTGGGATGACAAGCTGGGAGCGCTGCTGCCTCGGAATTCCAGCGCTCGTCGTAGTAACTGCTACCAATCAACTTCCGAATGCGGCTATTCTTCGCGAAGCCGGAGCCGCGATTATTATAGGTGACGGGATTGCGATTGATGAAAGAGTGCTCGAGCAGGGCGTAAAGAATCTTACCGAAAATCCAATCAAATATTGGGAGATGAGTGGGCGTTCGGCGGCGCTTTGTGATGGTCTTGGGCCGCAGCGAGTCGCTATCGGTGTCTCGCCAGAGGTCATCCGCGGCGTCGATGAAATCCGTTTGCGCCCGGTCACCACGGACGACGCCGATACGATGTTTGAATGGCAACGTGACCCGTCCACTCGCCGCTATTTTCGAAATCCATTGGCGCCATCACATGATGAACATTGCCGCTGGTTGAAATCAAAATTGACCGATAATAACTGCATTTTTAACGTCGTGACGTTGAACGACCGGGAGGCTGGCGTGCTCCGACTGGATCGGATCGGTGATTCGTCTTACGAAATTTCGATTTTGACGGCGCCGAAGCAGAAGCGACGCGGTGTTGCCTCTGCCGCCTTACGATTGGCGCGGCGTCTATGCCCAGCTGCTGAATTGCGTGCCGATGTGCTCGATGAGAATGAGGCCTCGGCGCGGCTCTTTTCGGGCTGCGGTTACAGGCGGTCGGGGGATGTCTATATATCCAAGCCGATGAGGCTCGCTCATGCATAAACATAAAATGTCGGCTTCGGGTCGGGCGCCGCGATCGCGGGAGATTCAAAGATGGTAACGATCCACTATTGCTCGCTTTTTTTATTCGTCGATAAAGGCCAGTAAATATACATTTCAGTCAGATAATATGAAGCTCAGCTCATTTGACGTCACAGTGCTACTTACTCCCGGTGGTGGACCTGGAATATTGGCGCAATTGCAGGCGCTGAAATGCTCGGGTAAATATCGCTGCCGTGCATTGTTGGCGGATTCAAATCCGGCGTCTGGAAATCTATTCTTGCCTGAAGTGGATGCCGCCTATCAGTTGCCGCCTTGCGACGATAAATCCTATATCCCGGCACTGCGGCGTTTGATTGAGCGCGAACGAATAGGCGTACTTTATTCGGGGCTTGATGAGGAGCTACCCATACTGGCCCATTATCGCGATGTCATTGAGGCGCTTGGTTGTAGGATACTGCTGCCGCCAGAGGAAGCGTTGCAGCGTGCCTTGGACAAGCAGCTTATGGACGAGTGCTTACGCAACAGAATACGCATGCCGCGCACTTGGTTTCTCGACAACGACTTTGCCGCTGATCGAGTGTGGGCTGAACTCGAAGGGCGCGTTGTTATTAAGGTATTGGCTTCACGTGGCGGTCGGCATGTCTACATGCCGGAAAATCGCGACGAGTACGATTTCATTCTGCGACGGGTGGCGCGTCTTTCGGCGGGTGGCACGATGCGGTTTCTCGTACAAGAGCTGATTGAAGGGGATGAATTTAATGTCAGCACACTGCATTCATGCGACGGACAGCTAGTTTACGCAGTTAGCCGCCGTAAATTCGAGAAACGTAGGAACAAGAGTACGACGACCGCCGCTGTAATTGAGCGTAACGATGCAATGATCGCATTGGCTGTGACCGCGGTCGAGACCCTCGGTCTCATGCCTGGATTTAATAATGTCGAATTGATTGCATCGCAACGCGATGGGCTCCCTTACCTGATCGAAGTGAATGGCGGGCGAACCGCAGCGCAGGACATGAACATCTTGGCATCCGGGATTAATCTTACGGATTTGCTCATAGATCTGGTGCATGGTATTCGAGTGGATCCGATTTCTCATCCGCCCGACGGAAAGGCCATCCTGAAAATCCGTAAGGATGTTGTTGTTGACTATGCTGAAATCGAGGCAAGAGTGCTAGTCCCATAGGCGGGATCTATTTCTCAATTGGCATCAATGCAGCACGTCGGCTCTCCTGGCGCATTCGACAGCAAGCGCGCAAAAGTGACAATCATCGCTGAGGTCGGTTCCAATCACGATGGCGATCTCAATCGCGCGCTGGCGCACATCGATGCGGCGGCGGAGGCGGGGGCCGACGTTGTCAAATTCCAGAGCTTCCTTGCCGACGATTTAGTGTCGACGGAAGATTCCAACTACTCAATGCTAAAACGATTTGAAATGCCGCGCCGCTGGTATCCCGTTCTTATAAAGCGATGCGCTAAACGACGCGTACGTTTTTTATCAACTGCGACCAATTTCACCACTTTGAGCTGGATGGAAGAGTACGGCGCTTGGGGGTACAAAGTTGCATCGGCCAACATTACGCATGAGCCGATGATCGAACGACTCGTAGAAATAGGCAAGCCGGTAATATTTTCACTCGGCCTTGCAACATTTGATGAAGTAAAGCATTTGACGCAATCGCTTGCAGATCGTGAATTTAGAAACTTCGCGGTACTGCATTGCGTTAGTCGCTATCCGACTCCGCCGGAAGCGTTATGTCTCGGAAATATTCCGATGCTAGCTGGCCGACTAGATTGTCCCGTAGGATTTTCTGACCATTCGCTCGGCATAGAAGCGCCGATCGCGGCAGTTGCACTTGGCGCAAAGATTATAGAGAAGCATTTTTCGCTCACCGGAAATGGCTTAAGCCCCGATCATGTTGTGGCGTTGCGTCCGAGCGAATTTTCCGAGATGTGCGTCGCCATCCGCAAGACCGAATTATCAATCGCGGCGCACTTTGAGCCGAATCCTCGGGAGATTCACGACATGCGCCGCTCCCTACATTTTGTGCGGGCGATGAAAGCTGGCGAGATCGTAGCGGAAAAGGACATTAAGGTCATTCGGCCCGAAGATGGATTACTCCCAAGGGAACTTAATCGCGTCATAGGACTTCGGCTGCTGAAGAATGTTTCCGCCAATACGCCAGTTGTATGGGAAATGCTTGACGTTGAGTTATCGGAAATTATGCCCAAAGAGAACTGTTAGCGTCGTTAGTGATAATTCCAGCGAAACCGCACGTTAAGCGCGCACCTTCACCGCCTCTTTGATGCTCGGGGCTAAGACCATCTTTGAGACGTCGAATTGGATCGGCATTAGATGGAAATCAGAATATAGAAAAACGTCAGTTACTCATGCAAATGTCGCGCAGACTTAAATCATTGGAAGCCTACCAGCGTGGGATTATTCGCGAACGTGAGCGTTTTCCCGAACGACAGATTAGGCTGAAGCAGCGTGTATTCGATACTTTCGATCAGTTGTTGCGCCACCGAGGGTTGCCTGGGTTCGTTTCCGGTACAAAAGTTGTGGATCTCGGTTCGGCAGACGGTGCGCTGGTTCGGATATGTGAGGCTCGCGGGTTAATTGCTTATGGCCTAGACGTGTCAGACGGGCTTGATTTTGAGACAGATCGTTTGCCCATTGAAGATTCGTCCGTCGATGTTGTTACTGCTGTGTCAATTATTGAGCATATGCAGTCTACGACAAACCTGCTGCATGAGGTAAAACGTATCTTGCGACCCGGCGGGGCGATAATTATCGTTACGCCTAACTGGTTTTACAGCGCGCGCGAATTCTATGACGATCCTACCCATATTCACCCCTACACTCCCACATCCTTAAGAAAGACGCTCGAATTTCATGATTTTGTTGACGCCTATGTCGTGCCATGGATTGTTAAGAAACCATCGTGGATGTGGGACTTGCCTTATGCGTTTTTTGTGTCGCGCTGGCTTATTCCGTTTCGTGCCGATACTATGAGTATTTTACCGAATTGCGTTAAGGGCCGAAGTGGATCTATCTTGGCCCTTGCGCGCCGCTCAATGACATGAATTTCAATGACGTTTACCGAATTCGCTCATTGAAAAATAGCAGCAATGGTGCGGGCTCGGTACATTGAAGGGCGATAAAGAGCTGCTCGCGATTTAATCTTGCCTCGCAAGTTAATTGTTTCTTTGCAAAATTAGGAGTGTGAGTGATCGCTTCTTTAAGAATTTAATTCATTTCGAAAATATCACATATATTGACTTGAACAGCAAACTGCCGACGGTCTGCGTGGGCGATGAAGCAGCAAGACAGAATGAAATGAGAAAATGCTAGAAGATTTCTATTTCCGAAATGATTGTGGTCGGGCCGTCGATTTCTGTTTGACGAAAAGTGTTCTGACAAAGGCCGCCGTCGTTAGACCGGTGTTCTATCTGATTAAGTCAAATTCATTGTTCCTCTCGATCAGCAATTGTTGTTGTTCGCACTATCAAATTTAAAAGAAGGATTTATTATGCATATGCCTCTAAATCGATTAGCTGTCGATCCGCATAAGTTTGTTATTGATGGAAAGGGGCTTAAGGATTTCTTTGACCCGGTCCCGCGTGAAGAGCTTGAAGAATTTCGCAATGCTCTGTTGCCCTGCACCGCGGCCTTTGGGCGCACATTGGAACGCCGTATTGATCGCGACACAGTGGCATGTTGCGCTGGCCACTTTGCTCTTTTTGTCCTACGGTGCTTCAGGGCAGCGCAACTTGTAAAGCGTTGTGATGCGTCGCATGTTGAAATTATTTTACCAGAGCAGGATTTCCTGGCCGCCTTCATGCGATCAGATCTTGCACCTCCAGAAGCGTTTGCGAAGCGACTACTGCAGGGGCCTCCTCCGCGGCAGGCTTGGAAGGCGCCCGCTCGATTTATTCGTAATTTGCTCAGGCGTAGCATAATTAGGGATGGCGAATTTCGATCTGTTGACTTGGAAAATGCGATCGCCGTAACCTCAATTTCCCAACTTATACAAAAGCATGCTAGCGCTATAGATGACACCGTCGTTTATTGCCACCCCTCTCGATGGTTTGGACGGTTATCGCCATTGACGTCAATGGGGCTTGCTTCAATCCGTAACGGGCTCGTTGAAAGCGCTCGTCAAGCTTACGCTTTGGTCGGTGCAAATTTCGATATTGCCTCAGAAAAGATGATATTCCGCTGGGCAGAGATTGTTCCAGCAGCCGCGCAGGCGCATCTGATTAAATTAGAAAGCAAAACAATTAAATTACCCCGCCGACTCTGGATAGGTTCATCCGGTCAAATATGGAGTCGAATTCTCGCGCACGCAGTCCGGTCGGCAGAAGGCGAGATCACCGGTCATGATCACGGGGCCGGAATCGGCTTTCTCAGGGCCAACGTGAAAGCCATCAATGATTTTGAGGTGGTCAACCAATTTCTCACGTTTACAGACATGCAAGTCAAAGGCATCGAGCGGACTTATCGCGACGATATTGTCGTGCGACCTGATCGGCCACGCATTGGAGTGGCCCCTGGAGCTAGGTTGCTTTCTTTTCCGCCTGCTAAATCGAGGCAGGGACCGCCTATCGGTAAGAAGGTGATGATCGTAACGAGTTATTTTAGCGGCTCTGGTGTTGCCATTTATCCTGGTGAAAGCGACTACGTAAGACTTGATTGGTATGCTCGACTCATCGTTTGGCTTAGGTCAAAGGGATTCGAAGTGCTACTCAAACCACATCCGGAGTGTGTTTACGGAATTCCACAAGCGCTTCGATCGCTTGCAGATGACTGTGTCTTGCATGAACCTTTTGGTAAGATTTGGGAAAAAGCAGATATTCTCCTATATGATTATCCTCTGAGTACGAGCTTTGGCGAAGGTCTTTTTCACGATCGGCCAATTGTATTCGTAGGCTTTCAACTTAATTCATTCGACCGAGTAGCACTCGATCTTCTCTCGCTGCGTTGCGCGATCGTCGAAGGATACAAGGATGAAAATGGTCGTCGGCAAGTTGATTGGAGTGCGTTATCCGAAGCATTTACGACTGCGCCCAAGCTTTCCGATCCAGCGTTCTTCGAAGCCTATTTGGCTTATTAGGTCTAAACTAAAAGAGTGACCTGACCAGGCTTTTTTTGGACGAAGCGATGTTAAAAAATAAGCTTGGAAAGGAGCCTATGTTATGCCGAAAAAGAGGTTTAGCGCGGAGCAGATCGTGATGCTGCTTCGCCAGAATGTAGTGTTAATTGCACAAGGAAGATGTTTGCCGGTGGCATGCCGGCATGCGGGCAGGCTTACAAAGTCTCTATAAGTTTAAAATATTTACGGATTAGCATCAGTTGCGGCGGAGGAACTACATTTGATAAAGTTTGATACAGCACATTCTAGAAACTCAAGTCAGCCGAAACTAAACCTTGATGTTCCCATGCGCTCGATCAAGCCGCGCAACGTCGGGATGTCGAGCCTTCTCGATAGTGGGTATGGGCTTTCTGTTCTCGACGACACCCTGTCGTTTTGTCATCAATTTATCGATGTCGTAAAACTGGGATGGGGTTCAGCGTACGTGACATCAACACTGCAGCAAAAGGTCAAACTATTTCGTCACTATGAAGTTAAGGTTTGTCTTGGGGGGACGTTATTTGAAGTATGTTGGAGTCAAAACAAAGTTGATGATTATGCTGCGTGGTTAGCGGATCTCGATATCGATTTGGTCGAGATATCAAACGGCTCGCTCGATATCTCCGAGGCTGACAAACGAAAAATGATTGAGTTTTTCGCTGGTCGGGGGTTCACGGTTTTTGCAGAAGTAGGCAGCAAAGATATCGCTCATCAAAATAGTCCATCGGAATGGGCTGCATTCAGCAAGGCCGACCTCGAAGCCGGTGCTTGGAAAGTTATTCTGGAGGGCCGCGCTGACGCGACGGCGGGCGTTTATCGAAAAGATGGCTCGCTTCAAAATGCAATTGTCGAGGCTGTGCTTGACGCGATCCCGATGGAAAAATTGGTGTTTGAAGCGCCTCATAAGTCCCAGATGACTTGGTTCATTCAGCGGGTTGGGAGTAACGTCAATATCGGCAATATACCGCTTGAAGAGGTATTGAATTTGGAAACATTGAGGCTTGGGCTACGCGGCGATACTGTTCGTCATTTCCACGGTACTTAAACGAAACTTGATATGCCCGTCTTCAGCACGTTGGCAGAAGCGCCGCGTTTGTCAAAAGTGGTCGTGATTATCGACGTGTTTCGTGCTAGTAACACGATTATCTCGCTGCTTGCGCGAGATGCCTACCGTGTCGTTACCGTCGAAACAATCGACGAGGCGCGCGAAATAAAACGCTGTAATGAAGACTGGATTCTGCTAGGTGAACGCGGTGGCATGCAACTTCCAGGCTGCGACGGCGATAACTCGCCCGCGGGCAGACTGAAAAGCGTAGTCGGGAACAGTGTGGTGCTCACAAGCTCCGGCGGGACCCGGTGCATAGCTGCGTGTGGGCCGGACCAAACAGTCATCATCGGAAGTTTTGCCAATGCGGCCGCGCTCTCAAATGCCTTGCGCAATATGGGAGCGAACGACGTCGGTTTTTGGGCTGCCGGGCTTGCCGGCGAGCGGCCGGCTGAAGAAGATATTCTGTGTGCTCAATTTCTTGAAGCCATTTGGCTTGGCAAAGCGCAAGACTTTTCATCGATCCATAAAAAACTACTGGAATGCGATGGTGCAAGACGTCTTCGAAAATTGGGCCAGGACGCAGACTTGGCATTTTGCGTCTCTCTCGATAGCCATTCGGTAGTACCGCGGCGGGTGCGTTTCAAGGAGCAACATTGGTGTTTCGAAAATGTGCACTGGAATATCGGATGATTTCACGTTAATGAAAAGCTCTGATGTCTGAACACATTTTGGTGGTGGCCGCGCACCCTGATGACGAGGTTTTGGGATGCGGCGGGACAATAAGACGGCACGTCGAGGACGGTGCCACGGTCACTATATTAATTGTAGCAGAAGGTGCAACGTCCCGCGACGATAAACGGAACATCACGGCTCGCGGTAGTGATCTCGCCAACCTGAACAACGCTGCAGAAATTGCAGCAAAGGCGCTAGGAGTTAGCGATTTGGTACTCGCGGGGTGGCCTGACAACCGACTCGACAGTGTGCCGCTACTCGATATCGTAAAGATCATTGAAGGGGTGGCGCAGCGCATCGACCCGAAAATCGTCTATGTTCACCATCCGCGTGATCTTAATATCGACCATCGCGTTTTGCACCAGGCTACGTGTACGGCATGCAGACCTTTGCCGGGCAGCGGCGTGCAGGCAATATATGCGTTCGAGACGCCGTCGAGCACCGAGTATGGAACCATTGGCAGTGGGCCAGTCTTCGACCCGACACACTTTGTCGACATCGAAGCGCAGTGGATAGCAAAGAGGGCCGCACTTGAGGCCTATCCTATGGAAATGAGGCCATTCCCGCACGTCCGCTCCATTGAAGCTGTCGAGGCTTTAGCGAAATGGCGTGGCGCCTCAGTAGGAGTCCGCATGGCAGAAGCCTTCGTGGTGGTTCGTGAATTGCGTGCGCAGCGTAAATGAGAATATAGGGACGTAATTCGTATGGTGAGTACGTTGGCGCGACGTACGGAATGGATTATCTTTGCACGCCGCGCTTATAAAGTTGTTGTCCGCGACTGGTCAAAGCTAAACGGTCTTGGGTTATCCGCGAATGTATTTCCGCTGAATGACTATCTCGATCTTTGCCGGATGTTTTTCACTGATCTTTGCAAAATATACCGACCGTTTATTCACACGAATTAGCCGGTTCATGCTATCGCTTCTGTCCGACTGACAAATGTATAGCAACTCGAAAAACGACATCGACCGCGACACTCTTTCCGCCGTGAGTGACGAGTCGGCGGTGCGCGCGATGTATGAGCGTGATCCTTACCCAGGTCTCGGTGCAGGCCTGAAAGATATAAGCTTTTTTACTGATCCGATTGCAGCGGATTTAGCGAAGCGCAAGCTCGTACGCTTCTTGGATGCAGGGTGTGGCACCGGTCATTATCTCGTCGGCGTAGCGAAGAAATACCCGAATTGGGACTGTTTCGGGATTGACCTGTCGGCAGCATCGCTCCAGGTGGCTTCCGATTTGGCGAAGTTACACAAGGCCAATGTATCGCTGCGGAAAGGAAGCTATCTCAAACCGTTACCTTTCGAGGGCCAATTCGACGTGATTGCCGCACTTGGCACGATACACCATGCGGCCGAGCCCGTAGTCGCGCTGCGTACTTTGCACGCGGCGTTGCGGGATGACGGGTATCTCCTAGGGCGTGTACCCATAAAACAGGCCGCACGTCCGCTTTCGAACGCCTGCGTTGCATCGACCGGTTGAGCTAGCACCCAAAAGCGGACATTGAGTGGCGCGTCAAAGGCAGTATATGGCCCGCCGTTTATGAGTCCACGTCCTAGTCCATCTGTACGGTTTGCGGCTTGATCGTGAGAAATTCGACATCAAGGAAATTCTCAATATTTTGGAACCGGACCTCACCAATGTTGAACGCCGGTTCTTTTTCTACGATGCGCTCATGCATCATCGGCGACAACATTGGTTGCGACAGGTATTGCAAATGCCGTTGATCGACATTTTTATGAGCGGGAAGACTTGGTTGCGCAATCTGCTGCGATGGTCCCGAGGGATCGTCTGGTCACCCGCATTTACGGCGCGCTTCGACACTCCGACCGCACCATGGATCGACCATTTCTGCCATCCTTGTGAGCGTGCGTATGAAGTGCCTGAAGTGGTCGCGCTTGTGCGGTCGGCCGGGTTTGAGGTCTACCGAATGATGGGGCAGGGGCGGGAATATACCCAGCTTGTTCCGGATAGCTGGGGCGCCACCTATGCCGGACTGCCAGAAGAAGCCAAATGGCGGCTATCTGAATTGCTCGCCTTCCGAGGCGGATCGTTCCGAATGATTTTGCGTAAATTGACTGAAAGCCGCAACTGATGACGTCTTTTATTTTGAAAGACATCCCAAAGGGCGGTGATTTCCGCTCAACTATATGGCTCGTTAAAGATATCTTGTCGGCCCGGTATCGTTGGCGTTTCGCCGCCGCGGTTGCGACGATGCAGATGGCGGGTATTGCCGAAATATTTGGAATTGCAGCTATCTTGCCAGTTCTTATGCTGGCGACTGGATCCGAAAGCGTGGATCACGGCTTTTCCGCAAAGCTACAAAAAGTCTTTCATGTGATCGGCGGACAGCCGCCAATCGAAGTTTTGCTTGGCTTTGTGATGGCCGGAATCTTTATAAAATCTGCAATAACTGTCATCGGTCAACAGTTGATCGTTCGCGGCACGACGCAAATTGCCGCTGATTTTCGTACGGATTTGATCCGAAGTCTGATGGGCGCGCGCTGGAGTTACATGGTCGGTCAGCGCACGGGAGCGATCGCCAACGCAATCAGCAACGACGCGATTCGCGCCAGCGGTGTCTTTTCCAGCACTGTGAATCTAACCGCGGCCGTATTGACCGCAATTCCGTATGTTGTCTTCGCATTCGGAGTATCTTGGCAGCTAACTCTTGGCGCGTTTGCCGTGAGTGGATTGATCATGCTACTGCTTCGAGGAACCCTTGCTAAAACCCGCCGCCATACAAGGGAGCTGGTGCTTTTGTCTCGCTCACTGGTGTCGCGCCTGGTCGATAGCGTCATTTCAATGAAGCCGCTAAAGGCGATGGGGCTACAAAACCGTATCTTGCCTTACATCAACGATGAAATCGTCCAACTCTCCATTGCCGAGCGTAAACAAAACTTCAGTAAGAGCTTGCATGCGGTCGTACAGGAACCGCTTGTTGCCGTGATCGTCTGCCTCGGTCTCTATTTCGCGCTAAAGAATTTGAAGCTTAACTTTGCCGAAATAGGTTTTATGCTGGTTCTATTTCATCGGTTGGTATCTCGCGTTGTGGTATTTCAAAATCATCTACAAAATATGGTGACGGCCGAGGCGCCGTATCTGCATTTGGTCTCAGAAATCGCATTAGCGCGGTCGGTCGCAGAAGCGAGCGGAAAAAAGTACGCCGGCCAAGAGATCCGCTTAAAGCGCTCTATTCGCTTTAGTGGAGTTTCCTTTTCCTACGAGAATGGCCGCGACGTCCTTCGCGATTTGGATTTGTCGCTACCGGCCGGTCGCATGATTGTCATCGTTGGTCCATCGGGAGCAGGCAAGACGACATTGGTCGACATGATGATTGGGCTGCAGTGGCCGCAGTCTGGCAAGATCACTGTTGACGGTGTGCCAATCAATTCGGACAACATTAGCAATTGGCGGAAGAGAATTGGCTATGTTCCGCAGGAACTCCAACTCCTCAATGGTACGATTTTTTCGAATTTGACGCTGATGGACGAGAAAATCGGACGTGACGAAGTTCAAAAAGCGCTCGAAAGCGCGGGAATATGGGAATTCGTTTCGGCACTCCCGCAGGGTATGGACACTCCCGTCGGCGAACGCGGCGCGGCGATATCAGGCGGGCAACGCCAGCGCATAGCGATTGCGCGTGCTCTCATTCAAAAGCCTGATCTGCTGATTTTGGACGAAGCGACGGCGGCGCTCGACCCAGAAATGGAACGAGCCATTTGCGGAAATCTTCGCAAATTGGCTAGTACGCTAACAATCGTGGCAATTTCTCATCAACAGGAATTAGCAAAATACGCCGATCTGACCCTGTGCGTGGATTTTGGCACAGTTCGCGTTCTTGATGTCGAATCTGTAACGGCTGTTTCGTAAAAGCCAGAAACATCTGTAATTTCGTAAGCCGGAGAACCACGTGGACCGAAGTTTTTCGATCAATGGAACACGCATCAGCGACGACCGGCCGTGTTATGTAATAGCCGAGATCGGGCATAATCACCAAGGCGAGATCTCGAAATGTCGCGAACTATTCAAGGTTGCTAAGGAGTGCGGTGCGAACGCCGTCAAGTTGCAGAAGCGGGATAATCGCTCGCTATTCACCAAAACGATGTATGCGCAGCCGTATAATAGCGAAAACGCGTTTGGCCAAACCTATGGCGAGCACCGCGAATTTCTTGAATTCGGCCGCGACGAATACGTGGAACTTAAAAAGCTCGCAAAGGAGCTTGGCCTCGCGTTCTTCTCGACCGCGTTTGATATTCCCAGCGCTGATTTTCTTGCCGAACTCGGCATGCCGGCCTACAAACTGGCATCAGGCGATTTGACCAATATTCCCTTGCTCAAGCACGTTGCGGCGATCGGAAAGCCGATGATCATCAGCACTGGTGGTGCGGCTATGTCAGATGTCCGCCGTGCTTACGACGCGATCATGCCTATAAACAGCGAACTTGCAATATTGCAATGCACGGCCAGCTATCCCTGCGAAGCCGAAAATTTGAATCTGCGCGTTATCGAGAGCTTCCGCCAGGAGTTTCCTGGTGTCGTCGTCGGCTTTTCGGCGCACGATAACGGCATCGCCATGCCGCTGATTGCCTACGCACTGGGCGCGCGGATCGTAGAAAAGCATTTCACCCTAAACCGCGCCTGGAAAGGCACGGACCACGCACTTTCGCTCGCTCCGGACGGAATGCGCCGGCTTGTGCGCGACCTGCATCGCGCGCATCAGGCGCTGGGAGATGGGAAAAAGAAGCCGCTGCCGGATGAGGTCGCACCAATCAAGAAGATGGCGAAGAAACTGGTGGCGGCGCGAAATCTTCCAGCCGGCCACACGCTGACCAAGGCCGACATTTCGATCAAGTCGCCGGGCGATGGCCTGTTGCCTTATTACCTCGACAGCGTCATCGGACGTACCCTGAAAAAGCCGCTGGCCGAGGATGAAACGATCGGCTGGGACGCGGTGCCACCGGCGCCCGAGCTCGAGGCACAAGGCTCTACCGAGATTAAATGATACTCATGTCCGCCGATCCCATTTTTAATCTCGCGGACCGGCCGGTTGTCATTACTGGCGGACTTGGCCAGCTTGGCCGCAGCTATGCGAACGCTTTGCTTGCGCGCGGCGCCCGCGTGGCGATTCTGGACAATCGCGCCAGCGACGCAGCGTTGAAGCCGTCCTTTCCTGCGGCTGATCTCGACAATTCTCTGTTTCTTTCCGCCGATGTGACGAAGCGCGATGAGTTGGAACGTGCGCTCGATCAATTACAGAAAAAGTGGGGCGCGCCTTACGGACTCATCAATAACGCCGCCATCGACAGCCCGCCCGACGCGCCGGCTTCCGAGAACGGCCGGTTCGAAGATTTTTCGGAATCGTCCTGGAATAAAGTGATGGACGTGAACGTCAAAGGGGTCATGCTGTGTTGCCAGGTTTTCGGCGGCGCCATGGCGGAGGCAGGACGCGGGTCGATCGTCAATATCGGATCGATCTACGGGGTCGTTTCGCCGGATCAGAGTCTGTATAAATATAGGAGGAAACGGGGCGAAGAGTTTTTTAAACCAGTCGCATATTCGGCATCGAAATCGGCGCTTTATAATCTAACGCGCTATCTCGCGACATACTGGGCGCCACGCGTGCGCGTTAATATTCTCACGCTCGCTGGCGTTTTTAATCATCAGGACAAAGATTTCATCGATGCTTATCAGCGTCGGATACCAATAGGACGTATGGCAAACGCAGATGAATACGATGGGGCGGTTGTTTTTTTGCTATCTGATGCGTCTTCTTACATGACCGGCGCTGAATTACGGCTTGATGGCGGATGGACGGCTTTGTGAACCCGCTAGCTCGTCAAATGTTTTTATGATCAATTGTAGCAATCCAGGCGAACAGTACCGTTCGCACAAAGACGCAATCGATGCGGGGATCAAGCGTGTGCTGGAGAGTGGGTGGTATATCCTCGGTTCCGAGGTTGCATCATTTGAAGCCGAATTTGCGCAGTTTTGTGGCGCTCGTCATGGAATTGGTGTCGCCAACGGAACAGAAGCGCTTGCGCTCGCTCTCATGGCGCTGGGGATCGGGAGAGGCGATGAAGTCGCCACCGTGTCGCACACTTCCGTTGCCACCGTTGCAGCGATCGAGCAAGCCGGGGCTGTCCCGGTTCTGGTCGACGTCGAGCCTGACCGTTACACGCTCGATCCGTCGAAACTGGCTGGCGCCATGTCACCCGCGGTGAAAGCTATCGTTGCAGTGCATCTTTATGGGCAGCCCGCCGACATGGACACGATCATGGCGGTTGCGCAGGAGCGGGGCCTGCGTGTCATCGAGGACTGTGCGCAGGCGCATGGGGCACTGCACGGCAAATCGCGCGTCGGATCAATTGGCGATTTGGGCTGCTTCAGCTTCTTTCCGACCAAAAATCTCGGCGCTGTCGGCGATGGCGGCGCAATTGTTACCTCAGATCATGACCTTGCCGAGCGCCTGCATCAGCTGCGGGAGTACGGCTGGAAAGAGCGATTCATCAGCTCGATCGCGGGAATCAATTCGCGTCTAGACGAGCTGCAAGCGGCCATTCTGCGAGTCAAGCTTCCAGACCTCGACAAAGAAAACGCGGCGCGAATACGGATCGCGGAAACTTATCGGCGCGAGTTGCGAAATCTTCCGATTCTCTCGCCGTCGCCGGCAGCCGGCACGCAGCACGTTTACCACCAGTTTGTAGTCCGCGTTGAGCGGCGCGATGATCTTCTTGCGCATTTACGCAGAAATGGCATCAATGCTGGACTTCACTATCCGCTCGCGGTTCATCAGCAACCGGCTTATCGGCAGCTCGTTCACCGGTCGCGGCTGGACGTTACCGAACAGCTGATACCTCGCATCATTTCGTTGCCGATTTATCCTGAGCTTGGGTCGGACGAGGTCGCGAAAGTCATCGCATCGATCCGTTCGTTTTTCGATGCCTGAACCAAAAACTATAATTGTGACGGGTGGGGCGGGATTTATCGGCTCCGCACTCGTGCGTTATCTGCTTGCCGAAACCGACGTTCGGGTGGTCACGCTCGACTTGATGACTTACGCCGCGCATCCAGCAACGCTTGCGGCAGCTCGAAAGCATCCGAGGCATACATTTGTGCAGGAAAATATTTGCCATGCCGCGGCGATTAAAGGGTTGCTGGAGAAACATCGGCCAAGCGGGATCATTCATCTGGCAGCTGAATCTCATGTCGACCGCTCGATAGACAACGCTGAAAATTTCGTGATGACCAATGTCGTCGGCACGTGGACATTATTGGAATGTGCCACCACCTACTGGAAGCAGCTTTCAGGTCCGGCCCGCGAGCAATTTCGGTTTCACCACGTATCGACTGATGAAGTCTTCGGCGAGCTTGGCGAGGACGGCAGCTTTCGTGAAGATAGTCGTTACGCACCGAGCTCGCCATATTCCGCCAGCAAGGCATCGTCGGATCACTTCGTGCGCGCTTGGAATCGCACCTACGGCTTGCCCACGGTGCTCAGCAATTGCTCGAACAACTACGGACCGTACCAGTTCCCCGAAAAGCTCATTCCATTGATGATTGTCAACGGCTTACAGGGGTTGAAATTACCCGTCTATGCCAAGGGCCAAAATGTCCGCGACTGGCTGTACGTCGAGGATCATGCGCGCGCGTTATGGACGATCTTTTCACGCGGCAGGGTCGGCGAAAGCTACAATGTCAGCGCTCATTGTGAGCGGCGAAATATCGATGTCGTCCGCAGGATTTGTGCAATTCTCGACGAATTGCGGCCCGAATCCTCGCATCGACCGCACGCAAATCTAATCACCTTTGTTGAGGACCGCCCCGGTCACGATTGGCGCTATGCGGTAGACGCCAGCAAACTCGGAAAGGAACTTGGCTGGCGTCCATCATATTCGTTCAACGAGGGGCTGCGCCGGACAATCGAATGGTACCTGGACAACGCGTCCTGGTGGGAAAGCATACTCGACGGCTCTTACCGCCGGCAGCGAGAAATCGTCAGCGCTTAAGGTCCGACTCGTGGTAGCCGGCCAGCGGCTATGTCCTTTAGGCACGGATAGGAAGCGTCACGTGGACTGATAATGGGATCTCGCAAAGGCCATTCAATCCCAAGATCAGGATCCGACCATAGCAATCCAGTTTCATCGCCGGCGTGATAGGTTTCAGTGCACTTGTACCAGATCGTTGCAGCATCTGTCAGGACACAGAAGCCGTGCGCCACGCCCGCAGGCAGAAAGATCTGTTTTGGCGGATCGGACGTAAGTGTTGTCGTGACGACGCGGCCAAAAGTCGGCGAATGACGTCGAAGATCCACGCCAACATCAAAGATCGAACCCTGCGTGAGCGTGATCAGGTGGCCTTGCGGGTGGTTGACTTGGTAGTGCAAGCCGCGCAGGACGCCTTGACGGGAAATTGAGCAATTGTCCTGCACAAATGGACCTCGAATGCCGGCATCAGCGTATTGCTCAATCCGGAAGGATTCGAAAAAGCTGCCGCGGTTGTCTTTGAATGTGTCCGGCTCAATAGTGACGGCGCCGACAACGTTAGTGGCCGTAATTTTCATCGCTGGTCTCGAAATTCTTCGACCAGCCGATCAAGATAGCCGCGATAAGCACATTGCGGCATGACCGCAACGCATTTCGTGAATTGGTTAAGATCGATGAAATTCATCCGGTATGCGACTTCCTCGGGAAATGCGAGGCCGGTCCGTTGACGAGTCTGCATGATTTCGACGAACAGGCTCGCCTGATTCAGCGATAGGCTAGTGCCGGCGTCGAACCATACGAAACCACGTCCAAGATGAATAGCACGCAACTTTCCACTTTGCAGATAGAGCCGATTCAAATCGGTAATTTCAAGTTCACCACGCGTGGATGGTTTGAGTCTGCGCGCCTGCTCAACCGCTTGCCCGTCGTAAAAATAAAGCCCCGTCACGGCGCGGTCGGTCCTGGGCGCAGTCGGTTTCTCGAGAATTGCGATCGGCGAGCCGTCCGGTGTGCATTCGAGGACGCCATATTCGCGCGGGTCGGCGACTTGAAAAGTAAAGATCGAAGCCGATCCGGCGACGGCATGCCGGCCGGCAATTTCCAACATTTCGCTCAGCGGATGCCCGTAAAAGATATTGTCGCCGAGAATGAGCGCGAAGGGATCATTGCCGATGAAGTCGGCGCCGATCAGAAGTGCCTCAGCGATGCCGTTGGGAATCGGCTGCTCGGCGTATTCAAATCGAATGCCCCAGCGGCGGCCATCGCCCAGAAACGCGCGCAACGCGTCGACATGACGCGGCCCACTGATCACCAGGATTTCCCTGATGCCAGCAAGCATCAATGTCGTCAGCGGATAATAAATAAGCGGCTTATCATAGACCGGGAACAGGTGCTTATTGACAGTTGAAGTGACCGGGAAGAGCCGCGTTCCACTTCCGCCCGCAAGCAAAATTCCTTTCCTTATCGTTTCCGACTTTTCGCTCATTTCATTGACTTCCAAATTGACCCCGACAGCATCGCCCGCTGAGTAATGAAAAAGTCGATACGCATCTAAATGAGGTTGCAATGATTGATCAAGCACCTTTGGTGACTATTGGATTGCCTGTTTACAATGGCGCTTCGACGGTCGAGCGTGCGATCGATAGTCTTTTGGCGCAGGATTTTAAGGATTTCGAGCTGGTCATCTCCGATGATTGCTCCTCGGATCAAACGCCTGAGCTGTGCGAGAGATACGCTGCCCGCGATTCACGTATTCACTTCTCACGTAATGCCAGAAATCTTGGGGCGCACGCGAATTTGCACCGCGTAGTCGATTTAGCGCGTGGAAAATATTTTCTTTACGCCAGTCAGGACGATATTTGGGTCGATCGTTTTCTTAGCTGCATGGTTGACGCTTTGCGCCGTCCGCCAAGTGCTGTTGCTGCCATGTGTGCTTACCGCACAATTTACCCCGATGGCGACGAAGCCAAGACGGTTCGCATTCCACCGGAAGATTGGCCGCAGCGACGTGATCCCCTTAAAAATGCAATTGCCGTTGTTACCAAGCGTGGCCGCCGCATGCGGCCCCTAAAGACAAACAATTTTATTCACGGGCTGATTCGTACCGATGTCTTTCGAGACTGCCTGCGATCGCTTCCGGAAGTTTTTGTCAACGAGCGCCAATTTGTTTGCTTGATGATGCTGAGCGGGCGCCTTGTTCAAGTAGATGAGATATTGTTCGCAAAACAGAAGGCGCGTCAGTCGCTTGTTGAGCGCCGCCCTCATGACCCGCTTGTATTGAAGAGACAAATGATGCGATTTGGAAATCTCGAATATGTCGCGACGCTTTCTTTGGCGATCTTGCATTCTCGAATTGTTCCGGCCTGGAGGAAACCCTATTTCGTTCCAATCTGCATTGCGTACTTGTGGGAAATGTGGGGGCTGAAGCTATATACGGATACTTTAAGCTTCTTGCGCGACGTGCTGCCCTCGACGGTAGTTGAGGCCATTCAACGTGGGCGCGGGCGGACCACCGCTTCGGAAATTAGAAAAGAAAGCGATGGTTACGATGGCTAAATGCCGCAATTGCAAGCGTTCGATCCATGCCTTTATGTCTTTTGGCCGCATGCCGATTGCGAACGGTTTTCTTTGTCCTGAACAATTCCCAAATGAGTATTTTTTCGAACTTGCGCCGGCATTCTGCGAGACCTGCGGCACTTTTCAAATCGTGGAGCAGCCCGAACCGCAGCGCATGTTTCATGAAAACTATGCTTTTTTCACGCGGACATCGAAACGTATGGTCGAACATTTCGAGCGCTACGCTCAATGGGTCCGTTCGAACTATCTGGATGGGCCAGATCCATTCGTGGTGGAAATCGGCAGCAACGATGGGGCGATGCTGGAACATTTTGCAAAGAACGGAATTCGACACATTGGGGTCGAGCCTTCTGCGAATGTCGCAGCGGAAGCTGAACGATACGGGGTCAAAAGCTTCGTCGGGTTCTTCGGGGAGCAGACTGCCAACGCACTCGCCGCAAGCAATGGCCCGGCCGATGCTATTCTAGCGGCGAACGTCATGTGCCACATCCCTGATCTGCACGACGTGGCCGAAGGCGTCGCGCTCCTTCTTAAACCCCGCGGCGTGCTGGTATTCGAGGAGCCTTACCTGGGCGACATGATCCAGAAAACGTCCTACGACCAAATTTACGATGAGCACGTGTTTATTTTCTCGCTGCAGGCGGTGAGGTCCGCATTTGAACCGCACGGCTTGGAAGTTATCGATGTCGTATCGCAGCCAACCCATGGCGGATCGATGCGTTACGCTCTCGCGCGCAAAGGCGAGCGGCCCGTGGCGAGAGCGGTCAGCGCGCTGGCCGTAACGGAAACAGCACTGGGTCTCGGCAATCCGGAAGCTTATCAGCGCTTCCGCGTGAATTGCGAAAAAAGTCGTGACCAACTGGGTGCCCAGCTTGAAATCTTGCGACGCGAAGGTAAGCGGGTTGTTGGTTACGGAGCCACTTCGAAAAGTACGACTGTTCTGAACTACTGCAGCATCGGCTCGGAATTGATCGAATTCATTTCTGATACGACGCCGATCAAACAAGGAAAATTCAGCCCAGGCGCACACATAATGGTTCGACCGTACGCAGAGTTCGTCGCTCGATACCCCGATGTTGCCGTGCTATTTGCTTGGAACCATAGTTCCGAAATCATGGCCAAAGAGGGCTCCTTTGTTTCTGCCGGAGGCCATTGGCTTACCTACGTGCCACGCGTGGCATTGATATAAGGCGCGGTAGATGGCCATGCCGACGTCGATATGGAGCGGAGTCTTTCGGAGCTTCAGCGAGGTCGTCGGCTCTTCCGATGTGTTCGACGGTGCCCGATGGCTTAATCGGCTTAGAGAACAACTCGATAGACAACTTGCCCAAGGAGCGCCGCCTGCAAGAGACTATCCCCTGGCCGTTGCTGCTTCAATGCTAGCAAATCCTAGGCGTCCGTTGCGTATTGTAGATGTGGGCGGAGGGCTTGGTGCGGTTATGCTTGCTGTCGCTGCGGCGCTGCCGAACGTGGAGATTGAGGGCCATATTGTCGAAAGAGATGAGATTTGTGGGGAAGGGCGGAAGCGGCTACGCAGCCAAAATTGGCTGTCGTTTCATAATCGGGTTCCACATCTTGCCGACATAGATATTGTGCATTTTGGTAGCACCCTTCATTACATCGAAGATTGGAAAGAATTGCTCGTCCAGGTTACGAGCGATCGTCCAAAATCCCTCGTCATGTCGGAATTGCCAATTGGAGATATGGAATCTTTCGTAACTGCACAGCAATATTACGAGGATTCGATTCCTGTTTGGTTTTTTAACCGCATCGAGTTTGTCGCAGCGATGCAGAGTATGGATTACACGCTCGTTTACGAAGCCGCATTTCTATCAAAAGTTTTCGGGCGTGAAATGCAGCCACCAATGGATGCGTTGCCAGAGCGAATGCGCTTGTCTTATTTTTCAAATCTTATTTTTCGAGCTATAAACCAAATCAATTCGAGTGAAATAGAATGACCGTCAATTTTGAGCGCTGGCGAAACGTTGTGCCAGAACGCCAACGAATTGTGATGTGGGGGGCAGCCGATCAGGCTCGGGTAAATCACTTTATCCTATCCGAGTTCGGCTGCAAAATTGTTGCATTCGTCGATGACACGCCGGGTCTGAAATCGCCTTTTCCGGAGGTGCCGCTGTTGGACGGTTTTGGAGCTCTCGAAGAGTGGTTAAAAAATGAGAATAACTCGACGCTTGGTTTCATAGTTGCAATCGGCAACCCCACGGGCGATACCCGATGCCGCCTGCATGACGTCTTTGTTAGAGCAGGGCTTTTTCCCGTGTCGTTTGCTGATTCCAGCGCCTATATCTGTGCAAGCGCGCAATTGGGCGCCGGATTACAAGTAATGGCACAAGCGCTCGTCCACAACGACGTCAGCATTGGGCGTCAGTGCCTTATAAACACGCGCAGTCTTGTAGAGCATGATTGTGTACTCGGCGAAGGAGTGGAGATTGGTCCCGGCGCGATATTGTGCGGCCGCGTTCATGTTGGTGCGAACTCGTGGATTGGAGCTGGAGCTACCGTTCGTCAGCGCATAAAAATCGGGCGCGATGTCATCATAGGTGCAGGATCAGTTGTCGTCTCCGATATCCCCGACAACACAATAGCCGTCGGCGTGCCCGCAAAACCGATGCGATGAACGGACAAGCGTGACAATCTAGGCCGCAAAACTAGCAGTCCGAAGCGTCAGTGTGAAAGAATGACCGAAATTTATATGGCCGGCCCCTCGATCACCGAGCACGAGGAAAAGATCGTGCTCGATGCCTTGCGGAACGGATGGTATGGCAAGCAGGCATATTACTATGTGGAAAAGTTCGAAGCGGAATTTGCCAGTTATCATAATCGAAAACACGGATTGATGACGCCGAATTGTACGACGGCGCTGCATCTTCTCCTGGGCGGCCTGGAAATCGGCGAGGGCGACGAAGTTATCGCCCCGGAATGCACGTGGATCGGTTCCGCCGCCTGTATTACCTATCAGCGAGCGAACCCTGTGTTCGCGGATATTGATCCTGTCCATTGGTGCTTGACCGCCGAAACCATCGAGCGCGAGATCACGAACCGCACCAAGGCGGTGATCGTCGTTGATCTCTATGGCAATATGCCGGATTGGGACGAAATCGCAGAGCTTTGTGAGCGTCGCAACATCGCACTGATCGAGGACGCGGCCGAAGCGTTGGGGTCCGTTGCAAACAGCAAAAGAGCCGGCAGTTTCGGCATCGCATCGACCTTCAGCTTCCACCGCACTAAGACTTTGACGACCGGTGAGGGCGGAATGTTGCTCATCGACGACGACGCGCTTTTTGAGCGCTGCAAGTTTCTGCGGGATCACGGCCGTGCGCCGGGGACGTATTTCAATACCGAGGTGACGTTCAAATACATGCCCTTCAACCTGCAAGCCGCGCTTGGCTACGCGCAGTTTCAGCGGCTTGACGAACTTGTTGCATACAAGCGGAAGATTCTTAACGGATACAAGCAACGTTTGTTTGACATTGCCGACCTTTCGCTTAACCCCGAGCCGCGAAATGGGTTGAATGGTGCGTGGAACACGGCACTCGTGTTTGGTCGGTCCCACAAGATGACGAAAGATAAAGCGATGGCTGGACTCGCCGAACTAAGCCTGCCGAGCCGGCCGTTCTTCTATCCATTGAGCTTCTTGCCGGCTTACGGTTCGCGTGAGGCCGAGATGCGCCCACGTCATCCGGCTGCGTACGATGTATCGGAGCGAGGGATCAATCTGCCGTCCGCTTTTTCCGTCGACGATGCACAGATGGACATGATGTGCAATGGCATTCGGCGCATCCTGCGGCAATAATTCCTGTCGTGGATAATTCCGTCGCTAAATCTATAGATCTGCCGCGACAGACAAGTGCCAATGGAGAACTTGTCGTCCTGCAGGCCCTGGATGGCGCCGTGCCATTTCCGATCGCGCGGGTGTTCACGGTGCGCGCGGCCTCAAACGTCCAGCGCGGCCGGCATGCGCACAAGCGCTGCAATCAATTCATGGTCTGTACGCACGGGCGCTGCGAGGTGACGTGCTCGGACGGCCTTTCGAGGCAGACATACATGCTGGATGCGATAGATCGCGGTCTTTTGGTGCCGAACGGCATTTGGGCCGAGCAGCGCTACCTCGATAGCGATAACGTGCTCATGGTGCTGTGCGATCGACCTTACGAAGAGCACGACTATATCCGCGACTACCGGGAATTCCTGGCTTTTCGGAAGCAGCCGGCCGCCTCGCGATGAAAATCGTCATCACCGGCGCGCTTGGTCACATTGGGTCGCGTTTGATCCGCACGTTACCGGATAAATTTCGTGGCCTCGACATCGTGATGATCGACAACATGTCATCGCAACGCTATCCGTCGTTGTTCGCGTTGCCGAAAAACGCGAGTTATCGTTTCGTCGAAGACGACGTCACGCGCATGAGCCTGCGCTCACTGGTCGACGGGGCGGCAGCGGTTATTCATCTTGCTGCGATTACCGACGCGACATCGAGTTTCGAAAACAAGGAAGCGGTCGAGCGAAATAATCTCGAGGCCACACGCTGTGTGGTCGCGGCCTGCGCTGAAGCGGGCTCGCCGCTGATCCATCTGTCCTCGACCAGCGTCTATGGCTCGCAGGCCGAAATCGTAGACGAAGAATGTCCCCCAGGCGACCTGAAGCCGCAAAGCCCCTACGCTGAGACAAAACTACGGGAGGAGGAGGTAGTGCTCACCGCCGCCCGTAATGGCCTGCGGGCCGTAAGCTGCCGGTTCGGAACGATATTCGGCACGTCGCCGGGAATGCGTTTCCACACGGCGGTTAACAAGTTTTGCTGGCAGGCGGTGATGCGTCAGCCGCTGACAGTTTGGCGCACCGCCTACGAACAGCGGCGCCCGTATCTCAACCTTTCGGACGCCGTGCGTGCGATCGCATTCTTCATCGAACGGGGGCTCTTCGATGGCCGCATCTACAACGTCGTGACCTGCAACGCGAGCGTGCGCACAGTCGTCGATCACATTCGCGTGCATGTCCGCGACCTTCAAGTCGAATTTGTCGACACCAAAATCATGAATCAACTGTCCTACGACGTCAAAAACACACGCATAGACAAAGCGGGCTTTACGTTCACGGGCAACATGGCCAGCGGAATCTCCGACACCATTTCGCTTCTCGCGCGCGCCAATTCGATGACGACTGAAGATGCCCGCTGAGCGTTCCCACAGGCTGCCCCGTTCCCTCGGGGTCATTCCCGCCCGTGGCGGTTCCAAGCGCCTGCCTCGGAAAAACATCCTGCCGGTCGGAGGCCATCCGCTCATTGCGCATACAATCATGGCCGCGGCTGGCTCCCGGGCGCTGACCGATTGGCTGGTAACCTCAGATGATGACGAGATCATCGCTATCGCCAAGCGTTACGGCGCCCCGGTGCCCTTCAAGCGACCGGCCGAACTCAGCGGCGACGAAGTTCGTAATATCGACACGGTGCGTCACGCATTGTTGTACATGGAAGAGGCGAGGGCGCAACGTTATGATATTGTCGTATTGTTGCAGCCGACTTGTCCCATTCGCGATTCTGCGCATATAGACGAAGCAATCCAGCGCTTATGGGATTCCGACCTGGACACGCTTGCCAGCGTGAAGGGACCGTTCAAGAAGCGCGATCCGATCCTAAAAGCCATTCGCGGCGGGGTGCTTGAACCCTATGTGCGGGATGAGCCGGAAAGCGCGGCTGTCGAGCCGTTCTATCTCTATAATGCCTCAATCTATGCGGCGCGCCGGGACTACTTCCTACGTGCCGGTAAACTGATATCGCGCCGCCAAATTCCGCTGGTAATGGATCGCTACCATTCTTCAGATATAGACGAAGCAGCCGATGTGGTGTTGGTGGAGGCCTATTTTCAGCATCTCGCCCGAAGCCGAAGCAAGGAAGCAAAGGCATGATCGAGACACGCGCACTAAAAGGGGTCGTCCCCGTCGTCGTGACGCCCGTCAATGCCGACGGCTCCATCGATGTTGAAGGCCTCAAACGGCTGATCAACTATTTAACCGCCAAAAATGTTGGAGGCTTCTGGGCGCTGGGCACCGGTAGCGAGGACATGGACCTTACGTTCAAGAAGCGCTTGACGGTTGCGCACACGATCTGTGCGACAAATGCCGGGCGCAAGCCATTGGTGCTGGGGTCCGGTTTTTTCGCGCTCGAAGACATGAAGAACTTCATGGATGCGACTCGCGAGTTGCAGTTCGACGCCTACCACGTCATGCCCTATCAGCCCGTGATGAGCCTCGACCGGATCGACTGGATGTATCGGCATCTGGCCGACCACGCCTCGAAGCCGCTCTGGCTCTATACAAGCGCGAATTGGTGCCAGCATATCACGCCGGAACTGGTTGCCGGTCTAAAAGGGCATCCGAATGTGACTGGGGTCAAATTCTCAAGCTCGCATACGGTCGATCAGCTCAAAGTTCTGGGTCTGATGGAGCCGGATTTCCAAGTTGTGACGGCGGTCGCCAACCAGTTCTATGCGACGCTCGCCATGGGCACGCCGGCAACGACGTCGAGCATAGCAAGCGCGCTGCCGGAGCCGCTCCAGGAAATCTACAATCTCTATCAAGCTGGCGATCACAAGCAGGCGCTGGCGCGCCATCGCAATTTGATGAAATTCCTCGGCATGATGCCGAAGACCTCGAAGAAGGACAATTTCCTCACCGGCGCCGAGGAAAAATACCTGTTGTCGCTGCGCGGAATCTGTGAGCCCCACATGACCGGATATTATCGGCCTCTGGACAAGGCGGAACAGGAGCAGATGATCAAAGCGCTGAAAGAATGCGACTATATGAAATACATCGCCTCAGATGCGAAGGCGCATGTCGCCGCTGAGTAGTATTGAAGCAAAAAAATGTCCTGAAGCTTTGCCTATTTGATTATCACCACAGGCGCCGGCCAAATACGCATGTCGACTTTGACCTTCGTTCCGCGCGCCGAATTCGATCGCGCGCGCAAACTCAACGCGGCGTTAACCGCGCGCGCCGCATTGTTTGCGACCCTTGCACGCATCAACACGCTATCGATGATCATGGCGGCCGGCTCGGGGCATATCGGTTCGAGTTTTTCCAGCCTCGACATCGTGAGCTGGCTTTTCCTTAATGAAATGCGATTACCGGCCGGACCGAGCCGCGACGAGGAGAGGGACATTTTCTTCTCCTCCAAGGGGCATGATGCGCCTGGACTTTACGCGGTCATGATCGCGCTTGGCCTGCTGCCGGAAGATCAGGTGATGCAGCTGCGCCGGCTGGGCGGTCTGCCCGGCCATCCGGACATTCACACGCCCTATATCGAAGCCAATACCGGCTCGCTCGGCATGGGCATTTCCAAGGCCAAGGGCATGGCAAAGGCCAATCGTCTGAGGGGCCGGCGCCAACAGATTTTCGTGATGACCGGCGACGGCGAGTTGCAGGAGGGACAATTCTGGGAATCGCTTGGATCCGCGGTGCGGCTCGGGCTTTCCGAGATCACGGTTATTGTCGACCACAACAAAGTGCAGTCGGACACCTTGGTCAGCGCCACCGCCGACTTGGGTGATCTTGAAGCAAAATTCGCTGCGTTCGGCTGGAATGTTTTCCATTGCGATGGCCACGATATGCGCGCCGTGGCCGAGGCCGTTAAGCATGCTCGGCTCGAGCGTGCGCTACCAAGTATCATTCTCGCCGACACCATCAAGGGGCGCGGCATTTCCTTCATGGAACATCCTGCGATGGACGGCCGCTGGTACAAGTATCACTCCGGCGCACCAAGTGACGATGACTATCGCCGTGGCATATCCGAATTGCTTGATTCCGCGCGTGCGCAATGTGCCGAGCTCGGCGTCAATGACCCACAGCTTGTCACCGAGAGTCGGCCGATTGGCGTTATCGCTCCGTCCAACCCGCAGCGCCTGGTTCGGGCCTATGGCGAGGCGCTGCTTGCCGAGGCGAATCGTACGCCAAATCTTGTCGCGCTTGACGCCGATCTTGTGCTCGATACCGGCCTGATTCCGTTTTCAGAACGTTTCCCGGATCGCTTCATCGAATGCGGCATTGCCGAGCAGGACATGGTTTCCCAGGCCAGCGGGCTTGCATTGTCAGGATTCCTTCCCGTCGTCCACTCGTTTGCGTGTTTTCTGACGCCGCGCGCCAATGAACAGATTTACAATGCGGATTCTGAGAAGACAAAGATTATTTATGTTGGCTCACTCGCCGGAGTGCTGCCGGGAGGGCCAGGGCATTCGCACCAGTCGGTACGTGATATTGCACTCATGGGTACATTACCGAACACCACGATGATTGAGCCTTGTTGTGAGGCGGAAGTGAACATGGCGGTACAATGGGCTGTCCGCGATAATTCTGGCAGCACTTATTTGCGTCTGGTCTCGATCCCGGTCGATGTTCCGTTCACGTTACCGACTGATTATCGACTTGAGCAGGGCAGAGGAGTAGTTCTCGCGGACGGAGACGATGTCGTCATAATTGCGTCGGGGCCCATTCTACTAGCGGAGGCGTGGAAAGCCGGAAAGAATGCGGCTGCTCAGGGCCTAAGTTTACGCATCGTCAATTTGCCGTGGCTGGCCCGTTTTGACGACACATGGCTCGCTTCATCTGTGGCGGGATGCAAGGCTGCGCTTTGTCTCGACAATCACTTTGTGTGGGGTGGGCAGGGCGAACGCGTTGCGGCTCGGCTCGCGGTTACGGACCACCGGCTGCCGGTACGTTTGCTCGGCCTCACTGAAATTCCGGCATGCGGTCGAAACGACGAGGTGCTTCACCATCACGGTCTAGACGCCGACGGCATACTTGGCGCTGCGGAGAAGTTGCTCAACGGGCAACACGCATGACACTCGAAAACCTGAGAGTCCTCTTTCTCCCGCACGTGCGCCGCCAACACATTTTGGGTCCACTGATTACGCGCGGCAAAGAACGCTTCGGGTGGCGCGTCGGTATAATGGTTCCGCCCTCGGGCCCCGGTTTGAATGCAGAATTGCTCGACGATCAAGCCGACTTTTTTTGCCAGCCTGACATGGGTCGGCCCGGCGTCTGGGAGGCGGACCCTGTCGCGTCGGCCCGTGTCCGCAATTTAGTCCGCGAATGCGAAAAAATTTCACGTTTGCCAATCAATCGAATCGTCCTGGCTGGCGAGCGCGTGGTCGGCCGAGGTTATGGACGCGAATTCTACTACTGGCCGGAAATAGGTCTGTCGCGCAAAGTGCTTACTGATAATGAGGAGCCGGCGCGCTATGTCGAGCGACTTTTTCATTTTTCGGATCAGCTACTAGATCGGTTTAAACCCGATCTCATCCTCGGCGGCCACACCGCGTCGATGGAAGCGATTGTTCTCTTTTTGGTCTGTAGGGCAAGAAAAATTCCATATTTTGCGAACCGTCCGTCCAAGATCCTTTCGGATCACGGATTTTGGACCGACGATCGATTGATGATGAATGTAGCGGCGCGGGAAATTTGCCAGCGAAAGATCGCTTCCGGAGAGGTGCCGAGCGACAAGGCCAGGCACTTTCTGACGGAATTTCGAATACGGCCACGAACGGTCGCTTATATCCAGCGAAATTGGGAGAATAAAGCGAGGTTTTTAAAGAGGCATGCCAATCTTGCGCTTCAGGGTGCCTCGAAACTATCGCGTAACCTGCGTGGCATCCGTGAAATAGCGCCCAAGCCGGTTTTAAACAGACTGTGGGAAGTCTATCGCATGAACTACCTCGCATGGCGACAGAAGCAATTCTTTTCTAAGCTTGAAGAGGTCGCTCTTTCGACTAAGCTATACATTTATATAGCGCTGCACAAAGAGCCTGAGCTCGCCATTAACGTTCAGCATCCGGAATGGCATTCGCAGAAAAACCTTATTGCGTGGCTTAGTGCCAACATTCCCGCCGGCTATCGTCTGCTCGTTCGCGAACACAGAAATAACCAGGGCCGGCGTCCGACACGGTTTTACAAAGATATTAGTCGTTATCCCGGTGTCACGTTGATTGATCCCTTGGATTCCCCGTTCCAATATATTCAACATGCCGCATTGGTCATTACCGACAACGGCACCACGGGATTTGAAGCCCTCGTCTTTGGGCGACCTTTACTTTTGTTAGGCGAAAATTACTATTCCGTCGCTGGCCTTTCTCCTGTTGTTGAGGCGCCAGGAAAGCTTGGTGAAATTATCTTGCAAGCGCTCGATCAACCGATATTCGCAGACGCTGCCGAATACGATCGCCGGTTGGGTGCGCTCGTGGATGCTGAAATTGAAACGACCTCACCGGACGAAGATATCGACGGCCATCTTGATGCTCTCGCAAAATTGCTAAGGATGCCCCCTGACACTCAATCCTCCACCACCTAGCCAGTTTCCGCCTGAAAAAATGTGCAATTACACAGCATTTTGTTTTTTGATTGCACATGTTTGCGCTGGCCGAAAAAAATGTGTTCATTATTGCGATAAAAAATGAGCGCGTATTTGAGTAGCATGACTTTTGGTTATGAGAAGTGATGTGGTCGCATACCAGTTCAATGGGGCTTACTCCGAGACAATGCCGCTTGATATCAATCATCTACTGATGCGGGAAGCGATGCGATATCTTATCGGGGGCAAGATCCGCAATCTCGATTTTTCTGAATCAACCCCGGGCGGGGGCGTCTATGCTTTCAAGACCGTGCAATTCGGCGGGATCGCTCTCGTGGTTTTCTATTATGATGTCAGTGCGCGCCTGGAGCGCGACGAAATTGATTGAACAAACTGTGACGCTGCCGCAAATGCTCTTATGGCGTTTAATACGGGCGGCTCCAGCGGCTTGGCTGGTCCGTTTGCTGCTATCACAGAAACCATTTGTGCGGCTGCTTTGACCCGCCAGTTGCGGGGCGAGGACCGACAAAGTTCAAAAGCGAGCTACAATTATGATTGCACTTTTACGCTGGTTGCGTCATGGCCCACTTCAGTCGCTCAAGCCCATGTGGCTCGCTTTAGGGCGGTTGTACCGGTGGTTATATCGGGCGTTCGGCCTTAGCCGAACCGTCACGACGCGAATTGGTCCATATGGCCCCTTTCGTCTTGATGGCTTTTTTGCTTTTAGTAATTTCGAGAATTGGGGCGGTGGCCACAACGGCGCATTTAAAAAATGCGTCGAGGCGTGTCGTGGAAAAACATGTGTGCTCGATGTCGGCGCGCATATCGGCCTCGTGGCGATTCCGGTTGCATCGGTCGTGAGCGCGGTGGGCCGTGTTATCTGCTTCGAGCCAGCGCTGGCCAACCGGGAACTGTTATTGAAACATGCAACTCTCAATGGTTTCGCAAATATAGAGGTTGTTCCATTTCTTGTGGGAGCCGAGCCACTTGAGGCGGTGCGTTTCTTTGAGATGAATCAGCCGACTGGAATGAATACAATTGCAACCCCAAAAGATGCGCAGGGGTATCACGAAACAAGTTGTCGGCAAGTGTCGCTGGATTCGTACTGCGCGGAGTACGGCATCGTCCCAGACGTCATCAAGATCGATGTCGAGGGGGCCGAAATCGGTGTTTTGTGCGGTGCCCGAGCACTGCTGTCCCGACATTGCCCGGTTATTTTTCTGAGCGTACATCCGCGTGAGATCGTTGCCCTGGGTGGAACTGTGGACAAGCTGAGTGCCTTGATCGGCCAACTCGGCTACGACTTACGTGACGCGCAAGGCCAAAAGCCCGAGCGATTTGCGTTACGCGAGTATGTGCTCACGCCGCGCGCGGGCGGAAATGGAGGCGCGCGCGAAAAAACCGCGAAAAACGTGGTCGAAAACGGCCATTTTCGACAACCCATTTGAGCCGGAAGTCGGTTGGTCCGTTCATTGCTGCCAACATATTGCTCGCGAAGCGTTCTGATCTCCCTCTTTGATGGCAGGATGTCATTGTTCATTAGCAAAAATTCAGCGATACCTTGGCGGCTATTTTGGCGCCTCCAGGCAACCGATCGATGAACGGAAAAACCGTCGTATTCTCGAAACTAGCGCTGCGCCGCCTTCGTTGGCGCGGCTATTGGGCAATGGTTGCTCGGTTATTCCGAGATAGGCAAAAAGCTGCGACATGAATAGTTGCGGCGACCGGCCGGTATCTTAAAACCGCGTAATCAGAAAGTTGGCGGCGTCAAATGCGTTTACGTAGGCTTAAATTGTCCGGTCAAAAAGGCCGTCTGAACATAGGCGACACCACGCGCTGTCGCGCAAAAATCTGGGAATGATTGTTGTCTCGCCAGCAGTCGCGGCATGAAAAGTTGTATCTCGAATCAAGCCAATCGACCTGCTCTCTGATCGTCATCAGTGGGCGAGCCGAGGAATAGGCGTATTTAAGGCATCGGGCGGCCTCATTCGAGTTGAGCGGGATAACATCTGCGAGCTTATCCGACGTGTTGGGGATGGACTTGTGCCCATTCCACGTGTCCCAGTAGCCGATGGCGCAAATTGACTTCGCTACTTTTTCGTTGATGCTGATGTGAACTTTTCCAGCGTTGGGCTTTTTGCTGCTGGCCACGGATGCCTTGGCGATCGACGATGCGTAAAGAGGGCGCAGCAGAAACTGCTCGGTACTTATTTGCAGATGCTAATTGAGAAAACGGCCAATAAAAGTCGATGCGGCCTTAGGATAACCGCTCATGAGGCACGACCATGCCAAGAATCTCCAATATCCTGAGTTCGTTTGGCATGCGCGGCGTCGCTACGACGGCGCGAGCGGCTGGCTGCGCTATGATTGCCGAACTACAGCGGTGGCTTGGATGTCGATTTGTAGAGCGACGTATCTTTTCTTACCGCATGTTACTTGATCTTGAAGACCGCGGCATTTCACGAACGCTTCTTTTGTTCGGTGAGCGCGAACTGGAACACAAGGTCATGCTCGAGCGCATTTTGCGTCCGGGCATGAGCGTTCTCGATATCGGCGCCAATATCGG
>Ga0307429_1000304_pt1 | contig 33173 bp, 32 predicted proteins | sample SalMarWE160230MG_FD_202151 | JGI IMG/M metagenome (GOLD analysis project Ga0307429, IMG submission 202151) | Salt marsh sediment microbial communities from the Plum Island Ecosystem LTER, Massachusetts, United States - WE1603-230 | ecosystem: Environmental > Aquatic > Marine > Intertidal zone >... | reverse complement strand
AACTTGCCGCCTATTCCGTTCATCGATGTGGCGGCGCAGCGCCGCCGTCTTGGGCCGGCGATCGATGGTGCGGTCGCGCGGGTACTCGCGCATTGCCAGTTCATCCTCGGCCCCGAGGTGAGGACGCTTGAGGCCGAACTCGCGCAATTCTGCGGCGTGCGCCATGCGATCACCTGCGCCAGTGGAACCGATGCGCTGATGCTGGCGCTGATGGCCAAGGGCGTGGGCGCAGGCGATGCGGTGTTTTGTCCGTCTTTCACGTTTTGCGCCACGGCCGAGGTGGTGGCACTGCTCGGCGCCACGCCCCTGTTCATCGATGTCGAGCCGAACAGCTTCAACATCGATGCCAAGTCGCTCGCCGCCGCGCTCCCCTCTGCCAAGCGCCTTGGCCTCACGCCCAAGGCGGTCATCCCGGTGGACCTATTCGGGCTGCCGGCCGATCACGATGCCATCGCCGCCGTCGCCAAGTCCGCCAATCTGTTTTTGCTGGATGATGCGGCGCAGGCGTTCGGCGCTACTTATAAAGGTCGCGCGCTCGGCACTTTCGGGCACGCCACCGCCACCAGCTTTTTCCCCGCCAAGCCGCTTGGCTGCTACGGCGACGGCGGCGCGGTGTTCACCGATGATGAGGCCTTTGCCGAAACCATTATCAGCCTGCGCGTGCACGGCCAGGGCAGCGACAAATACGACAATGTGCACATCGGCCTCACCTCGCGGCTCGATACCATCCAGGCCGCGATCCTGAGTGAAAAGTTGAAGATATTTTCCGAAGAGATCGCCGCCCGCGATGACGCCGCCCGCCGCTATGCGCAAGCGCTCGGCGATCTCGCCATTGTCCCTCAGGTGCCGTCCGGCTCATCCTCGGTCTGGGCACAATACACGATCCGCATTGGCGGCGGCCGGCGCGACACGGTCGCGGCGGCGTTGAAGGCCGAAGGCATTCCCACGGCGATTTATTATTCGATCCCGCTGCATCGGCAGCAGGCCTACCGGCATTATCCGGTCGGCGAGGGCGGGTTGGCGGTGAGCGAGCAGCTTGCCGCAGAGGTACTCAGCTTGCCGATGCACGGCTATCTCGATGTTGCGACGCAGGACCGCATCATCGATGCCGTCCGTCGGGCGCTCACTCGGTGATCGGGTCGTCGTAGTATCTCGGAGCACCGATGGCGTTTTTATCGATCACGAATTCAGCGCGAAGGAAAAAGGTTATTTCTGATGCGCAGCCCGACTGAAACCGCTGCAGCGCCAGCCGAACGCAGCGGCGCTGCCGACACCCGTACCGCCCTGCGTTTGCTCGTCTGCGGTGCGGCGGATGCCGGCAAATCGACCCTGCTCGGCCAACTGTTTGACGGCCTGCAATCCGATCTCGAGCAGGGCAGCGGCATCGACTTAGCCTACCGCCATTTCGCGACGCCGCGACGCGCTTTCATCGCCGCCGATACTCCCGGCGACGAGCAACACACCGGCAACATCGCGGCCGCCGCCTCCAAATCGGATCTCGCCGTCTTGCTTGCCGATGCGTCCAAAGGGCTACTTCCCCAAACGCGCCGAAACGTCATCATCGCCAGCCTGATGGGCATCCGCCACGTCATGCTCGCAGTCAACAAGATCGATCTCGTTGGCTACGAGCGCGCAGCGTTTGACGAGATTTGCGAACGCTTCCGCGCCTTCGCCGGCGAGCTTGGCTTCGAGCAGATCGCCTGCGTCCCGGTCTGCGCGCGCGATGGCGACAACGTTTCGGCGGGTAGTGCGCGAACGCCATGGTATGCGGGACCGCATCTGCTTGAATATCTGGAAACGCTCGATGTCAAGGATGACCGTACGGCCAAGCCGTTCCGCATGCCGGTAGAAGGCACCGACGTTTCCCAAGGCATCCACGGCTTTGCCGGCACGCTCGCCAGCGGCAGCCTGCGGCCGGGCGACGAGATCGTGGTGCTGCCCTCCGGCAAGACCGCAACGGTCCAGGCGCTGCTCGGCCCCGCGGGCGAACGCGGCAGCGCGCGGGCCGGTGACGCGGTGACCGTCGCGTTTGCCGGCGAGATCGACGTGGTGCCCGGTGACATGTTTGCGGCCCTGCGCGGCCGTCCGCAGGTGGCCGACCAGTTTGCCGCCCATCTGGTCTGGTTGTCGGACGTCCCGCTGCTGCCGGAGCGCTCCTACTTGATGAATATCAACAACCGCACCTTGGCCGCGACCGTTACCGAACTCAAGCACCGGGTCGACGTCGACAGTCTTGCCAAGCTCGCCGCTAAGACGTTGGCGTTTAACGAGATCGGGGTGTGCAACCTGGCGGTCGCTGCGCCGGTCGCTTTCGATCCGCGCTCAGAAAACCGCGCTACCGGCGGTTTCATCCTGATCGACCGCGATAGCAGCGAGACGGTCGCCGCCGGCATGATCGACTTCGCGCTCCGCCGCGCGACCAATATTCACCACCAGAACATCACCATCAGCAAGGTCGAGCGCACTATGCTCAAGCAGCATCGCCCGGCGGTGCTGTGGTTCACTGGCCTCTCCGGCGCCGGCAAATCGACTATCGCCAACCTGGTCGAAGCGGCGCTGCACGCGCGCGGCGTCCACACGCTCCTGCTCGACGGCGACAACGTCCGCCATAGTCTCAACCGTGACCTCGGCTTCACCGAAGCGGACCGGGTGGAGAATATCCGGCGCATCGGCGAGGTGGCCAAGTTGATGACCGACGCCGGCCTGATCGTGCTGTGCTCGTTCATCTCGCCGTTCCAGGCCGAGCGCCGCATGGTGCGGGAACTGCTTGCCGCGGACGAGTTCGTCGAGATCTTCGTCGATACCCCGCTAGAAGAGTGCATTGCGCGCGATCCGAAGGGGCTCTATCGGCGCGCGCTGGCGGGCGAAATCAAAAACTTCACCGGCGTCGACCAGCCCTATGAAGCGCCGAAAAAACCCGAAGTGCGACTTGAGGCCGGGCGCAAGGACGCCGAGACGCTGGCAGATGAGGTGATCGAGAGCCTGGGGCGGCTGAAGATTCTGTAAGGAACGCGGCCTAAAAACCGCTAATGCCTGAATAGCCAAAACGCCGAAGTGCAGGCGCTTTGCCTGTCGGGCCGGTAGCAGAGCCGCCGCCGTCAGACCGCCACCTTGGTGAGGAAGCCCTCGACTTCGCTGCGCAGAATGGCGGCTGCCTTTTCCACCGATTCAGACGCGGTGAGCACGGTTTGCGCCGACTGCTGGCTTTCAATGGTGGCGTCAGCCACTTCACGCAATACCGTGACAATCATCTTTGCACCGTCAGCGGCGCCTGCGACGTTTTGCGAAATCTCGCCGGTCGCGGCGTTCTGCTGCTGCACCGACGCGGCGACAGCCGACGTATAGTTATTGATCTCCCGCATGCGGTTTGTGATCTGACCGATCGCTTCCACGGCCTTGCCGGTCGAATCCTGGACTTCCAGGATCTGGCTTGAAATATCCTCGGTCGCCTTCGCGGTCTGCACGGCAAGCGACTTCACTTCGGAGGCGACCACCGCGAAGCCGCGGCCCGCTTCGCCGGCGCGCGCCGCCTCAATGGTCGCGTTGAGCGCTAGCAGATTGGTTTGCCCGGCGATGTTGCGGATGAGCTGGACAACGTCGCCGATCTTCTGCGCGATCCGCGCCAGCGCGTCGATATCCTGATTGGTCGCCCGCGCTTCTTCGACCGCGAACCGCACCACCTCGGCGGTCTGACCGACCTGCTGTTCGATCTCCGTGATCGAACCCGACAACTCGTCGGTGGCGGATTCCGCGCTCTCAATGTTGGTCGAGGCTTTATTCGACGTCTGCACCGCGCTTTCGGCGCGCTGGGATGTATGGCCGGACGCGTTGAACAGGCTGGCCGCCGTCACGCGCATTTCGCCCGCGCTGTCGGTCACGGTCTTCAGCAGGTTTTCGGCGCGCTCGCGAAATGCCGAGATCGCTTCCTCGATGACGGCGCGGCGCTGTTCCTGCTGCTGCATGACCATGTGCTGTTGCTCGACCTGCCGCCGCTCGGTGATGTCCTCGTGCGTACCGATCCAGCCGCCGCCCGCCATCGGATGATTGGTGACCAGCACGAGGCGGCCACTCTTGGACTTGACCTCGTGCACAATGGTGCGCCCTTCTGCGACCGCGGCCAGAAATTCTTCCCGGTACTTGTCGGGATCGCGCGAAAACGTGCCCTTGGCGACCCGTCTCGCCAGCACCTCGGATAACGTGGCGCCAGGCTTTACGTCGTCCGGCGTCAGCTCATACATCTTGTAGTATTGCGCGTTGCAGACGACCAACCGTTCTGAGGCGTCGAACATGCAAAGCCCTTGCGCCATGCTGTTGATGGCGGTGCGCGTCTGATCGATTTCACAGCCTTGATTTCGGGTGAGGATGGCGCCCATCAGGCTCATCGCAAACTGGGCCACGACGGCGGCGAAAATGATGCTGAGCGCCGTTTCGGAGATGGCGGGGATGATTGCAGCGGGCCAGTCCGGGGCAAAGACAGTCAGCACACCGCAACTGCCTGCAAAAGCGGCAAGGCCGACAAGGATGACCAGCCATGAGGCGCGTTTGAGCGTGAGGGAAAACCGCATTCTTGGCCTGAACCACATTGGGGATATTGGGCGGCACATTATTCCCCGGCCGGTTGTTTTGCGGTTAATTGTTGGTTAGCAAATCGTTTACGAAGTCGCCCCAGGCGCCTTTTTCAGGCTTGGAGCCAAAAAAATCGGCATTGTTTGCGCGATGCAGGCGGGGCTAACTAATCCCGCTTATAGATGTCCTCGATGCGCTCGATGTCGTCTTCGCCGAGATAGCTGCCGGTCTGCACCTCGATCAGTTCCAGCGGGATTTTCCCCTGGTTGGCCAGGCGGTGAACGCTGCCGATCGGGATGAAAATCGACTCGTTTTCGTGCACCGCTTTGCGCTCATCGCCGATGGTGACTTCGGCGGTGCCGCGCACCACCACCCAGTGTTCGGCGCGGTGGCGGTGCTTCTGCAATGACAGCATGCCGCCGGGGATGACGACGATGCGCTTGACCTGGAAGCGCTCACCCATGTCGATCGACTCGTAATAGCCCCAGGGCCGGTGCACGCGCTTGTGCACGGTCGCTTCCGGCCGGTTGGCGGCCTTGAGCTTGGCAGCCAGGTCCTTGACTTCCTGCGCGCGGGCCCGCGGCACCACCATCACCGCGTCGGACGTGCTCACCACCACCAGGTCCTCGACGCCGATCATGGCAGTCAACTTGCCGTCGGAGTGCACAATGCAATTGCGCGCGTCCATGGCCACGACCTCGCCCTGCACGACATTGCCTTGCGCATCGCGCGGGGAAATCTCGAACAGCGCGTCCCAGCTGCCGATGTCCGACCAGCGAAAGGAGCACTCCACCACGGCGGCGCGCTCGGTTTTTTCCATCACGGCATAGTCGATCGATTTCTGCGGCGCGCGCGCGAAGGCCTCGGGCTGAAGGCGCAGGAAGCCGAGGTCGGTGGTCGCGTTGTTGACCGCGGCCTCGATTGCTTCCGCCATTTCGGGCTCGCGCTTCGCCAGTTCCGCCAGCAGCACGTCGGCGCGAAACAGGAAGTTTCCCGAATTCCATAGATAGCCTTCAGCGACGTAGCGCTTGGCGGTGGCGGCATCGGGCTTCTCGACGAAGCGCTTGACGCGATGGACTTGGCCGCCGTCGATCGCCTCGCCGGGCAGGATGTAGCCATAGCTGGTTTTTGGCTCGCTCGGCTTGATGCCGAAGGTGACGATGTGACCGGCCTCGGCGGCGACCCGGCCGGCGAGGCAGGTTGCGCGGAATTGCGGGACGTCCAGGACAATGTGGTCGGCGGCCAGCGCCAGCACGACGGCGTCTGGATCGCGCCCACGGGCGACCGCCGTCGCGGCCGCGATTGCAGGCGCCGAGTCGCGCCGCAGCGGCTCGATCACGACCGTCGCCTCGACCCCGACCTCCTCGGCCTGACGGCGGGCGAAAAAATGGAAATCCGGGCCGGTAATGACGATCGGCGCGGCGAACATCGGGTCGGCCACGCGCAGCAGCGTTTCCTGGTAGGTCGAGCGCTCGCCGACCAGGGGCAGAAACTGCTTGGGCAGGGCGTCGCGCGAAACCGGCCAAAGCCGCGTCCCGGCGCCGCCGGCGAGCAGGATAGGAATGATCGGCGAGGGCATGGGCTTAGGCCGGGCTCGTCCAGGCTATGTTCAGGTCAAGAATCGTCTTAAGGCAGTTCGGCGGGCCTGACCATCGCTACCGCTACCAATAGTTACTGCTCAAGCCGGCAGATTCGCAGCGTTTTTGCCTCATTCTGGTAACACAGGGCGATGATTGAACGCATCCTCACGGTCGGCGGCTTTACTTTGCTGTCGCGGATCGCCGGCTTCGCCCGCGACATCGCCCTGGCCGCGATCCTGGGCGCGGGACCCACCGCCGACGCCTTCTTCGTCGCGCTGCGCCTGCCCAACCATTTCCGCGCCATCTTCGCCGAGGGCGCCTTCAACGCCGCATTCGTTCCGGCCTATGCCCGCATCCGCGAGCAAGGCGGGGCCGAGCGCGCCGGGCGGTTTGCGGACCGCATTTTTACGCTTTTGCTCGCCAGCCAGATCGTGCTGCTGGCGATTGCGCTTCTTTTCACGCCGGCGGTGATCGACGTGCTGGCGCCGGGCTTCTCCGACGATCCCGGCCGCTACGCGCTCGCCGTGAAACTGACCCGTGTCACCTTCCCGTATCTGCTGCTGATCACGCTGGTCACGCTCTATGGCGGCATCCTCAATGCACTGCAACGCTTTGCCGCGGCGGCGGCGGCGCCCATCCTGCTCAATTTGTCGATCATCGTGGCGCTGTCGCTGGCGGCGTTCTTTCCAAACGCCGGTCATGCAGCGGCCTGGGGCGTGCTGGTCTCCGGCGTGCTGCAGGCGTTGCTGGTCGGCGGCGACGCCTTGCGCGCGGGCGCGCTCGCGTCCTTGCGCTGGCCGGAGCTCGATGCCGACGTACGCAAATTTTTCCGCGCGCTCGGGCCCGCCACCGTCGGTTCCGCCGGCGTTCAACTTGCACTGTTCGCCGACACGATCATTGCCAGCTTCCTGCCGGCGGGCGCCATCTCCGCGCTCTATTACGCCGACCGTCTCAATCAGCTGCCGATCGGCGTGATCGGCATCGCCGCCGGCACCGTGGTGCTGCCGGAAATGTCGCGGCGCATCGCCGGCGGCGACGACGCGGGCGCCGCGGCCGCGCAGAACCGCGCGATCGAGTTCACGCTGCTGCTGGCGGTTCCCTGTCTGGTCGCCTTCTTCGTCATTCCGGAACTGATCATGCGCGCCCTGTTCATGCGCGGCGCCTTCACCGCGGCCGATGCGCTCGCCGCCGGCCGCACGCTCAGCGCCTACGCCTTCGGGCTCTTGCCCTTCGTGCTGATCCGTAGCGCGGTGGCAAGCTTCTTTGCCCGCGGCGACACCGCGACGCCGGTGAAGGCGGCGCTCATCGCCGTCGTCGTCAATATCGCTTTCAAGGTGCTGCTGATGGGGCCGCTGGCGCAGGTCGGCCTGGCGCTTGCAACCTCGATCGGCGCCTGGATCAATCTCGGCTTGGTGTTTTGGTTCGCGTGGCGGGCAGGGCTCGCGCGCATCGACGAGCGCCTGCGGCAGTCGGCGATCAAGCTTGCCGCCGCGGGGCTTGTGCTGACCGCCGTCCTATGGCTGTGCCGGGACCCGGCCATGAGATTTTTTGAAGCCTGGGACCGGTTCGCTGACTTGGCGACGCTGCTTGTTCTTATGGCCGTCGGCGGCCTTGTCTACGGCGCGATCGTTTTGGCCATATTTGGCCGCGATTGGCTGAATAGATTTCGTGCTGCCGCGCGGCGCTGAACGATTATTGCACGGTAATGTGACGCGCCACAGCCGGTGGACATCGTTCGGCCGCAACGCTAAGGGGACGGGCTTGGCAATCCAGCCCGGCCTCGCCATCTTAGCCAATCCATGAAACTGCGCCTCCATCCGGCATCCGCCCAGACGATCCGCGTCGTCATGATTCTGGCGTTTGCGACTTTGGTCGCAAGCTGCGGCCAGGACAAAAAGCAGGGCGGCGCGCCGCCGCCGCCGACGGTGACCGTCGCAACGCCCATCAAGCGCGCCGTCTCCGATTTCGACGAATATGTCGGCCGCTTCGTCCCCGTCGATTCGGTGGAGATACGCGCGCGCGTGTCCGGCTATCTCGACAGCGTGCATTTCAAGGACGGGCAGATGGTCAAGAAAGGCGACCTGCTGTTCACGATCGACAAGCGGCCGTTCCAGAACGCGCTCGCCCAGGCGCGCGCCGCGTTGACGCTGGCGAAATCCAATCTCGCCTATACCAAATCCGACCTCGAGCGCGGCCAATCCCTGGTGACGGCAAAGACCATCACCGAACAGACCTTCGAGCAGCGCTCGCAAGCCTTCCGCAATGCGCAGGCCTCCGTCAGCGGCGCCGAGGCGGCGCTGCGCCAGGCTGAGCTCGATCTCGAGTTCACGGAATTGCGAGCGCCGATGGACGGCCGCATCGGCGACCGCCGCGTATCGCCAGGCAACGTGGTGGCGGGCGGGACGATCCCCACCACCACGCTGCTGGCAACCATCGTGTCGACTGACCCGATCCATTTCGAGTTCACGTTCGACGAGGCCTCCTATCTGCGTTACGAGCGGCTCGCCAAGGATGGGCGCGATGTCGCCAGCCGCAACGCCAGCGTTCCGATCATGCTCAAGCTCATCGACGAGGATGACTTCGCGCACAAAGGTCGCATGGATTTCGTCAACAACGTGATCGACAGCGCAACCGGCACCATTCGCGTCCGCGCCTTGTTCGACAATCCGAACGGCGTGTTCACGCCCGGCATGTTCGCACGCGTGCGCGTTCCGGCTTCGCCGCCTTACGAGGCCTTGCTCGCGCCCGACGCGGCCATCGGCAGCGAGCAGACGCGCAAATATGTTTTGGTCGTCGGCCCCGATAATAAGGTCGCCGAGCGGTTCGTGACGCTCGGGCAGGCGACGCCCGACCATCTGCGGGTGATCAAGTCGGGCCTCGCGCCCGGTGACCGTTTCATCGTCAACGGACTGATGCGCGCGCGGCCCGGGCAGAAGGTCAACCCGCAGGCTGAAGGTGACAAACCGGTGGCGCCGGCCAAGCCGGGCGCGCCATCGTCCGCCTCGAGATAGCAGCGGCATCAGGCCATGCGGATTTCGCATTTCTTCATCGACCGGCCGATTTTCGCTTCCGTGGTCTCGATCATCATCGTGATCCTGGGCGGCGTCGGCTTCGTGCGGCTGCCGATCGCGCAATATCCGGAGATCGCGCCGCCCACCATCACGGTCATGGGGCAGTATCCGGGCGCCAGCGCCGACGTGGTCGCCGCCACGGTGGTGACGCCGATCGAGCAACAGATCAACGGCGTCGAGAACATGATTTATGTCACGTCGAACTCGACCAGCGACGGCAACTTCAACATCTCGGTGACTTTCGACATCGGCACCGATCTCGACACCGCCCAGGTACAGGTGCAGAACCGCGTCTCGGTCGCGCTGCCGCGCCTGCCCGCGGCAGTGCGCGCCATCGGCGTCACGGTGAACAAGACCTCGCCCGACATCATGATGGTCGTGCACCTCTATTCCCCGGACAAGTCGCGCGACACGCTGTTCATGTCGAACTACGCGACGCTGGAAATCACCGACGCGCTGGCGCGCATCGACGGCGTCGGCACGATCGCCGTGTTCGGCAGCCGCGACTACGCCATGCGCATCTGGCTCGATCCCGACCGCCTGCAGTCGGTCGGTCTGACGGCGAGCGACGTGGTGAGCGCCTTGCAGGGCCAGAACCTGCAAGTCGCCTCCGGCGTGCTCAGTGCGCCGCCGGTCGATCAGCCGCGCGCATTCCAGATCTCGGTGCAGACGCTGGGCCGGCTCAGCAACGCGGCCGAGTTCGCCAATATCGTCGTCAAGCAGACCGCCGACGCCGTGGTGCGGCTGAAGGACGTGGCGACGGTCGACCTCGCTGCGCAGGACTACACGACCAATTCCTATCTCGATCGCGATCCCGCCATTGCACTCGGCATTTTCCAGCGGCCCGGCTCGAACGCACTGTCCACCGCCGATAATATCAAGAAGACGATGGAGACCCTGTCCAAGCGGTTCCCGCCCGGCATGAAATACACCATCGTCTACAATCCGACCCAATTCATCCAGCAGTCGGTCGACGCGGTCGAGACGACCATCGGCGAGGCGATCATCCTGGTCGTGCTGGTGGTCATCCTATTCCTGCAAACCTGGCGCGCCGCCATCATCCCGATCGTCGCCATCCCGGTGTCGCTGATCGGCACTTTCTTCGTGATGGCGCTGTTCGGCTTTTCGCTCAACAACTTGTCACTATTCGGTCTGGTGCTGGCGATCGGCATCGTCGTCGATGACGCCATCGTCGTGGTGGAGAACGTGGAGCGCAACATCGCATCGGGCCTGAACCCGCGCGACGCTGCGGTCAAGAGCATGACCGAGGTCGGCGCCGCGCTGATCGCGATCGCGCTGGTGCTCTCATCGGTGTTCATCCCGTCGGCTTTCATCACCGGCATTTCCGGCCAGTTCTACCGCCAGTTCGCCCTTACCGTCGCCGGCGCCACCATCATATCGCTGATCGTTTCGCTGACGTTGTCGCCGGCGCTGTGCGCGCTGCTGCTCAAGCCGCACACCAGCGGCGAACGCGAGCATTGGTGGGCGGCGCCGATCCACGCCTTCTTCCGCGCCTTCAATCGCTATTTCGAAGTCGTGACGCGCGGTTACGGCCGGCTGTCGGCGCGCCTGGTGCGCGTCGCCGTATTGATGCTGGTCGTCTATGCCATCGTCATTGCCTTCGGCCTCAACGAGTTTCGCAAGACGCCGATCGGCTTCATTCCGAATTTGGACCGCGGCTATCTCATTATCGTCACGCAGCTGCCGCCGGCGGCTTCGCTCGCGCGTACCGACGCCGTCAACCGGCGCGCGGTCGAGATCGCCCTGAAGGTGCCGGGTATCGCGCATGCGGTGAACATCGTCGGTTTCTCCGGCGCGACCTTTACCCGCGCATCGAATGCGGGCGCCATCTTCGTCACGCTCGATCCGTTTGAGCAGCGGGCAAAAGATCCCCGCCAGTCCGCCGGCGCCATCGTGGGCCAGCTGTTCCAACGGCTTTCCACGATTCGCGACGGGGCTATTTTTGTGGTCGCGCCGCCGCCGGTTTCCGGCATCGGCAACGCCGGCGGCTTCCGCATGATGATCGAGGACCGCGCGGGCCTTGGCTCGCACGCCTTGCAGGGCGCCGTCTACGCAATGATGGGCGCCGCCGCCAAAACCCCCGGCGTCGCCCAGGTCTTTTCGCTGTTCGAGACCAAGACGCCGCAAATCTATCTCGATATCGACCGCACCAAGGCGCAATTGCTCGGCATCAGCATTCCGGATGTGTTCGCGGCATTGCAGATCTATCTGGGTTCGATCTATGTCAACGATTTCAATATCCTCGGGCGGACCTACCGCGTGGTCGCGCAAGCCGCCAGCCAGTTCCGCAACGATACCAAGGATATTTTGAAAATCCGCGTGCGCAACGCCAGCGGCGGCACGGTGCCGCTCGGCGCTTTCACGACCGTGCGGAATATTTCCGGTCCCTACCGCGTGCCGCGTTACAATCTCTATCCCGCCGCGGAGCTCGATGGCGCGGCGGCGCCCGGCTATTCGCAAGGCCAGGCGATCAAAATCATGGAGCAGCTGGCGCAGCGCGTGCTGCCGGAAGGTTTCAGCTACGAATGGACCACGCTCGCCTTCCAGCAAATTCGCGCCGGCAATACCGCGATCTTTGCTTTCGTGCTGGCGGTGGTGTTCGTGTTCCTGGTGCTGGCCGCGCAGTTCGAGAGCCTGACCCTGCCGCTGGCGGTAATCATGATCGTGCCGATGTGTCTCATCGCTTCGATCGTCGGCGTGGTCTTGCGCGGCCAGGACAACAACCTGTTGACGCAGGTCGGCTTTATCGTGCTCATCGGCCTGGCCGCCAAGAACGCAATTCTGATCGTCGAATTCGCCAAGCAGCTCGAGGACCGCGGCAGCGACCGCTTCGCCGCCGCCGTCGAGGCCGCCCATTTGCGCCTACGGCCGATCCTGATGACGTCGTTCGCCTTTATTCTCGGCGTTACCCCGCTGGTCTGGGCGGTGGGCGCCGGCGCCGAGCTGCGGCAGACGCTGGGCACGGCGGTGTTCTTCGGTATGATCGGCGTCACCGCATTCGGCCTGATTTTCACGCCGGTGTTCTACGTGATTTCGCGCTGGTTTGCGCTGCGTTTCGCGCGCCGCCGCCGGCGGCAGCACCCGGCCAAAAAGCCGAACCTATGATGTAAGAAGGCGGCGATGAAATTTGGATTCGGTCAGGCCGTCAGGCGCAAGGAAGACGATGCGCTGCTGCGCGGGCAGGGGCGCTACGTCGCCGATGTGGCGCCGGCGGCGACGTTGCACGCGGTGGTGCTGCGCTCGCCACACGCTCATGCCCGCTTTCACATTGTCGATCTCGACCGCGTGCGGGCAATACCGGGCGTACGCCTGGTGCTGGCCGCGTCCGACGTTGCCGGACTGGGGTCTTTGCCGACCCTCGGCGCGATTCCTGACGTCGATATCGAAGCCCCACCCTATCGGATTCTCGCCCGGAACGAGGTGCGCCATGTCGGCGATGCCATCGCTTTCGTGGTTGCCGACACGGTTGCCGCCGCCAAGGACGCTGCCGAAGCCATCACGGTCGACTGGCAGCCGCTGCCGCACGTCGTCGGCGCAATGGCTGCGCTCGCAGCCCGCGCGCCGCAGGTGTGGCCCGACCGGCCCGGCAATCTCGCCTTCGCGGTCGAAGCGGGTGACGCAGGTAAGACCAAGGCCGCATTCGCGCGGGCCGCGCGCACGGTGGAGCTCACCATCGTCAACCAGCGGCTGGTGACCAATTATATCGACACCCGCGGCGTCATCGCCGAATACGACGGCGAACGCTATACGCTCACGCTCGGCAGCCAGGGCAGCCATATTATCCGCGATACCCTGTGTGCGAACGTGTTCGAGATTCCGCCCGAGCGCATGCGCGTGGTGACGCCCGACGTCGGTGGCGGCTTCGGCACTAAATTGTTTCCCTATCGTGAATATGCGCTGGCCGCCGTCGCCGCCGAGCGGTTGCGCAAGCCGGTGAAGTGGGTGGCTGAGCGCACCGAGCATTTCCTTGGCGACAGCCATGGCCGCGACAACGTCTCGACCGCGCGGCTGGCACTCGACGACAGAGGGAAGTTCCTCGCGCTCGCGCTCGACATCGTCGCCGACATGGGCGCGTATCTGTCGTGCTTTGCGCCCTATATCCCGTGGCTCGGCGTCGGCATGGCGACCGGCGCCTACGATATTCCGGCCGCCTATGTGCGGCTGCGCGCCGTCTATACCAATACCGTTCCGGTTGATGCCTATCGCGGCGCCGGCCGGCCGGAGGCCTCCTATCTGATCGAGCGCGTGGTCGATGCGGCCGCGCGCGATCTCGGCATGGCGCCGGACGCGCTGCGCCACCGCAATCTGATCAAGCCGAAGGCGATGCCGTACACGACTCCGACCGGAAAAATTTATGACTCCGGCGACTTCGCCGCCACCATGGCGCGCGCGCAGGAGATCGCTGGCTGGGGCGGCTTTAACAAGCGCGCCGCGCAGTCAAAGCGCGCCGGCCGACTGCGCGGCATCGGCATGGCGACGTACATCGAGGCCTGCGGCGGCAACGGGCCGGAAACTGCCAGCGTGCGGCTCGACCGCGACGGCTGCGTCACCGTGCTGATCGGCACGCAATCCTCAGGGCAAGGCCACGCCACCTCCTACGCGCAGATCGTCGCCGACAAGCTCGACCTGCCGCCGGAATGCGTGCGCGTAGTGCAGGGCGACACCGACGCCATGGCCACCGGCGGCGGCACCGGCGGATCGAGTTCGATTCCCGTGGGCGGCGTCTCCGTGGATCGCGCCGGCAAGAAGCTCGCCGAGCAGATCAAGCAGCTTGCCGCGGAGGCGCTCGAAGCCTCGGCTGACGATCTGGAGATTGCGGGCGGCACGGTGCGCGTCGCCGGCACAGACCGCATGATTTCTTTTACTGATCTCGCCGCGCATCCGCAAGCCAAGCCGGAACGGCTACGCGCCAATGGTGAATTCGGCCCTGACCAGCCGACGTTCCCGAACGGAACCCACATTGCCGAGGTCGAGATCGATCACGACACTGGCTTGACCGCGATTTTGCAATACGTCGTGGTCGATGACTTCGGCGCCACGCTCAATCCGCTGCTGCTCGCGGGGCAAGTGCACGGCGGCACGGTGCAAGGCATCGGGCAGGCGTTGATGGAAGACACGGTCTATGATCCCGCCTCCGGCCAGTTGCTCAGTGCCAGCCTGATGGACTACGCGCTGCCGCGCGCCGGCGATGCGCCGTCGTTTGTGTTCGAGACCCGCAACGTGCCGTGCAAGAACAATCCACTCGGTGTCAAAGGTGCGGGCGAAGCTGGCGCCATCGGCTCATGTCCGGCCATCATGAACGCGGTGCTCGACGCGCTATGGCGGGCCTACCGGATCCGCCATATCGACATGCCGGCGACGCCCCAGCGGGTCTGGCAGGCCATCGCACAGGCCCGCAAAACGGGCTGATTACCGGCACTTATCCGTTCACGAATTCGTGATCGGCGTGCCAATGCGCCATTGGGCCGCAGCTGTTGAGTGGCTGTGGAATAAATTTTCTGCGCTAGGGTTGTTGTGTTGCCGCTTATAGCCACAGGTGCAAATCGATGAATATCCGAACAATACCCACTGTCCTCTTGGTCGTCCTCGGTGTCAGCGTAGCGGCCGCCCAGTCCGACCCCGTGAAGACACGCGAAGATCTGATGAAAGCGAATAACAACAACGCGAAGGTTGTCGTGCAGATGATGAAGGGTCAAAAACCCTTCGATGCGAAAGCGGTGGAGGCCGCCTTTGCGCAATGGGCGGACACCGCGAAACAACTGCCGAATTTGTTTCCCGATAACGCGAAGACCGGCGGTGACAATCGCGCTTCGCCGAAAATTTGGGAGAACAAAGCGGATTTCAACGCCAAGATTGCGGCGTTTGCTAAGTCCGTCGCCGATAACCGCGACAAGGCCGTTGCATCGCTCGACGACTTGAAGGTCGCCATCCCGGTGGTGGGCGAGGCCTGTGACAATTGCCACAAGCTCTACCGACTATCAAGGCGATAATAACGCTCGCCTTATTTTTTTCCATGCGCCGCCGCGACGCCCGTCGCGGCGGCGTTTTCTTTCTAGTATGGTCCGGCGGCCTTGGGAGTGCGCCGATGATTCGAAATTTGATTTTGCTTGCCGTGGTGGCCGTCATGCTGGCCCTCGGCGCCTTCTGGGTGCTCACCATCCCGCAGACGGTGACCGACGACGCGCTTCAGCCGCACAAGGCGAATATCGCCAACGGCAAGGCGCTGTTCTATATCGGTGGATGCGCCTCGTGCCACGCAACGCCCGGCGAGAAGGACCGCACCAAGCTCGGCGGTGGACTCGCGCTCAAATCGCCGTTCGGAACTTTCTATCCGCCCAATATTTCCTCCGACCCGAATGACGGTATCGGCGGCTGGAGCGAGGCGCAGTTCATCACCGCCATGACCAAAGGCACCTCGCCCAAAGGCGAGCATCTCTATCCGGCTTTTCCCTACACTTCGTATCAACGGATCAGCTATCGCGATTTGCGCGACTTGTTCGCTTTTCTCAAGAGGCTGCCCGCGATACAGGGGCCCAGGCGCGAGCATGAGCTTGCGTTCCCGTTCAACATCCGGCGCCTGATCGGCGGCTGGAAGTTTTTGTTCCTCGATGGCTTGCCGTTCCAGCCGGATCCCTCGAAGCCGGACGATTGGAATCGCGGCGCTTATCTGGTGAACGGGCCTGGTCACTGTGCCGAATGCCATTCGCCGCGTAATTTTCTTGGCGCTATCATTTCGGAACTGCGCTTCACTGGCGGACCGACGCCCGATGGCGTGGACTGGGTACCGAACATCACCGAATTCAAGCTGAAAGATTGGAAGGAAGCCGATATCGCCGAAGTGCTCAAGACCGGCACCTTGCCCGATTTCGACCGGGTCGGCGGGGCGATGGTCGAAGTGGCGCGCAACACCGCGCAGCTCACCGACGACGACCGCGCGGCGATCGCGACCTACATCAAATTGCTGCCTCCGGTCGAAGGTCTGACCCGGCCGAAAAAGAAATAGCCCTCCCGGTTATTCTGGGTTGGCTCGCCTCATCCGCGCTCCGGTAAGACGAAGCATCCGCCGCGGTGCTCGGCGTCAGGCCGTGAACGCCTTGAAGGTGATAATGGTGTAGGTGTCCCGAATGCCGGGGATGCATTGCACTTTCTCATTGACGAAGTGCCCGATATCGATGCCGGCATCGACGTAGAACTTCACCAGCAGGTCGTAGTCGCCCGCGGTCGAGTAGATCTCGGAGGCGATTTCGGCTTCGGCCAGCGCGTTGGCGACCTGATAGGACTTGCCGAGCTCGCATTTGATCTGGACGAAAAAGGGGGTCATCGCGCTGCTCCGGGCCGCCGCCGCATCGGGACTCAATCCAGCAAAAACAGGCAGCGCTGGCAAGGCGCTCTTGCCTTCACCGCCCGCGCGGCCTAGTTGTTTATCAGCAATCTCGTGGGGTGTCCGGCTAGAACCGCGCCGGGCTGAGAGGCTTTAGCCAACCCAACGAACCTGATCCGGGTCATGCCGGCGGAGGGACCAGAGATGCAGCATCGCGCAATCGCCCTCACCATCGCAGGCTCGGATTCGAGCGGCGGCGCCGGCATCCAGGCCGATCTGAAGACTTTCGCCGCGCTCGGCGTCTATGGTGCCTCCGTTATCACCGCGCTGACCGCACAAAACACACAAGGCGTCACCGCCATCCACGACGTGCCCGCCGATTTCATCGCCGCGCAGATCGACGCGGTGTTCTCAGACCTCGCTGTCCGCGCGGTCAAACTCGGCATGCTGTCGCAGGCCGCCAGCATCGAAGCGGTGGCGGCCGGGCTCGATCGTCATCATGCGAAGAACATCGTGCTCGATCCGGTGATGATCGCGGGGTCCGGCGCCCGACTGCTGGCAATGGAGGCGGTCGCGAACTTGCGTCGGCTACTGATCCCGCGCGCGCTGGTCGTGACGCCAAACCTGCCGGAAGCCGCCGCATTCCTCGACACCCATCCGGCGCGCAACGAAGCGGAGATGGCGGAGCAGGCCCATGAATTGCTGTCGCTTGGCGCGCGCAACGTGCTGATCAAGGGCGGCCATAGCGAAGGTGCAGAAAGCGTTGATCTGCTGGTCGGCCCAAGCGAAACCGTCCGGCTTGCCGCCAAGCGCATCGCCACGCAAAACACCCACGGCACCGGCTGCACGCTCTCATCGGCGATCGCGGCGGGGCTCGCCAAGGGGCTCGATCTCAAGGCTGCCATGCAAGCGGCCAAAGCTTATATTACCGCGGCGATTGCCGGCGCCGACCAGCTCAAGGTCGGCCATGGTCACGGTCCGCTGCATCATTTCCACGCCTACTGGACAGAAGCGTGACCACAAAGTCCGCAAGTGGCGGCCCTTTTCATGGTTAACCGGGCATTAACGTTTCGCGGCTCTGGTGCCGCGAGCGCTTGATTGCGCATGCGTGTCCGCGCGTCCGAATAGCGTTTCCTGTGCAGCGTCACGTCGCCAAACCCGGGTGGATCAGCGTGATCGCCTGCTTGCAACCTTCATCTGACAGTCAAGGGGCCGATAATATGAAGACCAGAATGATCCTCACCGGCATCGCCGCCGTCGTCTTGCTGACGGTGCCGCTGGCGGTGCGGGCGGCGGATTTGGCGAGACCCGGGTACGAGGCGCCGCCGGACTATGTGGTAGCGCCGTTCAGCTGGACCGGATTCTATGCCGGCCTCAACGTTGGCTACATGTGGGGCAAATCAAATTGGAACGGGGGCGCCGGCACGTTCGAGGTCTCCCCGAATGGATTTATCGGAGGCGGTACGCTCGGTTACAATTTTCAGGCCGGGGCATGGGTCTTGGGCCTTGAAGGCGACATTGACTACGTCGATGCCAAGGACACCGCAATCGCTGCAATTTGCGCGAGCTGCACTTTCGAGAACACATGGCTGGGAACTTTGCGCGGCCGCGTCAGCTATTCGTTCGGCCAGTGGCTTCCCTATCTGACCGGCGGCGGGGCTTGGGGCAACGTCAAATTGCAATCCGCCGGCGGCTCGGTCAGCGATACCCAAGGCGGCTGGACCGCGGGCGGCGGAGTCGAATACGGCTTCGGTCAGTGGTCGGCGAAGCTTGAATACCTCTACGTCGATCTCGGCACGGCGACCTGTGCCGCGGCGGCTTGCGTGTTGGCCGCCGACGCGAAGGTTGACTTCACGGCGAACATATTCCGCGCCGGATTGAACTACCGTTTCTGATCGCCTGCGTCGCCATCGCTCAACGAAACCCCGGGCAACGCGCCCAGGGTTTTTCGTTCCGTGCGGCGACCACGGCAAGGGTGGCGCCACCGCCGGTCATGCATTAAAACCCTGCCCGAACCGGCCGGTGGCGGCTGGCCCAGCCGAAGAGGCATTTTCAACGTCATGCGTATCGCAGCAATCCACAACAAGAACGCCAAGATTTTCGGAACCATCCAGGACGACAGCTTCTGCCCTTTTACGGTCGGCGGCGCTTCGGTGGGCGATTTGCGCCACGTCATCAAGCTGGTGGGCGAGGGCACGACCACGCCTGAATACGGCCCGCCGCAAGCGCTCAGCAGCGTCAAGCTCGCCGCCCCGGTCGGTCCGCTCGCCAAGAACGTCATGGCGGTCGGCAAGAACTATCACGATCACGCCCAGGAATTCGCCCGCAGCGGCATCGACCAGTCCGGCGACAAGGTGGAGGTACCTGAGTTTCCCGTCGTCTTCACCAAGGCGGTGAGCTCGCTCGCCGGTCCGGGGCAGGGGCTGCCGGCCTCGGCCGACCCGAGCCATTCGACCGATTATGAAGCCGAGCTCGGCGTCGTCATCGGGCGCCGGGCCAGGAACGTGAAGCGCGCCGACGCACTCGACTATGTGTTCGGCTACACCATCGTCAATGACGCCACCGCACGCACGGTGCAGCAGCGCCACAAGCAGTGGTTCCTCGGCAAGAGCCTCGACGGCTTCTGTCCGGTTGGGCCGGTGCTGGTCACGCGCGACGAATTCGGCGTGCCGGACGCGCAGGAAATCGCGGCTTACGTCAACGGCGAGCGCCGCCAGTTCGCCCGCCTGCGCGACCTGATCTTCGACGTCCCTACCATCATCGAGACCATCAGCGCCTATGTGCCGCTCGACCCCGGCGACCTGATCGCCACCGGCACGCCGGCCGGCGTCGGCATCGGTTTTACCCCGCCCCGTTATCTCAAAGCCGGCGATGAGGTGCGCATTTCCATCACCGGCATCGGCGAGCTCACGAACCCGGTGGTCTGAAGCGCCGGCAGCCTTTATAACAGCCCTGTCCCATGGGAAATTTGGCCGCCGCTTGCGAAATATCAATGTTTCTGACGGTGAAAGCGGTCTTCTTCTTGCGACCGCCCCGGCTTGGCCGGCCTGGAAAAACCCCGCAAAATAGCCCCCAAAACCGCATGTGAGAGGAGTAAAGGATGGCAAAGGAACCCTGGAAAAGCGACGACTGGTTCGTGAGCGAATGGAACTACGCGCCTGAAGTCACCAAGGACTTCAAGTTCGCCAAGAAGATCAAGGTGCACGACGTCACCTTGCGCGACGGCGAGCAGCAGACCGGCATCATCTTTTCCAAGGACGACAAGATCCGCATCGCGGAGGGCCTGGCGGAAGCCGGCGTCCACCGCATCGAAGCCGGCATGCCGATCGTGTCGCCGTCCGACAACGAGGCGATCAAGGAAATCGTCAAGCGCAAACTGGGCCCGCAAATCTTCTCGTTTGCGCGCTGCATGAAGGAAGACGTGCAACGCTCCATCGACACCGGCGTCGACGGCGTGGTGATGGAAATCCCATCGTCCAAGCACATGGTCGACATCGCCTACCGCTGGCCGATGGAAAAGGCGGTGGAGACCTCGATCGAGGCCACCAAATTCGCCCACGACAACGGGCTGGAAGTGGTGTTCTTCCCGATCGACTTTTCGCGCGCGGAATTGAAATGGGCGCTGGACCTGATCGAGCGCGTCGGCAAGGAAGGCCACATGGACGCGCTCGCTTTGGTCGACACCTTCGGCGTGGTGTCGCCGCACGCCATGCAGTATTTCGTGCGCTCGGTGCAGGCGCGCATCAAGAAGCGGCTGGAGGCGCACTTCCACCAGGACTTCGGCATGGGGGTGGCCAACACTATCATGGCGCTGGCCGAAGGCGTCGAGGTGATGCACACCACCGTGCTCGGCATCGGCGAGCGCAGCGGCAACACGCCGATGGAAGAGACCGTCATGGCGCTCAAATGCATGTACGGCGTCGACATCGGCATCGACACCACCAAGCTCACCCCGCTCGCCCGCCTGGTGCAGGAAAAGAGCGGCGTGGCGGTGCCCTCCAACAAGCCGATCGTCGGCGAGGCGCTCTACCAGATCGAGTCCGGCATCATCGCGTCGTGGTACAAGAACTGCGGCGACAAGTTCGCCACCGAACTGTTCCCGATGCGCTGGAGCGCGGTTGGCCAGCCCGCCGCCAAGGTGGTGATGGGCAAGGGCTCGGGCATCGACTCGATCCATCTGTGGCTGCAGAAGGCCGGCATCCAGGCCAGCGACGAGGACGCGCTCAAGATCATGGCGGCGGTCAAGGCCTATTCGCTCAAGACCAAGAAGCTCTTGAGCGAGGCCGAGTTCAAGAACGTCGCCAACGACGTGCTGAAGAAAACGGCGGCGTAGGGCGTTATCCGCCTCATCCCCCCGATCAAGTCCGGGGGCAGGCTCTGAGGAGGGCGCACTTGCGCCCGTCTCGAAGGTTGGGGCGGCCTCCGCTAACGAAAAAGCCCCGGGGGATCGCCCCCGGGGTTTTTTGTTTGCGGCCGTCGTCACCTGCGCAGGCGGACCACGCCTCAAGCCCCTCCATTATCTTTTCGTTAACCTTCGGCTTCCAACACTGGTGCAGCCGATTTGCCGGCCGGGCCCGCATCGCCGCCATGGATTGCATCTACATCAATCTGGACTCGGCCGCCGAGCGCAAGCGGCACATCGAGAGCAATTTCGCGGCTTGCCGAAAGCCGGGCTGGACGCTCGCGCGCTTTTCGGCGATCGACACGGCCTACGTTGCGCGCCACAACATCGCCGGGGCGGCCAGGCCGGCGGAGAAGGCGTGCTTCCTCAGCCATCGCACGCTCATGGGCGAGCGTCTGGGCGACGCGGCGAGCTATCTCATCCTGGAGGACGACGCGATGTTCGGCGCGCGCAGCTGCGCGCTCATCGACGGCGTCATCGAACGCAACGGGGATTCGGACTGGGACATCCTGTTCACCGACGTCTGCATCGCCAACATGCTGACCATGTTCGATCTGCTCAAGCGCCGCCGCGAGCTCGGCAAGAACAGGATCGACGTCACCGCGATCGACCTCAACGGCGTCGAGTTTGCCGGCTCGACCGCCTATATCGTCAACGGCAAATCGAAACGCAAGGTGCACGCGGCGTTGCGCGCCTTTGCCGAGATCGACCTGCCTTACGATTTCTATCTGCGGCGGCTCGCGCATGGCGGCGCGCTGAAAATCCATGCGCTGTTTCCCTTCGTGACGACGCTGTCGGATTTTTGCGACGCCTCGCAGATCAAGACCGCCGGCGCCAAGCCGGTGGAATTGGCCTTGAACATGTTTCGCCGGATGATCTGGACCGAGCGGAACCTCAATCGCTGCCGGCCGGCGGTGGAATTGTTCCAGAAAACCTGGTGCCGCGAGGCGCCGCCCGTCAATGTCGCCGGCGCCGACGAGGAAGTGCGCGCGTTCATGGCGCTGTTTTCCTCGATGGCGGCGATCCGCGCCTGAACGGCGGCGTAAGGCGATAAAGACGCTTCGAGCAAACGGCCCGGGGAGCGCCCCGGGTCTTTTTCGTTTGGGTCAGTCCGCCGGCTGGGCGCCCGCATGGGCGGCGGCGCCGAGCAGCAGCCCGCCCAGGTCGACCCGGGCGGCCGAGGCGGCGCGCGCGTCGAGCGTCACGCCGAGGCCTTCCGCCTTGGCCAGCACCGCGTCGATGCGCGCGATAGCGGTGTCGATTGACGCCGCATCGGGCCTGTTCACCGCCGTGGTGAAATCGCCGCTGCGCAACAGGGCGGAGACGTCGGCGGCGAAACCGCCGGCGCCGACTTTCGAGTGCAGCGTCGCGGCGGTCGCGGCCAGCGCGCGCAGCGTTTCGCCGACGGCCAGCGGCGCCCGGTTGGCGCGCTCGTAGCCGACGATGAGCGGCCGCGAGCCGAGCGAAACCGTGATCGTTCCGGACTGAACCGGCTGGCCGTCGATGGTGACGAAGGTCGGCTTGTCGCCGGTCTGCTCGACGTCGGCGATGACCGGCTTGAGCGCGGTGCGGCCGGGAACGGCGTCGGCCTCGGCGCGCGCGGCCTGCAGCGTGTCGCGCAGGCGCGTCAGTGCCGCCTTGATGCGCTCGACGCCGGCGCGGCTGTGGTCGAGGGCCTGCAGCGCCGCGCCGGCGTCGTCGAGCAGGCGGCGCGCATTGCCGCCCGGCGCCACGTTGCGGCCGGGCGCGACATAGCCCGCGACAGGGACCACGGAGCCGATCACGCGCCAATCTCCATGCCTTGCGCCGCCGCGGCCGGCGGCACCGATTGGAGCCTGCCTTTCTAGGCGCATTTCATTGATGAGGAGCGTCGCGGGCGCGCTAAATTTGATGCAATTTCAAGCGACCGCCCCTGCGCGCGCGTTCGATGGCGCAGACGGCGACAGTTTTAACGATTGGCGCAAGCAAATTGCAATGATTGGCGTGCGAATTTATCCGCCAATACCTCCCTTTTTGGTCACTCGGCCCCGCTTGCGCGGGGCCATTTTTCTGCAACGCCCCGCCTCACATCTTGAACGGCACGATCTTCCGCCGCTGCACCCCCAGCCGCTCGATCCCCATCTCCACCACGTCGCCGGCCTTCAGATCAACCGGCACCGGCTTCATGCCGAAGGCCACCCCCGGCGGCGTGCCGGCGATGGATTCCGCGGCTTTAGGAAAGTGGGTACCATTTTCTTGCGCGGCGCAGGTAAGCAAAGCCTGATAGGAGTGGCCAACTAAATCCCAACAAGTAATGCGTCACCTCGTTCCCAAATCTCATGTTAAAGAAATTGAATGGCGATAGAATTAGAAAAAAGGCGGCCCCTTCAATCATAGCGAACGCCATCGATCCCGGACCAGACTTCGGCATCTCTTTTTCGTATGCTTCCGCAATTAAAAACATCATCACCCCGATGAAGCAGTCAAACAGATCGAAATATCCGTCAGATTGAAAGACGGATATGACGCCGGCCGTTAGCAAACCGATCAGCGCGAGTGAAACGCTCTTATTCTCCCCGTTCATGGTGATGCTCCCTCTCCAAATATCTAAGGCGGCGTGAGGATGCATACTATGGTGCGCGAGGCCGCGCGCAGGCGCCGCCACGCCTACTTCTTAAACCCCACCACCTTCTGCCTTTGCACCCCCAGCCCCTCGATCCCCATCTCCACCACGTCGCCGGCCTTCAGATAAACCGGCGCCGGCTTCATGCCGAAGCAGACGCCCGGCGGCGTGCCGGTGGCGATCACGTCGCCCGGCTCCAGCACGAACAACTGCGAGAGGTACCAGACCAGATACGCCACATCGAACACCATGGTGGCGGTCGAGCCGCGCTGGCGCTTCTCGCCGTTGACGTTTGTGTACATGGCAAGCTTCTGCGGGTTCTTGATCTCGTCCTTGCTGACCAGCCACGGCCCCAGCGGCCCGAATGTCTCGGCGCCCTTGCCCTTGCAGATGGTTTGCCCGTGCTCCATCTGGAACGCGCGCTCCGACACGTCGTTGGAGATGCAATAGCCGGCGACCGCGTCCATCGCCTTGTCTAGGCTGAGATAGCGCGCGCGCTTGCCGATGACGACGCCGAGCTCGCACTCGTAATCGAGCTTGGTCGAGCCCTTCGGGATCATGGTGTTATCGTTCGGCCCGCAGATGCAGGACGGCGCCTTGTTGAACACCACCGGTTCCTCCGGCACCGGCACGCCGCTCTCGGCGGCGTGGTCGGCGTAGTTGAGCCCGATGGCGATGAAATTGCGCACGGCGCCGACGCAAGGCCCGAGCCGCGGCTTGCCGGAGACGGCTTTGAGCCGCTTGAGATTGGCCTTCCTGATCTTGGCGAGCCCGCCGGATTTCAGCATCTCGCCGTCGATGTCTTTGACGATGCGGGAGAGGTCGCGGATCTTGCCGTCGGCATCGAGAATGCCGGGCTTCTCGCGGCCGGGCGCGCCATAGCGGACGAGCTTCATGAAAGGGTCTCCCTAGCGTGTTTTTGTATTGGGGCTGGTTGGACGGCGGGCGGGCGCCGATCATGCGATGGCGAAGGGGCAGGGAGCAACCCCCTAGCGCAGGCGGGCGTGCCGGCGGCGCGCGATCGCGAGCGTGGCGACGTAGAGCAGCAAGCCGCCGCCGGTGAGCCACATCCAGTTCTGGCAGGCCATGCCGAACAGGTCGCAATTGCCGACGAGCCAGGAGAGCATCGGGCGGGGGTCCTAAGGGCGCGCGGCCTTGGCGGCGCCGGTCGCACTGTAGGCAGGTGGGCGCGCTGATGGCCATAAATTGACGGTAAAATACGCGGCCTCCTGCGGTGCCGCGGCGTATCCGCGCGCCGCGCCGGCGCTGCGCCATCCGCGCAATTTGCGCACCCCGCCTTATCCGCAGGCGGGGCCATGGTTAGCGAATACGAACGAAACCCCGCGTCTTTAGACGATCACTTGCACGATCGGGTAAAGGTTCGGGCGTAAGCCCGATTGCATCGGTCGAACCGTCTGGCCCATACGGCGCGGCCGCGCCTGCGGCGCCTGCGGATGCCGACGTTGACGGGAGGATGCCATGCAAGAAAGACGCAGAAGTCCGCGCCGTCGCACGCTGAAGTCGGGCCGCATCGGCTTCAACCGTACCACCGGCATCGACTGCCGCGTGCGCAACCTCTCCCTCACCGGCGCCTGCCTTGAGCTAGCGAGCCAGATCGGCATTCCGGACGACTTCGTTCTGCGGGTCGGGAGCAATCATTTGCAGCAGCCGTGTCACGTGGTCTGGCGCGCGGCGTCGCGCATGGGCGTCGCGTTTTGCGCGGGCTGAGGACTTTATAACGCGCCGTTGAAGGTGCCGCCGTCGATCAGCAGGTTCTGTCCGGTGATGTAGCCGGCCTGCGCGGAACATAAGAAAGCGCAGGCCGCGCCAAATTCGACCGGGTCGCCGAAACGCTTGGCGGGGATCGTGTTGATCCTGTCGGCGGCGACCTGCGTCACGCTCTTGCCCTTCAGCTCCGCGGTCTTGCTCAACGTTGAGCGCAGCCGGTCGGTGTCGAAGGCGCCCGGCAGCATGTTGTTGATGGTGACGTTCTTGTCCGCCACCGTGCGCGCGACGCCGGCCAGGAACGCGGTGAGCCCAGCGCGCGCGCCCGATGACAGGTCGAGGCCGGCGAGCGGCATCTTCACCGAACCAGACGTGATGTTGACGATACGGCCGAAACGCCGCTGGCTCATGGGCTCGATCACCTTCTGGATCAATTCGATCGCCACGATCATGTTGGCGATGACGCCGTCGATCATCTGCTGGCGCGTCAGCTCCTTGAAGTCGCGCATCGGCGGTCCGGCATTGTTGTTGATCAGGATGTCGGGTTGCGGGCAGGCGGCCAGCAGCGCCTTCTGCCCCTGCGGCGTCGCCACATCGGCCGCGACGGGAGTGACCTTGGCGCCGGCGAGACTGCCGATTTCGGCGGCGGCCGACTCCAGCTTCTTGGCGTCGCGGCCGTTGATCACCACCGCGCAGCCAGCTTCCGCCAGCGCGCGCGCGCAAGCCTTGCCGAGCCCGCGGCTCGAGGCGCAGACGATGGCCTGGCGGCCGGCAATTCCCAGATCCATGGATCCCTCAATTCTTCACCCCTCCCCCTTGCGGGGAGGGGCCGGGGGTGGGGGTCGTTGTGATCGCGCTTTTAATTTCAGTCAGCACGCCTTCGATATTCGAGAGGACATCGTTATTCCAGAAACGCAGGACGCGATAGCCTTCCGAATTGAGGCGCCGCGTGCGCGCTTCATCTTTCGCTGTTTGCGAGCCATGCTGGCCGCCGTCAATTTCGATGACAAGCTTCGATTGGTGGCAGGCAAAATCAGCGAGGTACGGTCCGACCTGAACTTGCCTGCGAAAGTGCGAATCGTTCATGGGCAGACGATGACGTAGATGCCACCATAGCTTGCGTTCGGCCTCCGTCGGTGTCTTGCGCATGCGACGCGCGAAGGCGCGCTGTGGCGGCGCCATTGTCCGGTCGGTGCGCGCCCAAATGCGATCGTCGTCTTGGCCACTCCTAGCCATCGCGCTATCGACCCCCACCCCTAACCCCTCCCCACAAGGGGGAGGGGAACAGACTTCCAATTGCCCGCGGCCCATATCCGCCTCCAGGGTAAAACATCGCGGCTTTGCTTGCGAGCGCGTCGCCTGCCTGTCGCACTCGCTTGCTACCCGAAACTCCGGCAACGCAACGCGATTCGCGAGGGGGGACATGCTGCGCGATCCGGACCGCCAGGTGATGGAAAAAGCCTATGCCCGCTGGGCGCCGGTGTATGTCGCGCTGTGCGGCCCGTTCTTCCTGAGCGGAAGGCGGGCCGCAGCCCAAGCCGCGCGCGCGGTCGGCGGGCGCATCCTGGAGATCGGGGTCGGCACCGGGCTGTCGTTCGACGACTATGACGCCTCGACCGAGATCACCGGCATCGACATTTCCGATCCCATGATCGCGCGGGCACGCGAGCGGCTGGCCAGCGGCCGCTATCCTTAAGTCAAGCAACCGACGGTGATGGACGCGCACGACGTGATCGGCGATGCAGCCGTGGGCGCGCTCGACGAGGACCTGCAGCGCGCCTGCCTGGAAGCGCTGAAATGCTCGCGCGAGGAATGCCGCGCCTTCGCCCTCAAAATGACCTGGGAAGAAAGCGCCCGCATCTTCCTCGGCCATGTGGCGGACGCGATGAAGGCGGTGCGCCTGAAACGAAAGCGCCTGCGCGCCAGACTGGCGGCGTGACGAGGCTTGCCGCGCGGCTTAAGGCGGCGCTAGCGTGCCGCCATGGGCGCCATCGATGAGACGATTCTGCCGGACGCCGCCGATATCGCGGTCGCGCAAAGGCGCCTGGCCGGCGTCGCCGTGCGCACGCCGCTGATCAACGCAGCCGTGCTCGACGAACGCTTAGGCGCGCGCGTATTCCTAAAGCTGGAAACTCTACAACGCACTGGCTCGTTCAAGTTTCGCGGCGCCTACAACAAAATCGCCTCGATCCCGCCGGACCAACGCGCCGCCGGCGTGGTGGCCTATTCCAGCGGCAATCACGCCCAGGGCGTGGCGGCGGCGGCAAAGCTGCTCGGCATGCGCGCAACAATCGTGATGCCGAGCGACGCGCCGCGCGCCAAGCGCGAACGCACCGAGGCGCTCGGCGCCGAGATCGTGCCCTACGACCGCGACACGCAAGACCGCGCGGCCATCGGCGAGCGCGTCGCGCAAGAGCGCGGCGCCACGCTGGTGCCTCCCTATGACGACCCGCTCATCATCGCGGGGCAGGGCACCATCGGCGCCGAGATCATCGAGGACCTGCGCTGGCTGAACCTGCGGCCGCAGATCGTGCTGATCGGCGTCTCCGGCGGCGGGCTGGCCGCCGGCATCGCGCTCGCCATCAAGGCCAAGATACCTGCGGCCGAACTCTACGCCGTCGAGCCGGAAGGCTTCGACGACACGCTGCACTCGTTTACCAGCGGCCAGCGCGAGACCAATGCGCGCCTGAGCGGCACCGTCTGTGACGCGTTGATGAGCGCGACACCGGGCGCGCTGACCTTTCCGATTACGCGGGAATTGATCGGCAAGGGTTTTACCGTCACCGATGACGAGGTCGCCCGCGCCGTGCGCTATGTCTTCGCGGAGCTGAAGCTGGTGGTGGAGCCGGGCGGCGCCGTCGGCCTGGCCGCGCTGCTGGCGGGCAAGCTCGACGTCAGCGGCAAGGTGGTGGTCGGCGTCCTGTCAGGCGGCAACGTGGATGCGGAGCTGTTTGCCAGGCTGATTGCGGGCTAGGCGCGCGCATCACGTAAACAGCGCGATCCGCTCTTCTTCGCTCAGCATCATGATCGCCGCCAGCGGATCGGGCGGCGGCGCCAGCTTGGCGTTGGAAAGCTCCCAAATCCTGGCCTCGTCAGCTGGCGTCGCCGCCGTCGGCGCCTTGGGCATGGGTTCGCTGAGCGCGGCGACCTTCTCGGCCATGGTCGCAGACAAGACGCCCGGTCCCTCGTCGTCCTCGTCGAAGCCGGCCGCGCCCGGCGGCGGGCCGTCAAACCAAGTCACCTCTGGAATGCGCTTGTCTGTCTCCGGCTTGGCCGTTACGGGCGCGGGCGCCAGCACGACTGGCGGCGGCTGCGAGGCAGCGGGCGAGGGGATCGGCAGTTCCGGCTCCTCGGGCGGCGGCACCACGGCAAGGCGGGCGCGCGCCGTCTCAACCATTGCGTCGAGCGCCGCCGGCATGGGCGCGGGCCCGGCCAGCGCCGCGATGCGCTCCTCCAAAAGGTCGAGCAGCACGGCGAGCTTGGCCGCCCGCGTCGGCAGCTGGCTTGCCTCGATTTCGGGCCGCGCGCTGCGGATGGTCATCAGCAGCGTGCGCAGTTCCGCGCGCGCCGGGTCGGCGGGGGTGGCCGCGTTGGCCCGCACCAGCGCCTCAATGCGGGCGAGCGCGGTCAGCAATAGCTCGGTATCGGCGGCGCGGCTGCGCCGGGCATGTTCGGCCAGGAAGGCGCGGCCACGCGCGCTCGCCGTCAGCACCTCGTTGAACGCCTCGTAATCGGCCGCGATCGGCGCGCTTGCCTGCGGCGGCCTCGCCAGCGCCAAAAGTTCGTTCGCCATGGGCAATCCGTTCCGGCCAGTTTATCAATCAGGCCGCTTGATTCGGCTAGCCATTAAAAGGGTCCGGTATTCCGCATGCAAATTGGCTTCGCGACCCGGCTGGCGGCGCTCTATGGCGCCACATTCATTGTCCTTGGCATCCAGCTGCCGTTTTTCCCGGTCTGGCTGAAGGCCAAAGGGCTCGACGCTGGCATGATCGGCGTGGTGCTGGCGGCACCGATCGTGGTGCGCGTGTTCTCCATTACCTTGGCGGCGCGTGTGGCCGACCGGCGCGACGCCTTGCGCGCGACCATCGTAGTGGCGAGCGCGGCGAGCGTTCTGGGCTACACGCTGGTTGGGCTTGCCTCCGGACCGGCGGCGATCCTGGCGGCCTATACAGTGGCCGCGCTGGTCTTCACGCCGGTGATGCCGCTCGCCGATACCTACGCGCTCAAGGGCCTTCGCCAACGCGGACGCGCTTATGGGCCGGTGCGGCTATGGGGCTCCGCCGCATTCATCCTCGGCACCTTCATCGCCGGCGTCGCCACCGACACCATCCCCGCTCGCCATTTGATCTGGCTGATCGTGGCGGGATACGCGATCAGCGCGGTCGCTGCCACCCTGCTTGCCCCGGTTTCGACGAGTGCGCCGCCGGCCGGCGAAACGCAGCCAGCGCCCCGCGGCCTGCTGCGCGATCCTGCCTTCCTCGCAGGCGTCGCGGCGGCCAGCCTGATCCAGGCGAGCCACGCGGTTTACTACAGCTTCTCCGCGCTGGCCTGGCGCGCCGACGGACTCGACGGCACCGCGATCGCGGGGCTGTGGGCGCTGGGCGTGATCGCGGAGATCGTGCTGTTCGCGTTGCAGGGCCGACTGCCGCCCTTCATCACGCCGACGGCGCTGCTGATGGTCGGCGGGCTCGGCGGCGCGTTGCGCTGGGGGGCGATGGCGCTCGACCCGCCGAGCGTTGTGCTGCCCTTGCTGCAATTGCTGCACGCGGCCTCGTTCGGCGCCACCCATCTCGGCGCGCTCGGCTTCGTTGCCGCCAAGGCGCCGGCGGGCCAAGGCGCCACCGCGCAAGGCTATCTCGCGGTCGCGCTCGGCACCACCATGGCGGTTTCCACGGGAATTTCCGGCATGCTTTATGCAGCCTTCGGCAACTTTGCCTACGCAGCGATGGCGCTAGCGGCGATCGCCGGCGGTGCTGCCGGTTACGTAGCGCACCGGACGGTGCGAGAGGGGGCGGTGTGAGCGCGCTCGCGCGTGCTGCCTGCCTTCGCAGCTTGACACGATGCCAGCGAGGTCGCGGCCTTGCAGGAAGATCATCTTGCGGGAGAGGCCGCCGTGCTGGTTGATCCAGTGCCGTACTGCGGCCGGATAGATATTCCATAGAGCGCGGGTGCCTATGGTGCTGGTGACCGGACGGCCGTCGCGGTCCGGCATCCAGGCGGCGTGAAAGCCGAAACGCGCGCGCCCAGTCGCGCAGATGTGGCTGTGCGGGATCAAGCCCAGCACCAGCGTGCAGGCCGACAGGCAGTTGCCGTCGATGATGACGCGCTCGCCGGTCGAGCGCACCATGGCGAAGGTTTGCAGGTAATGGCCGATTTGGCCGCCGCGATCCTCGGCGATGCGTATATCAGCCGACGCCGACGTAACGCCGACTGCCTGCAAGGCGCAACCCAGCACCACGCCGCCAATACGCATTGACCCCCGTCTCCGTTATTTTTTTTGCCTCGCGCCACCGGCGGGCCAATTCTGACGGAAGTCTAGGCGAATGCTAGGGGGCGCAGAAAGACTTGGTTAACCAAAAAGCTGGGCAAAATGAGTGAATAAAGTCAGATAGATGCCGGAGCCTTGGCGGGCGCGCTCAATGCTGCGTCGGGGCGCTGTCACGCCCGGGCGCCACTTGCGCTGCCGCCCGGGTGCATTCCTGCGCCATGTGCTTGAGCTTCTCGGCGGTCGCCTCATTGCAACACTCGAGCGCGATTTGCTCGCACAGGCGGGCATGGGCGAGCAGGCGCTGGGCAATGGCCGAGGCTCTCGGGGCGAGCTGAAAGGCGTGGTTCGGCATGATGGCGCCTTCATGCCACAACCGCCCACCACCGCATTGATGGAGGTCAAAAGGCGGAATTGCGTCAACCCCACAGCGCCGGTGTCGGCGGGAATACCAGGCTGTCGCGGTAGCTGAGCCCATTTTCGCGGTCCTTGGCCAGCAGCAGGGGGCCGTCGAGATCAACATAACGGGCCCCTTGGGCGGCCAGCACGGCCGGCGCCGTGGCAAGCGAGGTCGAAACCATGGAGCCCACCATGACGGTCAAGCCGAACCGCCTGGCCTCCGCCACCATGGCCAGCGCCTCGGTCAGCCCGCCGGCTTTGTCGAGCTTGACGTTGACGGCATCGTAGCGGCCGGCCAGCGCCGGTAACGAGGCGCGGTCGTGCGCGCTCTCGTCGGCGCAGAATGGAATCGGGTGCTGCATTTTCGCCAGCGCCTGGTCGCGCCCCGCCGGCAGCGGCTGCTCGATCAGCTCAACGCCGGCAGCCAAGCAGGCGGCGACATTGACCGTCAGGTCGCGCTCCTGCCAACCCTCGTTGGCGTCCACGATCAGGGTCGTGTGCGGGGCCGCGGCGCGCACCGCGGCGATGCGCGCCGGATCGCCGCCATCCTCGCTGTTGCCGCCAAGCTTGATCTTGAGCAGGGCGCGGCCGGCGGCCTTTGCGGCGGCCTTGGCCATAGCGTCCGGGGGCCCGAGCGAAATCGTATAGGCGGTGGTGAGCGGGCGCGGCGCTTGCAGTCCGGCGAGGGCGTGGACCGGGCGTCCGCTACGCTTGGCTGCCAAATCCCAGAATGCGCAGTCGAGCGCATTGCGCGCGGCGCCCGCTGGCATCGCCTGCTGCAAACCGTCGCAGGTCAGGCCGGCAGCCAGCCGCGGCCGCATCGCCTCGATGGCAGCAGCGACACTGTCGAGACTTTCGCCGTAGCGGGCGTAGGGCACGCATTCGCCGCGTCCGCGATTGTGCCCGTCGGCAAGCTCGGCGACTACCACCACCGCCTCGGTCTTGACCCCGCGGCTGATGACAAAGCGGTCGGCGATCGGCCAATGCTCGACGGCCAGCGCGAGGGTCAATGGCTTGGGGGTATTCATAGGTGGCGCCCGACCCTCGACAAAGGACAACATCCGAATATCGTCAACAGCTTCTGCTGTCTAACCTGCTTAAAAGGCAACACTGAACTTAAAAGCGTTTTAGCCTGAGTGTCTAACCGCCGAAATGGCAAATACGTTAGACTGCACAACAGAACCAACCGCGCCCAGTGCGCGGTTTTTTATTGAACTCAAAAATCATCCAAAAAAATTGTCCGGCTTCTGACCGGGCAAAAAGGATTCATCGATGACTGCACCACAGCAATCGAGCCCAGTTTGCAATGCCGATCAGCTTTCAATTCTGTTCGATCGTGCCAGCACCCTTGCCGCCCGCGCCAGGGATGGCAGCCTTCCGTTTTTAGATGCGGTGGATATGGCCTATAGCGCCGCCGAATGGGCTGGTCTGATCGAGCGCTTTGGCGATGATGTCGTGCAGATTGTCTTAGCAGATGCCTTCGGTGGCCGCGCATGAACGCCGCGCTGGATGCCCTGTGTCTATCGCCGGAATTCAGCGAGGACCGTCTTGCCCTCAATTTCACCGATAAATTTGAGGATTCGCTGCGCTATGTGGCGGCGCTTGGGAAGTGGTTTGTATGGGACGGTAGGCGCTGGAAAATCGACGATACACAATTAGCCCGTGACCATGTGCGGGCGGTGTGCCGGGAATTCTCATCACAATGTAATGAGACGAAGCAAGCCAAGCTGATTGCAAGCGCAAAAACAATTTCGGCAGTCGAGCGGCTTTCCTCGACCGATAGGCGGGTTGCGGCTGACCTGCCCGGGCTTTTTTAGACCAAGCGTTGTTAGAAAATAGCTTGGAAAGGAGCTTGGGTCATGCCGAAGAAGAGATTCAGCGCGGAGCAGATTGTTACATTGCTTCGTCAGATTGAAGTGTCGATGGCGCAGGGAAACGCGACGCCAGTGGCCTGCCGGGATGCGGGCATATCGCTGCAGAGTTTTTATCGCTGGCGCAAGG
>Ga0307429_1000300_pt1 | contig 33541 bp, 31 predicted proteins | sample SalMarWE160230MG_FD_202151 | JGI IMG/M metagenome (GOLD analysis project Ga0307429, IMG submission 202151) | Salt marsh sediment microbial communities from the Plum Island Ecosystem LTER, Massachusetts, United States - WE1603-230 | ecosystem: Environmental > Aquatic > Marine > Intertidal zone >... | reverse complement strand
GAGATAGATATCCCCGATCAAACTGCATTCCTTCTACCATCTCCAGGGTGGTCTCGGCAGTTTTTCCCTCTTCTATGGTAATGACCCCATTCTCTCCAACCTTTTCCATAGCATCAGCAATTAAGTCACCTACGGCCGGATCATTAGAGGCAGCCACGGTGGCTACTTGCCCGATGGACTTTTTGTCCTTGACCATCCTACTGGTCTTTTTTATTTCATCCACTACTGCCTTAACTGCTTTCTCTATTCCTTTTCTAAGATGAGTAGGATTGACCCCGGCCATTACATGCTTTAACCCCTCATGGATGAGAAATTGGGTTAGAAGGGTGGCAGTGGTGGTGCCGTCTCCAGCCACATCTTTGGTCTTCTCCGCTACTTCTTTCACCAGTTGGGCTCCCACATTTTCATAAGGATCCTTTAGCTCGATATCTTTGGCCACTGTAACCCCGTCATCCGTAACAGTGGGAGAACCAAAGCTCTTAGCCAGAGCTACGTTCTGCCCTTTCGGGCCCAAGGTTATGGTTACAGCATTGGCTAATTGATCTACACCTTTTACTAAAGCCTGTCTGGCTTCGGATTTAAATAGAAGTTGTTTTGGCATTTAACCCTCCTCTTAATTATTCTATTATCGCTAAAACGTCATCTTCACCCAGGACGAGACAGTCATCGCCATCTATTTTTATCTCCGTTCCTCCATACTTGGCGAAAATGACTCTGTCTCCTTTTTTAAGTTCTTTGAAATCAGGTCCTGCGGCTATCACTTCTCCCTGCTGAGGCTTTTCCTTGCCAGCAGTTTCGGGAAGGTATATTCCTCCTTCTGTCTTTTCTTCTTGTTTCTGCGGTTTAACTACTACTCTCATACCTAGAGGCTTAATTTTCATCCTCACTCCTCCTTTTTTTAAAGTGTAATTATATATAATTTTTTCCCCCTGTCAAGCTCGGGGGGTCAGGAAATCTCCCGTCTTCCCTTCAAGGCCTCCCCCAGGGTCACTTCATCAGCAAATTCTAGATCTCCCCCTGCGGGGAGACCATAGGCTAGACGGGTCACCTTTACCTTATGAGGGGAGATTAACTTAGAGATATAGATTGCCGTTGCCTCACCTTCGGTATTGGGATCGGTAGCAAGAATAATCTCCTTGACCTTACCCTGTTTGACCCGCTTCAATAAGCTTGCAATGTTCACATCCTCCGGACCAACTCCCTTAAGAGGAGAAATGGCTCCTCCCAACACATGATAGAGTCCCCGATATTGCCTTACCCGCTCCAGGAGAAAAAGATCCTGTGGGTGTTCTACCACACAGATAGTAGCTCTATCACGGGTTTCATCCTTACAGATTCTGCAAGGATCATCTTCGGTGATATTGCCGCAGACAGAACAGAACCTTACCTTTTCCTTAACCTCTCTAAGAGAATCGGCTAATCTGAGGACGTTCTCCCTGGAATTTTTCAAGATAAAGAAAGAGAGACGTTCAGCGGTTTTCTCCCCGATCCCGGGGAGTTTGTTTAACTCCCCTATTAATTTGTCCATAGACTTTACATGATACATGAAATTTCAACCAAATAGGCCCGGAATCCCCATCCCCGGTAGTTGTAAACCACCGGTAATATGGCCTAACCTTTCTTTGATTAGCTCCTGTACTTTGCTCATAGCGCTGTTTACTGCGGCAAGGATTAAATCCTCCAGCATCTGAGCATCATCCCCTTTTAGAAGTTTTTTTTCTATGCGAACATCTACAACCTCAAATTTGCCGTTAATAGTGACCTCTACCATTCCTCCTCCACTGGAACCAGTAACTTCTTCTTTGGCTATCTCTTCCTGTATTTTTTTCATCTCACCCTGTATCTTTTGAAATTGACGCAGAAGTTTCGATACATCTGGAATCATCAAAAATTACCTCCTTGTGGTATCCTTTACTATTTTCCCTTCAAAAAGATCTATTGCCTGAGCCACCATGGTTTGCCATTTCTGGTCCTGGGGCCTCTCTTCTATTTTTCTTTTGTGCTCAGGTTCAGCCAAAACATAATGGAGAGTAAAGGAGGAAGATAAAAATTTTTCCAGCACCTCTCGTATTAACCTCAGGTTTTGCTTCCTGCTCAAGGTTTCCTTATGAAAGGGCTTTTCCACCCCTAAAGTGAGAGAATCCGAGGTAATTTTTAAAATTGTGGCCTTTCGCAGGATCGTTCCCAAGGTTTTTTTCCTCTCCTCGATTTCCTTTACCATGAGTTTCCATTTTTGATGGAACCTCTTATCTTCATCGGCCTTGCCATAAGAGACTTTGCCTGGAGATGTTTCCAAAGTTGGCAGGGAGATCTTTTCTTTTTTCTCCTTTTTTTCCTCTTTTTTTGGCTCTTTTTTTTCCTGGGTTATAGAACTAGAAGATTTAGCAGTGAGTTTTTCTTCTAATTTGAGTATTCTTTGATAAATCTTGGCCAGCTCTGGCTCCCCCACTACCAGACTATCCATCTCAAAATCAGAGGAAAGCTCAACCATCAAAAGCTCCAAATGAATCTGAGGCTGAGAGGAAAGTACCATGCTCTGTCTGGCTTTAGAAAGTAGATCTATGAAACGGACTATCTCTTTTAAACTAAAATGAGAAGCCTGTGATTTGGCCTCTTTTCTTTCTACCGAGGAGAGGAAGGTAAGATCCTCTCCCCCCATTTTTAGCACCATCAAATTACGCAGCCACTTCTGCCAACTCTTGATAAGCCATTGAGGATCTTTTCCCTCTTCAAGTAGCTGATCCACCAGGCTAATATTGGCTAAAGTATCTGCCTTAGCTAAATTTTCGGTAAGTTTAAATAGATATCTTTTCTCCACCATTCCCAGAAGATTGGCTACATCCTTTTCCGATACATTTGCTTCAGCATAGGAAATAGCCTGGTCAAGAACTTTCTCTGCATCTCTCATACTATTTTCGGCACCTTCAGCAATCAAGCCAAGGGCTTCAGGGGTTATAACAATATTTTCCTTTTTTACTATTTGTTCTAGTCTTGTCAGAATATCAGAGGTGGCGATCTTTCTAAAATCAAATCTCTGACAGCGAGAGATAATGGTCGGCGGAAGTTTATGAGGAGTAGTGGTGGCGAAAATAAAAACAACGTGAGAAGGGGGTTCCTCCAATGTTTTAAGTAAAGCATTAAATGCAGGGTTGGTAAGCATGTGAACCTCATCTATAATGTAGATCCTGAATTTACCCCGGACGGGAGAAAATCTTACCTTCTGCCTTAAGCTTCTTATCTCGTCAATTCCCCTGTTGGAAGCTCCATCTATTTCCAGAACATCCAGAGACTCGCTTCTAATTATTTCCTTGCAACTGTCGCACTGATTACAAGGAGTAGAAGTAGGGCCACTCTTGCAATTCAAAGCCTTGGCCAGAATACGTGCCGTGGAGGTCTTTCCAACCCCCCTTTGTCCGGTAAATAGGTAGGCATGAGCGATTCGACCAAGGGCAATGGCATTTCTAAGAGTACGCACCACGTGATCCTGCCCCACCACTTCTTCAAACAATTGGGGGCGCCATTTTCTCGCCAGAACCTGATAGACCATAAAAACTCCCCTGGTGGAGATGGGGGGATTCGAACCCCCGGCCTCTTGCATGCGAGGCAAGTGCTCTACCCGCTGAGCTACATCCCCACAAATTCTTAATTGAATCACAAGCCTAAAAACTTATTTTAATGGAATTCTCAGAAAAATCAAGCCGCCAAATTAACTGGACATTCCCAAAAGCTGATATACAGCAACAAAGGGGAAAAGTCCCAGGATATTTCTTGACTTGTTTGAACATATTATTATTATAAAGGCAATTGCGTTGGTATCTTGCTCAGATACTAATAATTAGGAGATCAACAAAGATGAATGAGAAAAATAAACCTCCCAAGATGCCTGTTTCAACAAGAAAATTCCAAGTGGGAGGACAGGCAGTCATAGAAGGAGTAATGATGCGTTCTCCAAAGTCATTTACTGTAGCCATCCGAAAGAGTAATGGCCAGATAATGATAAAAAAAGAGCCCTATATCGCCCTTGTTGAAAGATTTAAATTCTTGAAAATTCCCATCATTAGAGGGGCAGTAGTTCTCATTGAATCCTTATACCTGGGGATAAAGGCTCTCAGTTTCTCTGCTGAGGAAGCTATGGAAGAAGAGAACCCCGAGACAAAAACCCTGGATACCAAGAAAGAAAAAAAGGAAGAAACATTTGTCACTCTCTGGTTAATTTTATCACTCCTTATGGGCTTTTCTTTAGCCCTCTTCATATTTTTTTACCTTCCTTTAATTCTGGTAGATTTAACCGGCGTCAAGGGAGGATTCCTGTTTAACCTTATCGATGGTTTAATTAGAATAACTTTCTTTTTGATATATATCTGGGCTATCAGTCTCTGGAAGAGTATGAGAAGAGTTTTCGAGTATCACGGAGCTGAGCACAAAAGTATTTTTGCCTTTGAAGCAGGGGAAGATTTGACTCCCGAAAATATCAAAAAATATTCCACCCATCATCCCGGATGTGGAACAAGCTTTCTTCTCGTAGTAATGGTAATTAGTATCTTAGTTTTTATGTTTTTAGGTAGACCCCATACTATCTCCGAGCGTTTGACAAGGCTACTTTTTGTCCCTTTAATTGCCGGTATATCCTATGAGTTCACCAGATTATCCCGCAAAAGAAAGAACAGCAAAATTGTCAAAATATTAACTGCTCCGGGACTATGGCTGCAAAAAATCACTACCAAGGAACCCGATGAGAAACAACTGAAAGTAGCCATCGCCGCCTTGAAAAGTGCTCTGGAATAGTTCAAACTGAGCCATGCTCCCTCTCTAATATGTCTGTCTTCTCTTGAGGCCCAGGAATTTATAAATTATCCAAGGGCGAATGAACTTGCCCATTTATAATCTGGTAGTCGCAAGGCTCAGAGCCTGCGTAAACAAGCGCAACCTAAAGGTTGCGGCTACCTTGCCCCATTCTCTTGTCCTCGTACATCTTTTCGTCTGCCCTGGCAACTGCTTCTGATAGATTCATTTTTCCGTTGACTGGAGTCCAGCCTATACTTAAACTCATAGAGAGCTCCGAGTCCTCGTTTTGCCGATTCCATTCCTCAGTCGCTTTCCTTATTCTCACCACAAGGGCTTTGGTCTGCCCAGCGTTAGTGTTTGGAAGAACAATAGCCATTTCATCTCCACCGTATCTAGCTACTGTATCCATACTCCTTACATTTCTTTTTAGAAGATGAGCAATTTCCTTTAAAAGATAATCCCCTTTGTTATGCCCAAGATGATCATTTATATATTTTAAATTGTTAACATCCACAAGCATTAAGGACAAATCGATTTGATGCCTTTTTACCTTTTCCAGCTCCTTTTTAAGTATCTCATCAAATTGCTGTCTGGTGCAAAGCTTAGTTAAGGAATCAACTGTAGCTAGTTTCCTCGTCTCTTCGTATAAGCAGGCATTGCGTATGGCAATCCCCATCTGGCTGGCTAACTCTTTCGATAGTCTCAAGTGATCCGGAGTAAAGAAATTTGCCCTCTTACTTTCTAGATATATAGCACCTATAACTTGATTTTGAAAAATTATGGGCACAGCTAGCTGGGACCTGGCAGAGGTTTCTGCTTTTAAACGTGTGAGATCTTCTTTGCTCGAAACTATGAGATCTTCTTTTTTCCTGACTACTCGATAAATACTCTCTTTTACATCCTCCTTTAATCTCTTTTTTATTGTTTCCTTCTGGTATCCTTTCCATACTTTAGGAATCGGCTTACCGGTTTCTTTGTCTATTAGAAAAATGATATACCATTTAACTCCCATAACTTCTTCAACAGCCTGCATACTATGTTCAAGCACTTCTCTGAGGTTCAGGCTAGAGTTTATCAGCCTTTGTGCCTTAAGCAGGTTCTTTAGCTCATCATATGATCTTTTTAGTTGGCTAATTTTTTCTTCGTGCCCTTTAGATTTATTCACCTTTCTCCCTTTAGTTTGTTACAAGAACCCGCCTTTTTGGCTATCCTTCTTTTACTGTTTTTTACAGTTCAATACTTACCCCTCCATCAGTTCGTATGATTATACCAAGCTTATTCTGAATGTCCAATTCCTTTTTCATGTTGACAAGGCCGAGTAGTTGTGTAAAATAGGCAAAATTAGTGAGGAGAAGCGTATTTACATGGAAGAAAAAAAGAAGAGAATAAATTCACCAGAGGAGCGTCTAGTAAAGGAGCGCAAGGATAAGCTTAAGCTCTGGATGGAAAAAGAAGAAAACCCCTATCTCACCAGATTTATTCCCCGTCATACCACAGGCTGGATAGCCAAAAAGTGTGAGAGTGTGACCTCAGGCGAGAAGACAGATGTAAAGGTGGGAATAGCAGGAAGAATTATCACCCTGAGGGGGCATGGAAAGACAAGCTTTGCCGATATAAGAGATGCGGAAGGCAAAATCCAGATTTACGCAAGAGAAGAGACTTTAGGAGAAAGGTATTTTCTGTTTAAAAAGCTAGATCTGGGAGATATTGTGGGAGTGAAGGGAAGAGTTTTTCGAACCAGGAGTGGAGAGTTAACTGTCGAGGTTCTTGATTTTGGGCTTCTGGCAAAGTCACTTCGTCCCCTTCCAGAGAAGTGGCATGGGCTCCAGGATGTTGAACTTCGCTACCGAAAACGCTATCTTGATCTTCTGTCAAATCCGGACACTAAAAAGATTTTTCTGGATCGGGGAGCCATAATTAAATTCATAAGAGACTTTTTGGACAAAAAGGGTTTTTTGGAGGTGGAGACACCTATGATGCAGCCCATTCCTGGGGGTGCCACCGCCAGGCCCTTTCGGACTCATCATCATGCCCTGGGGGAGGACTTGTATCTTCGGATTGCCCCGGAACTTTACCTGAAAAAACTGGTGGTGGGGGGGATAGAAAAGGTATACGAGCTAAACAAGAATTTCAGAAATGAGGGCATGGATAGATTCCATAATCCTGAATTTACCATGCTTGAGGTTTACTCTGCCTACAGCAGCTATGAGGAGATGATGAAACTCACCGAGGAGCTAGTGTGTGAAGTAGCCATTAAGTTAAAGGGAACCCTTAAGATCAGCTATCAAGGAGATGAAATTAACCTTTCTCCTCCCTGGAGAAGGATAACTTTTGAGAGAGCTTTAAAGGAAATGGGCAGCATTGAACCGGATTACCAGAACATGGCTCGGCTCAGAAAAACCGCCGCTGAGATGGGGCTGGAAGTTGAGGGGTTACGAGACGATCAGATAATCGAACATCTTCTAGACCACAAGGTTGCTCCCAGGCTCATTCAGCCCACATTTGTAATTGACTACCCTTTTCAAACTTCACCTCTCGCCAGGAGAAAAAAAGAAAATCCGGCTCTCATTGAAAGGTTTGAGATCTTCATAGGGGCAGAGGAATTGGGCAATGCTTACTCTGAATTGAACGATCCCATTGATCAAAGAAAGAGGATGCTGGAAGTAAAAGGAGAATCTCAGTCACTGGATGAGGATTTCCTGGAGGCACTAGAATATGGGATGCCTCCCACCGGGGGTCTGGGCATAGGAATAGACAGGTTGGTTATGTTATTAACTGATTCTGCCTCTATTCGGGACGTTATTCTCTTTCCTCAGATGAGGCCTAAGACGCGACAATAACGGAATAGAGTATAGCTCATGGCTCATAGCTGAAGGATTCGAGGAGTAAAGGATTATAGAATACCAACGAAACAAACGAAATTGACGAGATAAGGAGGTAATGATTGAAATGAGCAACGTTTTAGCCAAGACAGATCATAAGTACATCAAAGTGGACCCTCAGAGAGGTACCTATATTAAGGGGACAAGGATAAGAGTAAAGAATATAATCATCCATTATAAATCAGGGATGCCTGTGGAGGAAATTTTAGAGGGATTTCCCAACATCACCCCTGCTCAATTCTACGATGCCTTAAGTTATTACTACGACTATAAAGAACAAATAGAAAAAGAAATAAGAGAAGAAAATCTGCAAGAGATAGAAAAAAAGTTTAACTTGAAGTTACGACTCAACGGCACTCTTAAGGTTCGGAATGGCCAAGATACGAATTTACCTCGATGAGGATGTTCACAAAAAAGTAGCTACTGCATTGAGATTACGAGGATACGATGTGATAAGTGCTCACGAAGTTAAGAAATGGGGAATCAGGGATAAAGAGCAACTAGACTTTGCCATAAGTCAGGAAAGAGCCATTTTTACCTTCAATGTCAGAGACTACGTCATTCTTCATAAGGATTGTCTAAAAAGCGGTAAAAAACATTATGGAATAATTATATCAAAACAGCAGACACTTATCGAGACAATAAATAGATTATCGGTTTTGTTATTAAGGGATAACCCGGAAATACTGGTTAATCAATTGATTTGGCTTTAACATAGTTCAAGTTAAAATTTCCGATTTCATCGGTAACTCTTGTATGGAGATCCGACCTAGGACTTTGGGCTTCTTTTCAGGCGGCAAAGATTGTGTGTAAATGCTCAGTAAACGCCGTGTCACATTGAATTTTCAGGGTAGCCGCACCCTTTAGGGTGCGTCCAAACGCAGGCTGAAGCCTGCGGCTACCGGCGACTACCAAAAATGACGGGGTTCACTGAATACTTACGAGTGTGTTAATATAGAATGAGGAGTGAAAAAATGGAACGCCAGGTCTATATAAACGGAGAATATTTCCCCAAGTCACAGGCCAAAGTCTCTGTTTTTAACCACGGATTTCTTTATGGAGACGGGATCTTTGAGGGAATAGCTGCTTATGGGGGAAGGGTCTTTAAGCTTGAGGAACACCTGCAGAGATTATGGGAATCGGCTAAGGCCATCGATTTGGAGATCCCCTTATCAAGAGAAGAATTAAAAGGCAGGCTCCTTGAGACTTTGAGGAAGAATAAATTAAAGGATGCCTATATTCGATTGGTAGTGTGTCGAGGAGAAGGAGATCTGGGTCTTGATCCCCGTAAATGTCCTCACCCAGACGTTATTATTATCGCCGACAGGATAAACATATATCCAGAAGAATTTTATAAAAAGGGCTTGGAGGTAGTGATTGTCTCCACCCGAAGGAACATTCCCTCTGCCTTAAATGCCAGAATAAAGTCTCTCAATTACCTCAATAACATCCTGGCTAAACTGGAGGCAAACCTCCAGGGGGTGCCGGAGGGGATAATGTTAAACAAGGATGGGTATGTTGCCGAGTGTACAGCTGATAACGTCTTTATGGTGAAAGATGGTCATTTAATCACCCCTCCCCCCTGGATAGGGATCCTGAAGGGAATTACCCAGGATACAATAATGGATTTAGCCCGAGAGGAAGGAATCCCTGTGGAAGAGAAGATTTTTACTCCGGTGGCTCTTTACTCCAGTGAAGAGTGTTTCCTCACCGGGACGGCTGCTGAGGTGATGCCGGTGACCAAGATAGATGGAAGAATGATTGGAGATGGTATGCCGGGGCCGATCACCAAAAAATTGATGATGAAGTTCCATCGGTTGACCCAAAAGGAAGGAACACCCATTTATTGAGAGGAGAAAGCTTATGGCCAAGATCTATTATGAGAAGGATGCGGATTTAGGTGTGTTAAAAGAAAAACTGATTGCCATAGTTGGCTATGGAAATCAGGGGCATGCTCAGGCACAAAACCTGAGAGACAGTGGACTTAAAGTCATAGTAGGCGAGCTCGAGGGTTCCCCTGGCTGGATGCGGGCAGAAGAGGCAGGATTTGAGGTGGAGACTGCCAAAAAGGTAGCTCAAGAAGCTGACATTATCCAGATTCTCATTCCTGATGAATTCCAGGCAAAACTCTATCAGACGGATATTCTTCCTTTTCTGAAAAAAGGGAATGCCCTGGGCTTCTCCCATGGATTTAACATTCATTTTCATCAGATTGTCCCTCCCCAGTGGGTAGATATCTTCATGGTGGCCCCTAAAGGTCCGGGAGTCCTGCTGCGCAGAACTTACGAAGAAGGAAAGGGGGTTCCCTGTTTGATAGCTATCGAGCAGGATACCAGTGGCTTAGCCAAAGAGATTGCTTTAGCCTATGCCAAGGGCATTGGGGGAACCAGAGCCGGAGTTATCGAGACCACTTTCCGGGAAGAGACAGAGACAGACCTATTTGGAGAACAGGTGGTTTTATGTGGAGGAGTTACCGCATTGATTAAGGCTGGATTTGAGACTCTGGTAGAAGCGGGCTATCAGCCTGAGATGGCCTATTTTGAGTGTTTACATGAACTGAAGCTCATCGTGGACCTTCTGCAGGAGAGTGGACTAAGCGGAATGAGATCAGCCATAAGTAACACTGCTCAGTATGGAGACTTAACCAGGGGTCCCCGAATTATAACCCAGAAGACCCGAGAGGAGATGCGAAAGATCTTACGCGAGATCCAATCCGGTCAATTTGCCCGAGAATGGATAATGGAGAATCAGACCAACCAGCCCGTATTCAATGCCTTGACTAAAAAAGATGAAGAGCATTTAATAGAAAAGGTGGGAAAGAAACTACGGGGAATGATGGGCTGGATCAAGGAAAAGCAGGATTAAGGATTAAGAGGATCGATCCCTATATAATTAAGAAAAGGATAACTGATGAGACACATTATCTCGGTAGAGGTAGAGAATCGCTTCGGGATATTGGCCCGCATAGCAAGTCTTTTCAGTGCTCGAGGTTTTAATATTGACAGCCTGGCGGTGGGGGAAACAGAAGATCCCACTGTTTCCCGCATCACCATGGTTGTTCCCGGAGATGATCAGATCATCGAACAGGTTATAAAGCAGCTACGTAAATTGATAGATGTAATCAAGGTAGTCGATTTGACCAACCTGGATACTGTAGAGCGAGAACTTGTCTTAGTAAAGGTAAGTGCAAAGCGAGCAGATCGGGCTGAGATCATGCGCATAGTAGATATTTTCCGGGCAAGAATAGTTGATATTCATCCCTTCAGCTTTACCATAGAGGCAACAGGGACGGAAGACAAGATCAAGGGAATTCTTACCCTTTTAAGGCCCTTCGGGGTTAAAAAACTGGTCCGAACAGGAAAAATTGCCCTGGCTCGTGAAGGAAAGGAAGGTTGAAATAGGAAAATGGAAAGAACCCTGATATTAATTAAACCGGATGGAGTGTGCAAGGCATTGATCGGTGAGGTTATTCAGACCATAGAAAAAGAGGGATTTAAGCTGGTAGGCTTAAAAATGATTCGCCTAAATGAAAAAAAGGCAGAAGAATTTTATCGTCCCCACCAAGGTAAAGATTTTTTCCCGGGATTAATTGATTTTATGCTCACGGCTCCTTCAGTAGCGCTAGTGGCGGAAGGTCAAGGGGCAGTAAAAAGGATAAGGGAGATTATAGGAGAAAGAAAACCCGAGGATGCGGGAGTCGAAACAATTAGAGGCAGGTACGCCTCTGACGGGAGAAGAAATATAGTGCACGGCTCTGATTCAGTGCAGTCTGCTGAGTGGGAGATCGATTGTCTTTTTCACTCAGAAGAGCTTTTTTCTTATCAGCCGCAGGATTGGCTGGAAAGTGAACCGGGATAGCCCTCCTTCAATCCCAAAATCAAAGGGTAAATGCTCAGTAAACGCCGTGTCACATTGAATTTTTAGGGTAGCCGCACCCTTTAGGGTGCGCAGGCTAGGGTTTTACGCAGGCTGAAGCCTGCGGCTACCGGCGACTACCAAAAATGACGGGGTTCACTAAATATTTACATCAAAAGGAGTATAACGAATGGCTGAAATTAAGCCCTTCCGAGGCATTATTTACAACCAGGAAAAGATAAAAGACTTAGCTAAAGTGACGGCTCCTCCTTACGACGTAATTTCTCCTCTTGAGCAACAATTGTACTATAAATCGCACCCCTACAATATTATTCGGCTAATACTGGGGCGCGAGCTTCCCCAGGACAACGAAAAAAAAAATAAATATACCCGAGCCCACTGCTTTTTTAGAGAATGGTTATCAGGCGGAATATTAAAAAAGGAAAAAGATCCTGCCATTTATGTTTATGAAAAAGAGTATTCCCTCAAGGGAAGAGACGGAAGAAGGAAAGGCTTTCTTGCCTTGATGAAGCTGGAAAAATTCGGTACCGGGGGAATTTTTCCTCATGAACAGACTTTTCCTAAACCGGGAACGGACCGCTTGAGATTGTTAGAATCCTGCCGGGCTAATTTTAATCCTATATTCTGCCTCTATTCAGATTCTTTCCATTTGATAGATCAACACCTGGAAGAAAAAGAGGCGATGTTTGAACTAAAAGACTCCGATGGAGTAAAGCATGTAGTAGGAAGGATAAACAATAAAGATATCATCAGAAAGATATGTAAAGAAATGGAGGATAAGAAGATTTTCCTGGCCGATGGTCACCATCGCTATCTTACCGCTCTTAAGTTTCGTGATGCCGAAAAGAAGCAATCTGCCCCTAGCAAAAGGAGCGAGGACTTTTTACTAATCTATTTTCTAAATATGGAAACCGATGCCGTTACTATCCTTCCTGTACATAGAGTAATAGGTGGCCTTACCCCGGACCAGCTATCTAAACTAAGATCAAAGATTGGAAATTTCTTTCAAATAGAAGTACTTAAGTTTAATTCAAATACTGAAACAGTACAAAGGAAAGAAATGTCCGAAAGAATAGATCGCGCCCAAGATAGCATGGCCTTTGGTATGTATTGTGGAGAGAATAGATACTACCTTTTAAAACTAAAAGAGACGAAGGGATTCTCTACAGAAAAGATAAATACTGCCGTTTTAGATGCCATATTGAGGAAAATATTAAAGAGAAACCAACTAGAAAAAGGAAGAGAAATCGACTTTATCAAGGACGAAACTGAAGCAGCCGAGCTCATCAGAGCCGGAAAATACCAGATAGCCTTCTTTCTTAAGTCTCTATCCCTGAAGGAAGTAAGGGAGACATCCCTTGCTGGAAAGATTCTCCCCCCCAAGAGCACCTACTTCTATCCTAAACCCCTGAGCGGACTGGTGATGCGAGATTTGGAAGACGGGATCTACAACCCATGAGCTCCTATCGAGACTGGATATTGTTAAGTAAACTTCCCCATCTTGGCCCCTGGACATGCCGGCAGTTGGTAGAACATTTGGGGAGTCCGGAGAAGGTTCTTTCTGCCTCACCCCAAGTTCTATCCCGTGTACCTGGCCTAGGAGAGAAAGGAGTTACTTCTATAACCCACCAGGCGCACAAAATAGAGATTGATAGAGACCTAAAGCGAATAGAGGAACTTAACATTGAAGTAATTAGCTATAAAGACCCCCGCTATCCAGTAAATCTTAAGAATATCTTTGACCCCCCTTTTCTTCTTTACGTTAGAGGTACCCTAGAAGAGCAAGACCTTGATGCTCTGGCCATAGTGGGAACTAGAAGATCCACTGTGTATGGAAAACTCACCGCTCGAAGATTGGCTCGAGACCTGGCCAGAGAAGGGGTTACTGTGGTCAGCGGGATGGCCAGAGGTATTGATACTGAGGCTCATCGGGGAGCTTTAGAGGCAGGGGGAAGAACCATAGCTGTCTTAGGGTGTGGACTAGATATAGTCTATCCTCCTGAGAATCGGGGCTTGATGGAAGAAATTATCAAAAAAGGGGCAGTGATTTCGGAATTTTCTCTGGGGGAAGAGCCTGAGGCTCCGCACTTTCCGCAGCGAAATCGCATAATCAGCGGACTCAGTAAAGGAGTTCTGGTAGTGGAGGCCCCCTTAAAAAGCGGTGCTTTAATTACCGCCAATTTCGCCCTGGATCAGGGTCGAGATGTCTTTGCCGTGCCTGGAAATATCAGCAGCCCCAATAGCCACGGAACTAACGGGCTGATCAAAGAGGGTGCTAAATTGGTGGAGTCGATGGAGGATGTGCTGGAGGAACTGAATTTTTCAGAGCTTGCCCAGCTTAAGAAGGAAAAGATTAAAGACAAGAACCCCTCGTTATCTCCTGAGGAGAAGAAGATCTTTAATCTCTTGAAAGATGAACCTTCTCACATTGACCTACTGGTGAAACTCAGTAGATTCCCTGCTTCTAAGGTAGGGGAGCTCTTAATGAGGCTCCAGATAAAATCTCTGGTAAGAGAGCTACCCGGCAAGTTATTCTGCAAAAGATAAATTTGGGGTCAGGTCTCAACATTTGACATTCAACAAAAGGTTTTTGATTGATATGAGAAGTGGCCAGAAAGTTCACGCGCAGAATAAGTGTAATCATGGTTAGTTAAAATGATCGAGATCTTGAGAAAAAAGAAACAAGACAAAGACAAGATAAAAATCTTGAGATTATGGAAAATAGATTACTGAATGTCAAATGTTGAGACCTGACCCCTTTTAGTAAAAGGAGGAAAAATTGGTGAAAAAAGGGATAATAATTGTGCTTACAGGCATCACCGTAATGTTTGTGAGTTTATCAGGACATGCACAGCAAAAGGGCACTTTTGGCCTGGGATTCATCATAGGCAATCCCACCGGAATAAGCATGAAATTTTGGACTAAGGAAACTGATGCGGTAGAGGTTGCCGTTGGCTGGAAAAAGAAAGAAACAGGGTTACACCTCGATTATCTCTGGCATAATTTTGACCTTTTGCCGGTGAAAAATGGTCGATTTCCCGTTTTCTATGGACTAGGCATAGGAGCTAAGTTAAAAAAAGATGAAGATAATGAGATGGGAATAAGAGCTATTGTGGGCTTGGAATACCTTTTTTCTACGGTGCCCCTCGATTTCTTTTTGGAAATCGCTCCTGTGCTTCAGTTAACTCCAGAGTCAAAAGTCAAGGGAGAAGCTGCCCTGGGTTTTCGTTTCTTTTTCAAGTGAGGCGGATTTGAATCCTTAAGAGAAGAACGGTCAGTGGAAATTTGATGCAACGCCCTTGACATTTTTTTATTAAAGATATACTTATAAAGTCGATAATATGAAAATGAATGTAACAAGTAAAAAGAGAGGGAAGGAGAGTGCGATGCCTACCAAATCTACATCTCGAAAGATAGAAAAGTTAGCAGCAAAGACATTGCAAAACAGTAAGGAAATAGCGTTAATTCTGGAACTAGCGAAAATAGCCAAGACTGCTGAGAGAAAGAATAATGTTGACGATCAAAATGCTAGTAACAGTTACACCCTTCCTGAAATTCCTACCCTACATGCTTAGTTCAAGTCAGAGTGATTGAACCTTCTTCATCATGAAAAAGCTTCGCTCCTTACCTTCTTTTTTCCTGGAATATTCTTGAATTCTCTTAATTAGTTCCTGTCGCTTGATGCCTCCTGTTTCAGCCTCCTGAATTTCTTTAAGAATGTCTTTTAAATTAGAACTACGCTGCCATTTTTGATTAATTCTTTCCATTCCTTGTGAGATCATTTTAATTACTCCTTTAGTTTTGAGAGCTCTTTAGTAAATAAGTGAGAACAGACCTCTTGGATTTAGTAATAAATTTGGGGTCAGGTCTCAACATTTGACATTCAACAAAAGGTTTTTGATTGATGTGAGAAGTGGCCAAAAAGCATACGCACAGAATAAGTGTAATCATGGTTAGTTAAAGTGATTGAGATCTTGAGAAAAAAGAAACAAGATAAAAATCTTAAGATTATGGAAAATAGATTGCTGAATGTCAAATGTTGAGACCTGACCCCTTTGTTTACTTGACAAAATCTTTTTCTGTCCTATGGTACTCTTGAGCAAGTTATCCCTAAATCACCAATGGGAAAAGCTAACTAAGTAGATACTCAGTGAACCCCGTCATTGCGAGTGAAGCAATCTCGGTAGTCGCCGGTAGCCGCAGGCTTCAGCCTGCGTAAAACCTTAGCTTGCGTTTGGATGCACCCTAAAGGGTGCGGCTACCCGCTCTACTCTTTGCAGCCAACAACATGGAATGTCCTTCACTGAATATCTACCTAACTAAAAAAGATGCCTAAAAATTTAGTCATTGTAGAATCGCCGGCCAAGGCTAAAACCATAAATAAGTTCCTGGGCAAGGATTTTCGGGTGGAGTCCTGCTATGGACATATAAAAGATTTACCCAAGAAAAATTTGGGAATAGATATAGAAAATGGGTTTAAACCAACCTACCGCATAATCCCTGGAAAACGGAAAGTGGTCAAGAAATTAAAGGATTTAAGCCGCCAGATAGAAAAGGTCTATCTGGCTACGGATCTAGATAGAGAGGGAGAGGCAATTTCCTGGCATCTTTCCCAGGAGCTAACTCATCCGGACAAAGCAAGAATAGTTTTCAATCAGGTCACCAGGAAAGCTATCCGTGAGGCTATTAAAAGACCTGGCCAAGTCGACCTTAACAAAGTGAATGCTCAGCAAGGAAGAAGAGTATTAGATAGATTAGTGGGATATAAGATATCGCCCCTTCTCTGGGAGAAGGTAAAGAGGGGACTCTCTGCCGGAAGGGTCCAGTCAGTAGCGGTTCGGCTTATCTGTGATCGGGAAAAAGAGATAGAAAAATTCGTTTCCGAGGAGTACTGGATAGTCAAGGCCAGATTTGGGTTACCTTCCAAAAAGGCTTGCCTGGAGGCGAAACTTTCCCTGATTGATAGCCAAAAGGTAAAAATAAGTAGCGAAGCTCAGGTAAAGGAAATTGCGAAAAAAATAAAAGAGCAGAGCTACCAGATTATAAGGGTAAGAAAAGAAGAGAAGAAGAAATCTCCTCAGCCTCCCTTTACCACCAGCACCTTACAGCAGGTAGCCGCTTATCACCTGAGGTTTTCGGCAGCCCGTACCATGAAGCTAGCCCAGGATCTTTACGAGGGCCAGGAGATTGGATCTGAGGGAAGAGTGGGTCTTATTACCTATATGCGGACAGATTCTGTCCGGGTGGCTAAGGAAGCACAGAAGGAGGCGCGAGAGTATATAAAGAAGAAACTAGGAGAAGAATTTCTACCTTCAAAAATCCCTTATTATAGGAACAAAAAATCGAGTCAGGATGCTCACGAAGCTATACGACCAACCGGGATCAAGCGAGATCCGGAGAGAGTAAAAAAGTACTTATCAAATCCTCATTATAAACTCTACGAGCTCATCTGGAGAAGATTCATCGCCTCTCAAATGGAAAGAGCGGTTATAGACACAGTTAAAGTAGACATTCAGGGGGGAGTATATCTTTTTAAAGCCGAGAGTCGAAAAATTAGATTTCCCGGCTATCTTCTAATTTATAAAGAGAAAGCTGAAAAAGATGAGAGTCTGCCAGTGGTCAAAGAAAATGAAAAGTTAAAGTTAGAAGAGCTTAGCTCAAAACAGCAATTTACCAAAGCACTTCCCCGATACACGGAAGCTAGTCTGGTTAAAGCCCTGGAAGAAAAGGGAATCGGAAGGCCGAGCACTTATGCTCCCATTATCTTCACCATTAAGAAAAGGGGTTATGTGAAATCTACCAGGGGTTGGTTCGTTCCTACACCCCTGGCAAGAGTGGTGAATGACCTTCTGGTGAATAGTTTTTCCACTCTCCTTGACCCTCATTTCACTGCCCAGATGGAGGAAGGTCTGGATGCAGTGGAACAGGGGGAAAGACCCTGGGCTGCTTTAGTAAGCGATTTTTATGATCAATTTAAGAAAGACCTCGATGCGGCTGAACAAAAGATGAAAGATGTCAAAAAAGAGGGATGGAAAGCCTCATCTCTTAAATGTGAGAAATGTGGAGGGAGAATGGTTCTTAAATTCGGCCGCTACGGAGAATTTCTTGCTTGTTCTAATTATCCTCGCTGTAAGAACACCAGGAAAGTAGCTCAAAAGACAGGAGTTAGATGTCCTTCCCCGGGCTGTGAGGGAGAGATCATCGAGAGATCATCCAAAAAGGGTAGTATTTTCTATGGCTGCTCAAGGTTTCCCCAATGCCGGTTTGTCTTGAAAGCCGAACCAGTGGCAGAAAACTGTCCTTATTGCGGCAATACCTATCTGGTAAAGGTTAAGAATAGTTTAAAGTGTCCGGAGTGTGGAAAAAGAATGGAAGAGTTTCTGGTCGAGGAGCTCAAACTGGGCAGAGTCCCTTTTAAAATAATGAAAAGGAGATGGAGTTAAAAATAGATTGGCTGGATAGATTTCATCGTTACCTGGAAGAGGAAAAAAATCTTTCCTCGCACACGGTTAAAAGCTACACCAGTGATATAAAGGATTTCTTAAAATTTCTCCTTTCCCAGAAGAATGATTTGAAAGAAGTTGACTATCCTAAGATACGAGAGTATCTGGGCCTACTCCAAAAAAAAGAAAGAAAAAAATCTACCCTGGCCCGAAGAGTTGCTTCTTTACGAAGCTTCTTTCATTTTCTTTATTTGAAGGGACATCTAGGATCTTTTCCTCTCTCTGGGATGCGAGGCCCAAAACGGGGAAGAAAAATCCCGACCTATCTGGAGGAAGAAGAGGTGCAAAGACTTCTCAATGCAGCAAAAGGAGAGGACTTTATTCGCTTTCGGGATAGGGCAATTCTGGAGCTTTTGTATGCCACCGGAATGAGAGCGGCTGAGTTAGTAAATCTTGAGGTTGAGGATCTTGACTTTGGGTCAGAGACGGTGAAGGTTCGGGGTAAAGGCTCCAAAGAGAGGATAATACCGGTGGGAAGTTATGCCGTTAAAGCTCTAACCACATATTTATCCATGAGAAAAGAGAAAGTAAAACCTGGAGTAAAGGCCCTTTTTGTCAATAGATTCGGAGGAAGACTTTCCGACAGGTCTTTGCGAAAAAAAATGAATCAATACCTGGAATTAGCCAACATCCAAAAGGCAGCCGGCCCACACATACTGCGTCATTCCTTTGCTACCCACCTTTTGAACCGGGGGGCAGATATACGCAGTATCCAGGAACTTTTGGGTCACGAACGGCTCTCCACTACTCAGGTCTATACCCATTTAAACACCAGAAGACTTAAGAAAATTTATCAAGCCACGCATCCCAGGGCATAAAAGGAGGTTAGATGATTCGCTCAACTACTATCTTGGCAGTGAGAGATAAAGACAAAGTGGCTATTGCCGGTGATGGGCAGGTTACTTTTGAGAACATAGTTATGAAACACAAGGCCCAGAAGATAAGGAGACTTTATAAAGGACGCGTTTTAGCTGGCTTTGCTGGAGCCATTGCTGATGCTCTTACCCTCTTTGAGAGGTTCGAAAAGAAGATTGAACAGTATCAGGGAAATCTTGCCCGGGCTTCATTAGAGCTGGTAAAAGACTGGCGGCAGGATAAGATATTGCGCAGACTGGAGGCTCTAATGATCGTGGCTGATAAGGAAAAATCTTTTATTATCTCAGGTAACGGAGATGTGATTGAACCTGATGACAGAGTAGTAGCCATCGGCTCAGGAGCCGGTTTTGCCCAGGCCGCAGCTCAAGCCTTGGCTGACCACACAGATTATCCTCCCAGAAAAATTGTGGACATAGCCATGACTATAGCCGCCTCTATCTGTATTTATACTAATAATCAGATTAGTGTTGAGGAATTATAATAAAAAGAGGGTAACCATTTAGCCACAGATGAACACGGTTTGGGTTTGTTGAGTTTATTGAGTTTATTGAGTTTATTGAGTTTATTGGGTTTATTGAGTTGAAAAATAAGGCAACAACTATTAAAGGTGGCTTATTATTGAATTTTGACAGAAAACCAGAATTCAAAAGAGTTGTATATGATAATAAAAGAAGAATATCAGCGTAAATCTGCGGCTGAATAGTTACACCATGAGGAGATAAAAAAATGAGGGAAAAATGGCTTACCCCTCCTATCATAGTAAAGGAGCTGGGCAAATACATTATAGGACAGGATGATGCTAAGCGGGCGGTGGCAATTGCCCTGCGGAATAGATGGCGGCGGCAAAAGCTTCCTCCTAAACTTAGAGACGAAGTAGCTCCCAAGAATATCATCATGATAGGCCCGACGGGCATAGGAAAGACAGAGATTGCCAGAAGGTTAGCTCAACTAGCCCAAGCACCTTTCATAAAGGTGGAGGCAAGTAAATACACCGAAGTAGGTTATGTGGGAAGGGATGTAGAGTCCATGGTAAGGGATCTTACCAATATAGCGGTACACACAGTGAAAATGGAGATGATGAAAAAAGTAAGGGAGAAGGCGAAGAGATTGACTGAAGAAAGACTTCTGAATATTCTCCTTCCTCTTCCCCAAAGTACCTCGATTTCCCACAAAGAAGGAGAGCTTGAGGAGGATGAGCGGATTAAAAAAGCAAAGAACACCAGAGAAAGACTAAGAAGAAAGCTGAAAAATAAGGAACTGGAAGATAGATTAATTGAGATCAAGGCAACCGATAAGTTCACTCCTATGATAGAGATATTCAGTAGTGCCGGAGTAGAACAGATGGGGATGAACTTTCAAGATCTGCTGGGTGATATGTTGCCAAAACGTCCTCGAGACCGAAAGGCCCCCATAAAGGAAGCTCGCCAGATTATCCTGGAGGAGGAGTCCCAAAAGCTGGTCGACAAAGACAAAGTCATGGAGGAAGCAATCGGTCGGGCGGAAAACTCAGGTATAATATTCATTGATGAGATAGATAAGGTTGCTGGGGGAGGAGGAGTGGATAAGATAGATGTCTCCCGGGAAGGAGTGCAGAGAGATCTTCTGCCTATTGTTGAGGGAACTACGGTAGCTACTCGTTATGGGGCCATCAAAAGTGATCATATTCTCTTTATCGCTGCCGGGGCCTTTCATGCTACTTCTCCTTCCGACTTGATCCCCGAACTTCAGGGAAGATTTCCCATTCGGGTGGAATTGAATAGACTTACCCAGAAGGACTTCGAGCGCATCCTCACCGAACCTGAGAGTGCTTTAATAAAGCAGTATCAAGCTTTGATGAAAACCGAAGGGATACAATTAACCTTCGAGGAAAGCGCAATTAAGCAGATCGCTCGTCTGGCCTCTCTGGTGAACGAGCGAAGCGAGGACATCGGGGCCAGGAGGCTTTACACCGTTATGGAAAAGCTTCTGGAAGATATCAGCTTCAATGCTTCCAAAATGAGGCGAAAGTCCCTTACCATCGCCTCTAGCTACGTCAAAGAAAGGCTCAAAGATATCGTGGAGAGTGAAGATCTCTCCCGCTACATCCTGTGATGATAGCGTTCTTGACAATTTCTTTCAGCATGATAGATTATGTAAATGCTCAGTAAACGCCGTGTCACATTGAATTTTCAGGGTAGCCGCACCCTTTAGGGCGCGCAGGCTAAGGTTTTACGCAGGCTGAAGCCTGCGGCTACCGGCGACTACCAAAAATGACGGGGTTCACTGAATACTTACGAAAAGGAGGTGAGGAAAGAGTCCAAAATTCAGTAAACTTAGTCATGAGATGTGAAAAGGAGAAAGAAATGATGAAAAATAGAATATGGTTGGCTCTGCTAATGGGAGTGGGTTTAATATGCAGCGCTACCTTTGTTGGCTCAGCCGCCCTGGCGGGAGGAACACTAGTTTTTGGCAGCAGTGGAGATGCAGTTAGATTGGATCCTGCAGACGTAACCGATGGAGAATCTATCCAGAGAATGGATAATATTTTTGAGGGTTTAGTTGAATATAAATCAGGTTCTACAGAAATACAACCCTGTTTAGCCACCTCATGGGAAACGTCTAAAGATGGAAAGGAAATTACCTTTCACTTGAGAAAGGGAGTTAAATTCCATGATGGGACCGACTTCGATGCCGACGCGGTGGTATTCTCCTTGAGAAGACAGTATGATAAAAGTTATTTTCCCTGGCATGATTATGGAGAATGGGCCTATTGGGGATATATGTTCTATGATGTAGCCAAAATGGTAAAGATTGATGACTACACAGTGAAGCTCATCCTGAAAAATGTAAACGCCTCAATAATGACCAGTCTGGCCATGTTCACAGTTTGTATTGTCAGTCCCACCAATGCGGCCAAATGGGGCCCGGATACTTTTAAACACCCTGCGGGAACGGGTCCGTTTAAGTTCGTCGAGTGGGTGAAAGCTGACCACATCACCCTGGAGGCTAATGACAATTATTGGCGTGAAAGACCCAAGCTGGACAGATTAATCTTCAAGGTCGTCCCCGACCCTTCGGCAAGACTGATGGCTTTAGAAGTGGGTGAAGTCCAGGGAATAGAATATCCGGATCCCACTCATTTTGATAGAATAAAAGCTAATCCAGATTTAAAACTTCTAACAGAACCAGGAATGAATGTCGGGTATATGGCTATGAATACCGGGTATGGATATAAAGATGCCAATGGAAATGGAGTGCGTGACCCGGATGAGCCCTGGGTTAAAACCCCCGGATATTCCGAGCCCCTTACCAAGAAAGAGGTGAGACAGGCAATTAACTACGCCATCAATAAGAAGTCGATAGTGGATGATATTTATAAGGGAACGGCGGTAGTGGCAAAGAACGGGATGCCACCATTTATGCTGGGATATAATGATGAAATAGAAGACTATCCCTACGACCCCCAAATGGCAAAAAAACTTTTGGCAGAAGCGGGATATCCAGACGGCTTCGAGGTCACTCTGTATGTAATGCCGGTATCGAGACCTTATATGTTCGATCCTCCCAAGATTGGGGAGGCGATTCAAAGTTATTTAGCTGCTGTGGGTATAACCGTAAAGTTTTATCAGGTCGATTGGGGCACCTATCTTCAGGAAACCGAAGCTGGAAACCATCAGATGTGTCTTCTGGGATGGACCGGTGATAATGGAGACCCGGACAACTTTATGAATGTGTTGTATGGACCGAATGCTTGTTCAATAGGCACGGCCGGGAACTACGGCTTCTACAATGATGAAAAAGCCCAAGATTTGCTCTCTAAGGCATTACAAACCTATGATGAGTCAAAAAGAGCAGAATACTACCAGAAAGTGCAGGAAATGATACACGAAGCTGCTCCCTGGGTGTATCTGGCTCATTCGAACCAGAATGTAGTCTTCAGGAAAAATGTCGAGGGTTATGTCCTCCATCCCACGTCAAGAAAGTTCTTCTACCCCGTGTGGATAGAATAAGAAAGACTGTTTTTGTTTAGACTAAAGGGTCGGCGATCTTTAATATAGGGATTGTCGACCCTTTATTTTATGCTTTCTACAATAGGAACTAATAAATGAAGTGGTATATCCTAAAGAGACTCCTGATGTTAATCCCGGTTTTACTGGGAACTTCAATTATTGCATTTTCTTTAATAAATCTCGCCCCTGGTGATCCTGCAAGAACGATGGCCGGCGAACACGCATCTCAACGGACAATCAATGCGATAAGGGAAAAATATGGACTGGATAAACCTCTCTATATTCAATATGGAATATGGCTTAACCGCGCCTTGCATGGCGATATGGGCCGCTCCATCGTGTCCAACGAATATGTAACTAAAGAGATATTCGACAGATTTCCCAATACATTTGAGCTTACATTCTTCGCCATGATTTTGGCTATAGCTATAGGCACCATGGCGGGGATTATCTCTGCATCCAAGCAGTATTCTGCTCTCGATTACACATTTATGGGAATAGCACTTTTCGGTGTATCAATGCCCGTTTTTTGGCTGGGAATTATGCTTATGATGATTTTTGGAGTATACCTGAGATGGCTCCCTATAGGAGGGCGTATAAATATCCTCATCCCTTTCCATCGTATCACAGGTTTTTATTTACTGGACAGCATAATCACCGGCAATTTTGCGGCTTTAATAAGTACGCTTCGTTATTTAATTCTCCCCTCCACTGCTCTGGCAACCATACCCATGGCCACAATCGCCAGAGTAAGCAGATCGAGTATGTTGGAAGTATTGAGGCAGGATTTTATAAGAACGGAAAGAGCGAAGGGATTATCAGAGAGAGTAGTAATCTACAAGCACGCCGTGAGAAATGCAATGATTCCTGTAATTACGGTAATTGGATTAAATTTTGGTTTGCTGCTGGCGGGAGCTATTCTTACAGAAACAGTTTTCTCCTGGCCGGGAATAGGTAGATATGTTGTAAATGCAGTACGTATGAGAGATTACCCTGCTGTGCAGGGATGTGTACTATTTTTTGCTTTAGTGTTTGTAATTGTGAATTTGGTAACGGATATTATCTATGTATATATCGACCCGAGAATTCATTACAAATAGGACAAAATGGAAAGGAAAAGAGAGACAAAAACTGGAGAATTAATAAGAAGGTTTAAATACAACAAATCAGCAGTTTTTGGTCTGGTAATTGTTCTTGTGCTTGTTTTGTGCGCCATACTGGCAAACTATATTGCCCCCAATAATCCCACTCCTTCTCCTCCAGAACTATTCAATAGCCTAAAACCCGGATTCTGGAGTGAAGATGGAATAAAAGGCATGCCCCTGGGAACCGATGCTCTGGGAAGATGTGTTCTCAGTAGGATTCTCTATGGAGCCAGGGTCAGTTTGAGTGCAGGTTTTGTTGCCGTTGGAATAGCCATGCTTCTGGGCATAACTTTTGGAGTAATGGCAGGCTACTATGGGGGAGGGATGGATGCTGTGATTATGAGAATAGTCGACATTATGTTTGCCTTTCCAGCTTTACTGTTGGCTATAGTAATTGTGACAGTTATAGGTCAGGGATTGAGCAAGGCGATGGTTGCCATAGGCATAGTCTACGCTCCCCAAATGGCGAGAATTATAAGGAGTTCGGTACTCTACATTAAGGAGATGGAATACATCGAAGTGCAAAAGGCAATAGGCTCCAGTAATTGGAGAGTTATCTTTCGTCATGTTTTGCCAAACAGTATAGCACCCGTCATTGTATACGGAACCCTGATGTTGGCGACAGCTATTCTTGACTGCGCAGCACTGGGTTTCCTGGGCCTGGGTGCTCAACCTCCAACACCGGAATGGGGAGCTATGCTCTCCAAAAGCTACAACTACATTGTAAGTGGAGCATGGTGGGCAGCAACCTTCCCCGGGATAGCTATACTATTTTCGGTACTAGGGCTCAACCTATTAGGTGATGGTTTAAGAGATATTTTAGACCCGAGGCTTAAAACATAAGGATTAAGAGGGAAAAAGAAACCGGTAGCCGCAACCTTTAGGTTGCGTAAGAGATAAGCCGCAGGCTAAAGCCTGCGGCTACCAATTAAAGGATTAAAGGGAAAACAAGATTTTATATGAAAGAACTACTTAAAGTAAAAAACCTGAAAACACACTTTTTTACCCATGAAGGAACGGTAAAAGCTGTAAATGGAATTAGCTTCAAGATTAATAAGGGAGAAACTCTGGGACTCGTGGGAGAGTCTGGATGCGGTAAAAGCGTCACCGCACTGTCCATTATGAGACTAATTCCCCATCCTCCGGGAAAAATTGTGGGTGGAGAGATCTATTTTGAAGGTAGGAACCTCTTAGAATTAGATGAGAAGAAAATGAGAAAAATAAGGGGTAAAAAGATATCTATGATTTTCCAGGAGCCTATGACTTCATTAGACCCAGTATTTACCATTGGTCATGAGATTATGGAATCGATTCAATTACATCAAGGGCTGAAAAAAGAAGACGCAAGACAAAAGGCGATAGAAGCGTTGAAAATCGTAGGGATGCCCGATGCAGAAAAAAGGATCAACCACTATCCTCATGAGTTATCCGGAGGAATGAGACAAAGAGCCATGATTGCTATGGCCTTATCCTGTAATCCTACCTTACTTATTGCTGACGAACCAACAACTGCACTGGATGTTACCATTCAAGCTCAGATTCTAAGATTAATCAATGAACTAAAGGAGAAATTTGGTGCTTCGGTGATGTTGATAACTCATGACCTTGGGGTAATTGCCGAAATGTGTGACTATGTTGCGGTAATGTATGCAGGACATATCGTAGAGTATACAGATATAGATACGCTCTTCTGCAATCCACTTCACCCCTACACCAAAGGATTAAATAAATCAATACCAAGACTCGATGTAGAAGCTGAACATCTGGATACAATTAGAGGTCTGGTACCCAATCTCCTCGATCTCCCTTCAGGATGTCCATTCCATCCAAGATGTGATTTTTGCTTGAAGAAATGCATCGAAGAGATGCCTGAGTTGATAGAAGCAGAAGACCATCATCTGGTAAAATGCCATTTAGTTAAAGGAAATGAAATTATTTAGCCACAGATTCACACAGACGAACATAGATAGGTTTAAACACAAAGAGATCACAACTATTGAAGTTGGCTTATTATTGAATTTTGGTAGAAAACCAGAATTCAAAAGATTTGTACGCGATAATAAAAGAAAAATATCAGCGTAAATCTGCGGCTGAATAGCTAGAGGAAATAAATGGAATGGAGAAATTGATAGAAGTTAAAAATCTAAAAAAATGGTTCTGGACAGGTGGCGTACTTTTCGGGAAGAAAGAAGCCGTTAGAGCTGTAGATGATGTGAGTTTCTATATAAAAAAGAGAGAGGTTCTTGGTCTTGTGGGAGAGTCTGGATGCGGGAAAACAACTTGTGGAAAAGTAATTTTAAGAATAGTAGACCCCACCGCCGGCAGCATTTACTTCGACGGCCATAATATAACCCATTTAGAAAGAAAAGAAATGATAAAATTCAGAAGAAAAATGATGATTATCTACCAGGACCCCTTTGGCTCCCTCGACCCAAGAATGACCGTAGGAGCAGCTATTGCTGAACCAATGGAAGTACACAACATTGCTTCGAAAAAGAGAAAAGAAGAGGAAGTAATAGAAATTATGGGAAAGGTCGGTCTTACGCCTGATCAAATGAATAGATATCCTCATGAATTCAGCGGCGGCCAAAGGCAAAGAATAGGGATTGCAAGAGCTTTGGCAACAAATCCAGAGTTCATAGTTGCAGATGAACCCGTGTCAGCTCTGGACGTTTCCATTCAGGCTCAGATCATCAATCTCCTGCAGAATTTACAGAAGGAATTCGGGCTTACCCTTTTATTTATAGCTCATGACCTAAGTGTAATAAAACATATAAGCGATAGAGTCGCCGTAATGTATTTAGGCAAAGTAGTTGAGATGGCTCCAAAGAAAGAATTATTTGATAATCCAAAACATCCTTACACTGAAGCTTTGCTTTCTGCAATACCTATACCGAATCCGCGATTTAGAAAAAAAAGAACAATTTTGATGGGAGATGTTCCCAGCCCTATAAATCTTCCCCCGGGGTGTAGATTTCACACCAGGTGCAGATATGTTAAATCTATTTGTCGAGAGAATGAGCCGGAGCTAAAGGATATAGGCAATCACCACCTGACAGCCTGCCATCTATTTTAAGAAAAACCCCCTTTACAATGTCAAAATAATATGTATAATAGTATGGGGTGAGATTTTCTAAAACATTACATATTACTAATGGCGAAAAAGAGAAAAATTTTAGAAAAACTAAACCGTTACCCTATTTACTCACAAACATCAGAATAAATTAGAATAGACTATTCTCAGTGAAGAAAGCTCTTCCTCTGAATGCCGTCTCTGAGCAATCAATAAGGCAAAAATCTTAAGAAAATAGTTTAAATGCCTTTCTCCATGCAGCGGGAGGTGGCCATTTCAATAACTCCAAAGCAAAAACCAGGATGGAAAAGTATAGAAAAAATAATCACGTCCCCATTTTCTTAGATGGCTAGATACATTATCAGAACAGAGAGAAACAAAACAGAATTACTCATCATAGTCAGTAAAACCGAACCTCTTGGGATGATTGATCATGATTTTATCCTTAGAAACGAAAAACTTCCCCTTCATGCCTCGGTGAAAACTCCGCAAGGAATAGCAGGATATGTGGAGACATTTTACCCTGCAGAGAGCTCTATTAGAGTTTACGATAAAAGGCGCGAGGAAGTTGCCTATTTAGGAAAACCTGATACTTTGAGAATAGATGGGGTTTATGTTCCTCTGATGAAACTATCCAAAAAGGAAACCATATCAAGAGAAGAGAGGGAGAAAGGAAAGAAACCCACAGAACGGTTAGAAAGATTAGGGCTGAGCCATTCTTATTGGCTTGATGATTTAGAATTTAAGGGAAAGGTTTACTGTTTTAGCAGGAAAAATGATATATCGACGCTTATCTCAGTTAACACCGGGATAAAACCAGGAGTGGAGGAGCTCCTGAGGCTCCTGCCCCTGGCTATCTCAAGAAGGATCTTTGAACAGGAATTTATAAGAAGGTTTATCGCCTTCTGAGAGCTGAATGCTTACAATAATTTAAGAAAAAATGATGCGCGTAAAAGACCTGAATGATGAATTAGGCTCTGGGATTGGGGTATATTTAGATGGCAAATTCTTCGAAGTAAGAAACAAAGATCATCTTCAAGCGAGAATTTACGGAGAAAATAACGACTGTAGTTCGGTAGTATTAATTAAGTATGAAGACCATGAGAAAGTCTACACTCTTTTTAAATTATTAACTGATAGAATCAATCATCTTTTTGAGATAAACGTCAGAAATGGGAGAGAAGACTTCATCCGCTATCTGGATCGAGGCTTTGAAAAAAGATTTAGAAGTGGCAAGATAAAAATTAATCCAGGCCATAGGAACCCTGGGGAGTTGAGAAGGTACGCTCAGCGACGAGCCACAAAATACGGTATCCTTACCGAAGTAATTGGCTGGGCTGGTATTATGGCCACGATTTACCAAAATCCTAAAACTGCCGCTGTGATAGCGGGCTTTTATTTTGTCTTTGGCGATGTCATCTTTGGTTTAGTGGTTCCCTGGTTAGCTGATCTGGGGGGATTTACCTCACCTTTTTTTCAGATAGGTGCCTATCCTGCCAAAAGACGCCTCTTTAAAAGATACGTGTCTTTGGATAAGAGTTTACTCACCCATTTTGGCAAGAGGGGTGAAAGATTAAGAAAGCTGGAAAAAGAGTTCAAAGAAACAGCCGACGTAGAAAAAAAATCCTTTTTAAATCAAAGACTAAGAAAGGAAAATAAAAAACTCACTAAGGATTGGGAGCCAGCCGCTTTATCTTTCAAAAAATCTGAGGAGCTTAAAGGAATTATCATTGGCTTCAGAGGTAGATATGAGAACGCTTTTGCTTTTTGTAATTACCTCATTAACGGAACTGAACCAAAGGAAGAAGACCTCGATGTCTGGCGCATTGAGATAGAGCCACAGGAAAAGTCAAGTGAAGAAACAGACTTTGATCGGGTGTGGGAGGAGAAAGAACCCAAAAAAGAGGAAGACGAAGGATGAAAAGATACCTGGTGGAATTCATCAAAAAAGCCGAAGAAGAAAATGTAATTATTAACCCCTTGAAGCCAGGGAAAGTAATAAAATTAGATTTTCCTGCCCTGGAAGAGGAGATTTATCTTCCGGTGTACTATAACGTAAGTCTGATTAAAGGCAATGGCTACAAAAGAATTGGCAAGCTAGGAGCCTGGATGGCTGAAAATTATCCCCCTGAAGATTTCCATATAAGAACAATTGCCTTAAACAGGACTACCCTTTTATCTTTTAAGGATGAGAGAACAATTATTCTAAAATCGCCCTCAAATAATTACGAAATCACAGTGATCGATAAAAATCTTTTAAGCAAGAAGAGGAAAGAAAGACTGGAGAAAAATGGCTTTTTTAAGGGATACGATATTAGGAGAAATGTAATTATAGGAAACTTTTATCTTTTCCGGCGTCAAGCAAAAGTGAGGGGCCTCCTGGAGCTCGAAGATGAGTTTGATTACACTGATTTCCTTTCTCTGGTGGTCCTGGACAGATTAATGAAGGAGCTCAAGGAAAAAACGGTGAAATCTGCTGAGACTCTTGAAGTAGGCCAGGAAATAGCCGAAGGAAAATACAGCAATTTTATCCTTTCAAATTATCCGATCAACAAGATGACGGAAGCTGTTGAGTACATAGATCAACAGGGTGAATGGAAGATATTCTGTGAATTGGTAGACAAGGGAAAACCTCTTTTGTTAAACGGACCAACCGGATGTGGGAAAAGTACCATGATTAAGTGGTATGCCTATGTAAATAATATACCTTTTTATATGTCACCCACGGGAAACAGAGAGACCACCATGGACGATATAGTGGGCTCCTGGGTTCCTGCTGATCCCAAGCCTATAAAGGCCCCTGGGGCTCTCATCCTGGCCATGATACATAATGGCATATTCTACTTTGAGGAGATAGGACCGGTAGATCCCGGAGTGCTTTACGGTCTGCATGGGGTCCTGGATGATAAAAAGATAACTGTGCAGTCCCAGTATGGTTTTGAAGTTATTGAAGGCGGGGAAAATTTTAAGATGATCTCTTCCGGAAACTTGGACTCAAGATATACTCCCATTGAGCTTAGTGATGCATTTCTAGAAAGGTGGGCCCAGATAAAGATAATCTATCCTGACAAAGAAGGCACCGCCAACATTCTGAAATCAAGAGCACCAGGAATTGATGAAAAAATAGCTGTTTTAATAACTGAGCTACTCTTTGACTTCAGAGAGATACTTTCAACTTATAAAAAAGATATGGGTTTAAGAGGAGCAGTAGAGATCTGTCAGGCTGTTCAACAGAGTAAGCAGCCACTTAGAAAGCTAATAGAGGTGTATATGCTCAATCCTAAGTCTACTTATGAGACTGACAAGACACTTTTCAGAAAGCTGATGGAGAAAGTTAACAGGAGAATAAAGAGGTAAAAATGGTTACCTGTGAGAAAATCGAGCCCGAGCTTCAAAAAGTGATAAATTTTAGAATAGGGGACGGAGCTAGCGAAAAATATCCTCTTATTTTCGACAAAAAAACCTTTCTTTCCCTCATCAGTGGTCCGGCTATCTTTACCGATGGGGAAAAAATACATCTACCACAACAATTTGGTTTAGCTCGTAACGACTCTGATAATGAGATGATGCTTGCCAGTGCAGTAAGACATGAATCAGACCACATAAAGGAATTTATCAAATTACACGAGCAATTGGCCGATTCTCAAGGATATGACTCTAAAAGGATAAATCGGTTTCTGGAAGACTTTTTTCTCCAGGATCAATTTAAGGAGAATCCTACCCTCGCCCATGAGATCTTCAATGTAGTTGAGGACAATAGGATAGACCGCAAGGCTAGAAGAGAGCTTCCTGGACTTAGGAAGTTTTCCGAGGAAAAGGAAAAACCGATCTATCTTGCCCGCAGGCCCAGTCCCAAATATCTGGCAAAAAAAGGGAAAGAATTGAATGCCTTCAGGGAATTTTTTCTCCAGAAAACTTTACTTGACAAAACTATTGATGAGGTGCCTTCTAAATATGAAAATCTTCTGCAGGAATGTGTAGCCATAGCGCGGGATGCTGAAGATAATGATATTCATGCTTCTCTTGATTCAACGGCAAAAATCTATCAAAAATTTAAGGAAAATTTTGACATAAAGCAGCCCATACCAAGACTTCCCTCTTATGCCGGGAGAAGCCATGACAAATTATCTCCCGGTATTCCCCGCAGCTATAGGGGTCAGGTAAAACCTAGAGAGGGTAGAGAGGATCAAGAGGAACTCACACCCCAGAGTAAGAAAAAACCTACCGATCAACAGAAAGGATCAAGTCAAAACGAATCCCGCGAGAGAAGACCAAAATCAGATAAAGAAGAAGCCTCAAGCAAGGTAGAAAAAGAGAAGAAGCACCAGCAAGAACTCAAAGCTAAGGAAAAATCCACCAGGGGGAAGGACGAAGTTAGCAAAGAGGTCGGAAAGGAGAAAGGAAAGTCCGAGAAAAAATTAGAGGAAAAGAAAAACAAAGAGAAAAAAGAAAAAGATTTAAGAAAAGAGCAATGGAAATATCTACAGTCCGGTGGTCCCTTTGTGAGGATAGTACCAAGACCGAGCCCAGGGGTTATTCTGAGAAGGCCCCCAAGCTGCCAGGTTGACATTGATAATGCCCATAAAATCATAGAGGAGTACAATGGAGAAATAAGGGCTATAGAAAGTTACTTTAAAAGGCTCGAGGAAAGATATCGAGGAAAGAAAAGGGCGAAACAGGGAGAGGAGATTAATATCGGCGATTATGTGCAGACAGAGTTAGAATACGAGGCCACCGGGGTCAGACCAAACAAAAAGATGTTTAGAAAAAGAGCCAGGATTAAGAAAAAAGCTGCCTGGGCCATTTTGGCAGACATCAGTTCCTCTACGGGGTTTGGGTTTGGATATAAGATAATTGATTATATTAAGAGTGCTCTCTTAATCCAGGGAGAAGCGCTCAACTACTCTGGTTATCCTTTCGGAATTTTTGCTTTTCACTCCGGGGGAAGGCTTTTAAAAGAAATGATAAATTACAAAGATACAGTCTATATCGTAAAGGATTTCAAGGAAAACTATAGCGAAGATTCTCAAGGGAGGATAATGTCTCTTTATCCATATGGAGGCACTTTAATGGTGAACGCCATAGAATACATTGCCGAGAAACTAAAAGAGGTAGAGGGTAGACCCAAAGGTTTTTCTATCATAACCGATGGAGAACCGGATACTCCTGAGGCGGTAAGGGATGTCCTCGGTAAACTCCCAGAAGATGAAATTCTTCCTTTTCTATTTGTTATTGGGCAAGAACACGAAAGATGTGCCAAATCCCTCATAGATGACTACGTAATTATAAAAAGAGACAGAATAGGTGAGCTTCCCAATGAAGTTCTTCGAATATTCACTACTTATGGAATTATAAAGTGAGGATAATTATTCAGCCGCAGATTTACGCTGATATTTTTCTTTTAATTATAAACTTCATAAAAACTTCTAAGAATAATGCCTGTGATCTCTCTGTGTTTAAGCCTATCTGTCTTCATCTGTGTGGATCTGTGGCTAATTAGTTATAAGTGAGGATAAGATGGTGAGTGCCAAAAAAATAGCTCTGGGGATAGTTTTATTCATCATAGCCATCTGGTTTCTCTCAGGAGTTTATATTGTTCATCCCCATCAGGAAGGAATTATTAGAAGGTGGGGAAGGTATTATGCTTCCAAAGGTCCCGGAATACACTATCATATTCCCTGGCCCGTGGAACGAGTGGACAAGCCACCTATAGCCAAAATTCAGAAGATGGAGATTGGATATAAAACCATCAGAGTAGGACCTCCGTCGGTATACCAGGACATCGAAGAAGAGGCCCTCATGCTTACGGGAGACATCAATATAGTTGATCTCTGGTTCATTGTCCAATATAGAATCAAAGATGCCAAAGCCTATCTTTTCAATGTAAGGAATATCAAAAAAACCATAAAAGATGCGGCAGAGGCGGCCATGAGACAAACCATTGGAGACAGAGGGGTTGACGAGGCTCTGACCATTGGAAAAGAGGAAATTCAGGATGCAGCTGAAAAAAGACTTCAAAGAATTTTAGACCTTTATAAGAGTGGGATTCACGTGGTGACGGTAAAACTCCAGGATGTCCATGCTCCTGGTGAGGTAAAGGAAGCCTTCGAAGGAGTAGCCAGCGCCAGAGAGGCCAGAGAAAGACTGGTCAACGAGGCTCTGGGAAAATACAATACGGAGATTCCCAGGGCCAGGGGAGAAGCAGAAAGGACGATAAGAGAAGCAGAAGCATATGCTGTACAGAGAGTAAAACATAGTCAGGGTGAGGCAAAAAGATTTCTCGACAGATTAAAGGCTTACCGTAAAGCTAAAGTCATAACCAAAGATAGATTATACCTGGAGACAATGAGAGAGATTCTTCCCGACATTGAGAAGGTGATAATGGCCGAGCCTCGGGAGGGTATTCTAAAGT
>Ga0307429_1000299_pt1 | contig 33584 bp, 30 predicted proteins | sample SalMarWE160230MG_FD_202151 | JGI IMG/M metagenome (GOLD analysis project Ga0307429, IMG submission 202151) | Salt marsh sediment microbial communities from the Plum Island Ecosystem LTER, Massachusetts, United States - WE1603-230 | ecosystem: Environmental > Aquatic > Marine > Intertidal zone >... | reverse complement strand
AAACTCTCGCCTGAACCAAGCTTTACATCAGCCATATCAAAACAATGTATTTTACCCCAGTAACTACAGTGTGTCAATTACAGGGTGGTAGATTTAAGTCATCGTAATTGACAAATAGTAGTAAATATGATAAGAATATAGTATCTTGGTGGGAGAGGACATGGCATTAGAGGAAAAACAGTCCAAGCGTGATTCTATAAAGAGGTCGCTTGCAAAGAGGGGGTTCTTTCTTTTTGTGAAAGCTGTAGATAAATATGCCCCGGATAGGCTGCTGCTCTTTGGCCTTAATTTTTTGGATAAACGTGTCCCAAATAGATTGATTTCCTTCGCAATTAGGATGGTCGAGAAATTAGCTTCCAATAAGCTGCGCTCTATCGTTATTGCTGCCGCTGATGAGTATGTCCCCGACGAGGTAGCAAACTCAAGAAAGGTCTGCACTGTCCTTGCTGGAGTAGGGAAGTACATTCCAGACGAGATAATTCCTCCAGAATCCACAGAAAGGTGGGAAAATCTTAGAACAAAGTTCCATATTCCGAAATTAATATCGAGCAGGCCAAAGTGAGCCTGCGAAGTTGATATAACTACTTTCATCGTAGCTCTTCACAATGTTGCTGATGGAGAAACAGGGTATTGAATGCAGTATAAAAAGGTCTGTGTTGAGTCTTTTGGTTATGAACTTCCGAAGAATGTCGTTACATCTTTGAGCCTGGAAGAAAGACTAGCCCCAATATACGACAAATTCAACCTTTCCTCCGGGCGCTTGGAAATGATAACTGGAATCCGCGAACGACGGCTCTGGGATGATGACACAACGCCGAGTCAGGCCAGTATAAAAGCGGCAGAAAAAGCTATTAGTAAGTCTGGCGTCAACAAAGAGGATATCGGATGTCTGCTCCATACCTCGGTATCCCGTGATTTCCTGGAGCCAGCGACAGCTACCGTGGTCCATGACTCTTTGGGCCTCCCTTCTACAGCTACCATCTTCGACATCTCCAATGCCTGCTTGGGTTTCATCAACGGCATGGTAACCCTGGCAAATATGATTGAGTTGGGTCAGATAAAAGCAGGAATTGTGGTTGGCTGTGAAAGCAGCAAACGGCTTATCGACACAACAATCGATAAACTCTTGAGAGACCCGGATATCACCAGAGATAAGCTCAAACTTGCCTTTGCCACTATGACTTTGGGGTCAGGAGCAGTGGCAGCAGTATTAACCCAGTCCTCCCTGTCGCAAGACGGTCATAAGCTTCTCGGTGGGGTAACGCGCGCTGCCTCACAGCATAACGGTCTTTGTCGTATAGAAGCCGATACTTCTTTCCTCGACCTGGATGAGCTTCCAGATATGCGTACAGACTATGAAGGGGTCTTGAAAAATGGACTGAAATTGGCGCCTGATACTTGGAAGAGCACAAAACAAGAGCTAGGGTGGAAGAACTCCGACATAGATAGGTTTTTTACTCATCAAGTTAGCGCCGTGCATAGTAAATTATTGTTTAAGGCGCTGGAACTGGATGAATCTAAGGACTTTTCTACTGTGGAATATTTGGGGAACATTGGCTCGGTTTCCCTACCCATTACCACGGCTATCGGAATTGAGCAGGGTTGTCTTAACCCCGGTGACAAGGCTGCCATGCTAGGGATTGGCAGCGGCATAGTCTGTCTTATGCTGGGTCTGGAATGGTAAAGAAAAGGGCCCTGGCAAGATGAGTTCAGGGAAATACTCCTTCGGAGCGATGCAGCCAGATTTCTTTGAGCTTCTCCAATATATACATTTTTGATGGAAGTTTTATCCCATGGCGGCAAAGAAACCCAATGAAGCACGAATTGTAATTACCGGGGCCGGCCTGACAGCACCAAACGGAAATAATCTGGCGGAATTTCGAAAAAGTTTACTTGCTGGCAAATCCGGGATACAGAAATTCAATATCCGCTACATGGGTGAAGTATTGGCTGGTATATGCCACTTCGACCCACTGAAGTATCAAAAAAAGAAGGACCTGCGTCGGGGAACGAGAGCAGGCTCTATTGCTATCTACTGCGCTCAAGAAGCAATCGCTGATGCCAAATTAGACCTTGCTTGCCTGGATAAATCAAAGATTGGTGTCTACCTCGGGATTACCGAGCATGGTACCGTGGAAACCGAAAATGAAGTCTACGAAATTAAGCAATTTGACTATAATGTAAAATATTGGTCACACCATCATAATCCAAGAGTAGTGGCTAATAATCCCGCTGGCGAAGTCACCTTGAATCTGGGAATTACCGGACCACACTACACATTGGGGGCTGCCTGTGCAGGCGGTAACATTGGACTCATACAGGGCTTACAAATGCTGCTGCTGAACGAAGTTGATTTAGCTTTGAGTGGAGGGGTTTCGGAGAGCACCGGCTCCTTTGGTATTTTTGCCGGCTTTAAAAGCGAGGGGGCTTTAGCTTCTCATCCAGACCCTGAGAAAGCATGCCGCCCCTTTGACAAGGATAGGAACGGTGTGGTTGTTTCCGAAGGAGGCTGCGTTTTTGTTATAGAAAGGCTAAGCGACGCCCTTAAAAGGGGGGCTAAGATCTACAGTGAAATCGTGGGCTATTCTATCAACTCAGATGCCACTGACTTTATTTTCCCCAGCGCAGAAAGACAAGTTGAGTGCATGAAACTTGCTTTTAGCAAAGCCGGTATATCTCCAGAAGATATCGACATCATCAATACCCACGGGACAGGCACCATCGAGGGAGACCCTGTAGAGTGCCAGGCAATTAGAGAAATCTTTGGCGAACATCCCCATGCGTATATGAACAACACCAAGAGTTTTATTGGTCATGCTATGGGAGCCGCTGGTGCCTTAGAATTGGCGGGTAATTTACCCTCCTTTGAAGACTATATCGTCCATCCTACGATCAATCTGGACCACTTAGACCCTGAGTGTCCTCTTAACAACCTGGTTACCAATGAACCAAAAAGGATTGACAAGGTCGACTATATATTGAATAATTCTTTCGGGATGTTAGGCATCAATTCGGTTGTTATCGTAAAAAGATTCGAGGAATAAAGCTGAAAGCATTATTGGAATAGACAAACGGGGGATACATGACCAAGGAGCAAATTAAAGACACGATTCTGGAAATCATAGCCCAAATCATACCAGACGAAGACCTGAGTAATCTGAAGGATGATATTCCGATACGAGAACAAGTGGAACTAGACTCAATGGATTTCTTAGACATCATTATGGAGCTGCGAAAGCGCTACGGTATCGAAGTACCCGAGGATGACTATATACATTTAGCCACGCTAGATAGCTCTGTAGCTTATTTAGAGCCACGGATGAAAGAACTTTAACCAATAATATTGGTAGGCCAGGAACACAAGTTTTTATCGCATTTTCCCCGAGGATTGAAGGTTCAAGTTAGCCTTCGATTTTAAAAAGAGCCTGACTATGGATTACGATGTTCTAATTATCGGTGCGGGAATGTCTGGTCTTGCCGCCGGCATTAGATTAGCCTACTATGGTAAAAAAGTCTGCATCGTGGAAAAACATTATCGCGTTGGGGGACTGAACTCCTTTTACAACCTTGGGAGACGTAAATTCGATGTAGGCCTTCACGCTATGACCAATTATGTTACCAAGGGTGTTAAATTAGCACCATTGCCGAAGCTGCTCCGACAGCTCAAACTAAAAGCCGAAGATTTCGCCCTCTGCCCCCAGTTGATGTCGGTAATTAAATTTCCCGATAAAACCCTCAGGTTTAATAACGACTTCGGCTTTTTCGTCCAAGAGGTCGTCGATAATTTCCCCAGGCAAGCCGACAACTTCCAAAAACTGCTTAAGTCCATTTTCGAATATGATGAACTGAATTTGTACACCAAACCGATTTTGGCTCGCGAAGTTGTGAGTTCTATTATTTCCGATCCGCTTCTCAGCGATATGATTTTTTGCCCGCTCATGTTTTACGGAAATGCTCAAGAGAATGACATGGAGTTCGGACAATTTGTTATCATGTTCAAGAGTATCTTCTGTGAAGGCTTTGCCCGGCCTCAAGCTGGGGTACGCCAAATCCTCGATGTGCTGGTGAAAAAATACAAGGACTGCGGCGGTGAATTAAAGATGAGGCGCGAGGTAAAAAATCTTAAATGCGCTAATGGCAGGGTTGAATCAATCCTGCTCGAAAACGGTGAAGTCCTGACAGCCAAAAGGATACTATCATCCGCTGGTTATGTTGAAACGATGAAATTGTTGACCGATCATGACTCTCCACAATTCCATTGCCATGCGGGTCAACTTTCATTTGTAGAGTTTATTCTGGTTTTAAATAAAGAACCCGCCGAAATGGGCTACAACACAACAATCACATTTTACAACAATTCAGATAGATTTGATTATCGTAAACCTGATGAGCTAGTTGATGTTTCCAGTGGTGTTATCTGTTGCCCTAATAACTTTCAATTCGAAAATCCTTTGCCAGAGGGCATGATCAGGATAACCAACATGGCTAACTTTGAGCTCTGGAACAAATTAAGTGAAGAGGAGTACAAGGCCCAGAAAGCTGCTTGGTTGGAGGCCACGCTCAAAGAGGTGGTGAAATTTGTGCCCGATTTCCGCGATTCAATTGTTTTTACCGATATCTTTACTCCGAAAACGATCCACAAATTCACTGGCCGTATAAATGGCGCAGTCTACGGTACACCAAATAAAATCAAAACGGGAAGAACTCATTTAGACAATCTATTTATCTGCGGCACAGACCAGGGATTCCTTGGAATCGTGGGAGCAATGCTTAGCGGTATCTCTATCGCAAATCTTCACGTTTTGCAAAAGACCTGAGGAAGGGACAGAATCAAAAGGAAAATCCATGAGCTACGATTGGTCAAAAGATATAAAGTCGGAATACGATGTCATTGTTATTGGAGGTGGATTGGCGGGATTGACATGTGCCAATATGCTGGCCAGAGGAGGACACTCAGTTTTACTTCTTGAGCAGCACTACAACCTTGGCGGATTGGCTACCTGGTTCAAAAGAAGGGGACATATCTTTGATATCGCCTTACATGGATTTCCAGTTGGTATGATTAAAACCTGTCGTAAATACTGGACTCCTGAAATTGCTAACATGATTGTTCAGCTCAAAGGGATCAGATTTGACAACCCCCAGTTCTCTTTTACCACAACCTATGACAGGGAAGATTTTACACACATCTTGGAGCAGCGATTCAAAATACCCCGAGAGAATATTGAAGGCTTTTTCGATACAGCGAGAAATATGAATTTTTACGATGACCAAGGCATGACCACGAGAGAATTTTTTGAAAAATTCTTCCCCGGCCATGATGATGTTCACCGCATGTTAATGGAGTCAATCACTTATGCCAACGGGTCAACTCTAGATGATCCTGCGATAACTTATGGAATTGTGTTTTCCAACTTTATGAGCAAAGGTGTTTATACTGTGCGAGGGGGAACAGACCAGTTTATCGGAAAAATGCGAGAGGAGCTTCTAAAAAACGGCGTTGATATTCAGACCAAGTGTCTGGTGGAAAAAATTGTGCTCGCGGAAGGGAAGACAGAATCAAAAAAGACTGCCGGAGTAATAGCAAATGGGAAGAGGATCAAGAGTAAGGCTGTTGTCTCCAATGGTAATTTGTTATCAACCATCCACAAACTGGTCGGAGACGAGAATTTTTCTAAAAGCTTCATTGAAGAGACGAAAAAGGTGCGCCTCAATAACAGCAGTTGTCAGGTCTATATCGGCATCAAGAAAGGTGATAAGATTGACTACATCGGGGATTTGCTTTTCACCTCGGAGGCAATGAAATTCGACCCTCAAGAACTTTGCAGCAAAAATACTACCAGCCGGACCTTTTCCATCTATTATCCGCAAACCCGGCCAGGCTCTGATATGTACTCCATTGTTGCCTCCTCCAATGCCAATTACGACGACTGGGCAAGCCTATCTGAAGGAGAATACCGGGCTTCTAAGGAAGAATTGATCGAACGAACGCTTGATGCTCTGGAGAAATACGTTCCTAAAATTCGAGATAAAGTAGACTACCTGGAAGCCGCCACTCCCAAGACATTTCAAAGGTATACGCTCCATTTAAGTGGTGCTTCTTTTGGCACCAAATTTGAAGGGTTAAAGGTCAGTATGGGGCTTCCTAAAGAGATACCAGGACTTTTTCATATTGGCTCCGTGGGGATTATTATGTCAGGTTGGCTAGGCGCAGCTAATTACGGAGTAATTGTCGCCCACGATATAGACAAATTTCTCTCAGCAGAGGCAAGAAATGCATGATTTTAAAGGACAAACTGTCATCGTTACTGGTGGCACCAGAGGGATAGGCAAAGGCATTGCCAAGAGTTTCTTAAAAGCCGATGCTAAAGTTATTGTCACCTATTCAGCAAATGAAGCTGCGGCGGCACAATTTAAACAAGATAACAGCCAGTTTGCCGAAAACATTGATATCCAAAAGCTTGATGTGACCAAGTATGAAAAGGTGGAAAGGTTTTTCAAATACATAGACACGAAATATGGGGGCTTTGAAGTCCTGGTGAACAACGCCGGTATCCGAAAGGATTCTGTCCTGGCGATGATGAAAGAATCGGACTGGCATGATGTGATGAATGTCAATCTCGCTGGAACCTTTTACATGTGCAAATTTGCTGTCATGAGTCTGATGCGTAAACGATATGGACGGATTATCAACATAAGCTCTGTGATGGAAAGATACGGTTTTGAAGGCCAGGCGAATTATGCCGCTTCAAAGGCGGGCCTTGTTGCGTTGACTAAATCGTTGTCCAAGGAGGTCGCCACTCGGGGTATTACGGTTAATTGTGTCTCTCCGGGATTTATTGCCACCGAATTCATCGAAGACCTTCCGGATAAATTGCGTGAAACTTACCTGGCCAGGATTCCCCTAAAGAGATTCGGAAGCACTGAAGAAGTGGCCGCTTGCGTTCTTTTTTTGGCTTCCAAAGAAGCGTCCTATGTTACCGGTTCTACTCTTGAGGTGAGTGGAGGATTATGAGATGGAGGAGATTCTAAATGCCATACCCCATCGTCCACCGTTTTTGTTCGTCGATAGGATCGTAGAACTAAGCGGAACAAAAATCAAAACAACGAAAGAGATAAGGCCCGATGAGCCAGTCTTTGAAGGACATTACCCCGGGCAACCGATCATGCCCGGGGCGCTTATCTGTGAATCCATTTTTCAAACAGGCGCAATCCTGCTCTCCAAAATGATGGGCGGCATCAGTGGAGGCGTTCCTGTTTTGACCCGAATTAATAACGCCAAGTTCAAAAGCATTGTTAAGCCCGGCAGCACCTTAGATATTGAAGCGGGACTGGTGGAAAAAGTCAGTAATGCCTATTTTATGAAGGGCAAAGCCTCAGTTGGCGGCAAGACATCAGTCACGGTCGAGTTTACTGTCACCTTGGCTAAAGAGGTACCCTGACATATATTGCGAGGATAATAATGACTGTGGGGTTCAAGAAGAGGATATACGGAAGCTGGAGGGAGTTTTTTGCCGATATGAGTTTCATGATAAGAAACACATGGCTGCTATCAAAGATATATCGAAAAGGGATGCTGCCACCCCCCCTCAGGGAAAGGCTGATGGTTGCAGTTACCTCAGTATACGGTTGCAGCATCTGTTCCTGGCTTCACACCAGAGAAGCACTAAGAATCGGGGTTGACAAAGAAGAGTTAGCAAGACTCGTCGCGGGTGTCATGGAAGGCTGCCCTGAAGAGTACAGCATCGCAGTGCTTTACGCCCAGCACTGGGCCGACTCCAATGCTAACCCCACCCCGGAAGCCGTTCAAAGGCTGGAAGAAACATACGGCACCGAAAAGACCCATTTCGTGAATGTGGTATTACGCGCGGTCCGGCTCGGCAACCTAGCGGGAAACTCATGGGACTACTTTCTCCACCGAATCTCCTTCGGCAGATGGAGAGGATAAAAAGGTAAGGAGTAACATATGGATTTCTTAGACATTGAGGGTAAGACTATCCTTGTTTTTGGGGTAGCTAACAAGAAGAGCGTCGCCTTCTCCATCGGAGAGGTCCTTTCCGAGGCCAAGACAAATGTAATCTACAGTGTTCAATCAACAGAAAGAAAAGAGAGTGTTTCCAAAATCCTTCCCGGTGCTGATATCTTCGTGTGTGATGTCGAACGGGAACAGGAAATTAAGAAACTTGCTGAAGAAGTCTCCAAAAAGTATCCCAAAATTCACGGCATCGTTCATTCAATCGCTTTTGCTAATTATGAAGGGGGACTCAAGCCATTTCACGAAACAAAAAGGAAAGACTTCCTGCAATCAATCGATATCTCCTGTTATTCTTTAATCGCCATTGCTAATGCGTTTAAAGACCTATTGGATGAGAAGGCATCGGTAGTCACCATCTCCATCTCGACCACCAAAATGGCAGCCGAACCCTATGGTTTTATGGCCCCGGTAAAAGCTGCCCTGGACTCAACCCTGTGCTTCTTAGCTAAATCCTTCAGTTCTTTTTCCCAAATCCGATTTAATTCCGTGAACGCCGGACTGTTAAAGACCTCATCATCCGCAGGGATACCAGGATACTTGGATTATTACCTATTTGCGGAACAGCTAACCCTGCGCAAAAAAGCTTTGACCACCAAGGAAGTAGCCAATACGGTGGCGTTTCTCCTGAGCGAGCGATCCAGTGGCATTAACGCCCGGGGCATTGTTGTAGATTGCGGAATGTCGGTCAACTACTTTGATAAAGATATTATTAAGAAGGCGACAAAGTTTTAGTAAGCCAATGACTTTATTTGCTGTAGTCATGCCAGTTATCAAAGTGGGACATAAACCCCAGGGGAAAGAAAAGGTAGATCATCTAAGCCGAATTGCTCGAGAGGCGCTAAAACTGAGTGCCGAAAAAAGCGGAGTGAGACTCGGAGAACTGCGCAAAGACGAAAAGGGGGTCCCATGCCCAGTTTCGGGCAATTATTGGTCTCTCTCCCATAAACCTAAGTACGTGGCGGCGGTGGTCAGCAAAGATAAGGTCGGGATCGATATTGAAGAAATGAAGCCCCGGGCTGAATCGCTCTTTGCTCATATGGCGAGTGACGAGGAATGGGAGCTAAAGGAAAAGTCCTGGGATACTTTTTTCCGTTATTGGACGGCAAAAGAAGCCGCTCTAAAGGTTATCGGGATTGGTATAAGCGGGTTAAAGACCTGTCGGATAATCTCAGTCCCCGATGAGAAGAATATTGTTTTGGACTATAAGGGGCAAGTCTTTCTGGTAGAGCAATTAAGGTACAAGAACCATATTGTTTCCGTTCTCAAGGACGATAACCAAATCGAATGGGTACTTTTCGACAAATCCTAAATCCCAAGCACGAAATCCTAAACAAATCCCGCCGAAATGCAAAAAGTAAAAAACCTTTACATTTTAAGTTGTCATTTTGATTTTTGCCCTTTGATTTTTAAATTCCCGCATCCTTGAGGCGTGAAGGAATCCTTTCCTTCACGAGAAGTGGGTCTTGTCAAACTCTTTGGACCGGTATCGCTCCCATCTGGGAAAAACCTCCTGGTAGACCCCGAGCCTTATTCCAATTAACTTTATAGCTCGCAGAAGCAGTATTCTGAACATCCTGGGTTTATTAAGAAGAGCTTTCATCAAGGCAAGGAGAGTTTTAGTTAGTGTAGGTGGGCATCCTTCTATTTTGATGGCATTTTTTAAACCTTTATTGCTCCTGATGGCACAGTCGCCGTAAAGGAAGACCTTTCGAGTATCTCTTTCCGGCTTCAATCCCAGCCCGTAATAAAACGCTGCACCGCCAAAATCCATTCCAGGATTATCTTTGCCGAATATTGATAGCGCCAGGGCGAGCGTGGCACCGCAAGCGGAACAAAGAGTTTGCCCCGGATAGGGAGCAGAAAGTCCTGTTATTTTCGCCGGGGTCAATAACTCTTTGTCCGGTTCAAATCGCCACTCGAGTCGCTCCTTTAGAGATTCTATATCCTCTCCTTTAATTTGAATTGCGCTGATATCAAAAGAGCGACCATGTCTCTGGGCAAATTCTCTCAGATAGTCAACTTGTGCAGGATCAATTCCCAGGACTGTTGCTCCGACAACATCGCACTCGAATACATCTGGGCTGGCTATAATCAAATCCTTGCGGTGGGCTACACCCACAAGAGTTTCCGGTCCCTTTTCCAACATATATATTCCATCAATTATGACCAGGTCGCTCTTGATAGCTTCGTTCAAAAGGCAAATTAGGGTGTCCAGTCGCTTACTCATATGAAACCTTTTTCTTGAATCTTTACTGAGACAGCCCTTCAGATTCTTGAAACCCAGAGAGACCTTTGTTTGAAAGTGAGTTTTGAGCACCGGGACATTTATGAGAAAGTCTGTGTCTAATGCTGCTCTCGAGACTTGAACCTTTACCCCTTCTAAATCCAGCTCATGAAAAGCACCTTCATTGAAATCAATCAGCTTAATTCCGTATTTTTCCGCTACCTTGTCAATGCCCGTGCCTTTAAAACCCTGTTTCGTATATGGCTCAAGTTCATCGAATATACCAATGATAGCTCCTTCTCCTATAGAAATATCTTTGCAGCCGTACTCGAGCAATAATTGCACGACCCCGTCTATGATTTTCGAGGTGGTCACCATTCCATAGGGAGGCATTATTTTATGTCGGAAACAATTATTGGGTTTTATCAGGACTCTATCGTGGCTATTGAGTTTCTCGAATCCCTGACACAGCTCGATAGCCTTACGAAGCGAATCCAGGGAGTCGTCAAATTTTACCAGTGATACTGTCATGTATTCTGCACACCTTGATACTGTTTAATCTCTTCAACATATAAGTCCAGGAACATCTTAGCTTTCTCTTCGGAGAACAGGGCAGGCCTATAAGTGAGAGAGAAATTTAGATGCTTATTGTAGATACCTGCGGCGATGCTCAGTCCCATCGGAGTTACCACTGGTGCCGAGCCAGTAACATTGAGTATTTTGGCGTTACCTACATTCCGCACCGCCGGTTCTTCAGAGCCTAGTTTAGGCCAGATAAAGCCTACATTGGTAAAGAGAATAGTATCAACATACGTCCGAGTAATTATCAAGAACCGGCACATCCCCCTCATAACCCACAAAGGAAAGCGAGAGCAAAAATAGAAGAAATAAACTAAAGAGAAGGCTATTCTGTTTATCGTCTCATCTATAGTGTCTGCTCTGACCTTTTTCAGCAGCTTTGCGGGATCAGCCCTATCTTCGGGCGTGGTAGGTAAGGAAAACCAGGACGCCTGATTAGAAACAATATAACGGAAACCCTTTGGGCTTATGTTTACCGGAGCCATTATGCGTATTTTTTTGCTGGCTTTCCCGTGCATGCTATTCCACTTTTCCACCGCCCGGTAACAAGCTGCCAGAAAAATATGGTTTAGCTCGACGCCGGCTGATCTTGCTTTGGATTGAATTTGCCTGAATTCCCCGGGATTTATAATCTTAAAACAAAAATGGAGTTCCCTGGACTGTCCCGACTTGTCATGGAAAACCCTTGTTGGGGTAGGGATGGCAGCTATAACAAAGCGATGGAAAAGACTGGAAATCATTTTTCTATAGTAATGGTCTGCCTTCGCCCTCTGACTGTGGGCAAATTCCAGCAATTCGTCTCCTTTACGATTTATGCGGATATCCCCAGACGATTTAGAACCCTTAGAAAGCTCGTTGTTATAACTCTCAATGACTTTCCTTACGAAAAGAAGAGCGCGGAGTCCGTCTGCTGCCGAGTGATGAAAGGTGAAAACCAGCGAGGATTCACGCTCGTTTTTCTTTAATAGAAGAACCCTCACCGGGAACTCCTTTTTAATATTAAAGGGCTGGTTCATCCAGGAGGAGAGATAGCTCTCATAGTCCGCGCCCTGGAGTTGAGCCTGGTCTGCGATGCTCAGGACTCCCTTTCCAAGGTCTTCTTGTATTTGGCGGAAGGGTCTGAAATTTCTGCTACATAGAATCGTTCTCATAACCGGATAAGCTTGCTGCGCCGAGAAAATCGCTTGATTCAATCTAACGTGCTCTATTTCTCCTTCAAGGTTCAGAATTACGTGAATAAGCATAGGCTCGTTTGCATTATCAAGAGCCAGTAGGCATTTGTCAACACAATTCAGCGGTATTGAACCAAGGGAGCTTTTCATTTTTATCCGCATAGTAGTCCGAAGCTAGACCAAGCAAGGCAGGCTTTCGTAGTTGCCTGATTCACCATGTTCTTCGCTTCCTGTCACTACGAGCCCCGACTTGTCGGGGCCTGGCAATCTCGCTGCCTCACTATCTAGATTGTGGAGCTTGCTCCGAAGTGTAGGCAAGGAATCTCGCTCCTCGCAATAACAGAGAGACGACCCCAATAAACTGGGCAACTACATTACTTACTCCAACCCCTCGACTTTCTTTTTCACTGCCTGGGCAATCTCGGCTGAGACCTCTTGACCACCGCGGCGCGCCAGCCAGGTTAGAGCCCCTGAAACGTCGCCGCCAATGGTAACCTTGGTCTTGCCATTTACAGGTTCCAGAGTGTAGAAGCGTGTCAAATTGGTACCCAGGGCTTTTCCTTGCATGACCACGGTCCGCTCTGGGACAAACTCAATGATCGTCATCAACAATGTAACCGTAAGCCCGCTTACCTTAGCTGTGACAGAAAGCTGTGAGCCTGCTGTCAAAGGCCCCTTAGAGACTCTCTCAATCTTCTTGATGGACGGCATCCATTGGGGCCACTCTTCAAGCTTGTCTATCAGCGCCCAGACTTTCTCGACAGGGGCATTAATGTCGATGCTGCTCTCAAACCTCATGCCTGCCAAACTCCTTCCTTATGTAGTATCATACAATATATTATATATTATTATGCAATCTAATGAGCTAGCCCAGTAAGTGTATCCTCCATATGGAAAGAGAGATTGTTTATTGTTTCCCTGACATCGCCCATTATGTAGTATAATGCGTGGAACATACTATGCCACGAATAAAAGCAGGTATAATAAATGTCACCGGGTATGTTGGTGCTGAACTGGCTCGATTACTTTGTCAACATCCCCAGGTAGACCTCGTCACAGTCACCGGGAGAAGCGCAGCCGGGCAAAAATTAGGCGATGTTTTCCCCAACTTCGCGGGAACCGACTATATAATAAAAGCCGAGCTTGACAGCGAAATCGACATCGCCTTCTCAGCAATGCCTCATAAAAGCAGTGTAGACGTAGTACCATCTTTGCTAAAACAAGGCATCAAGGTCGTCGATGCCAGTGCTGACTTCAGGTTAAAGAACGCTGGCGAATATCCTAAATGGTATGGGTTTAGTCATCCATCGCCCGAGCTATTGACAGAGGCGGTTTTCGGCTTACCCGAGCTGCATCGGGGAGAAATTGCCTCAGCCTCTTTGGTAGCAAACCCCGGCTGCTACAGCACCAGCGCTATCCTGGCCCTGGCACCTATAGTCAAAGAAGGGCTTATCCATCCCGATATAGTGGTGGATAGCAAATCAGGCATCTCGGGCGCCGGCAGAACCCTGAACCTGACTACTCATTATTCCGAGGCCGACGAGAATACCCTTGCCTACTCCCTTGAAGGACATCGCCATTTGCCCGAAATGGAACAGGAATTGAGAATCCTTAATCCGCCACTTTCTCCATCGATAACCTTCGTGCCTCACCTGGTGCCAATGACCAGAGGCATACTGAGCACATGCTATGCCAGATTAGCTGATAGCCGTCGGCTGACAGCTGACAGCTTGAAACAGCTATACCGGGAATTCTATAAGCATGCCCCCTTCGTTCAAATAACGACCAAGCCCCCCCATACCAAGCATACATGGGGAACCAACCTTTGCCTTATTTATCCCACCGTCGATTCGAAGACAGCCAGATTGATAGTTATTAGCTGTCTGGACAACCTCGTCAAGGGAGGGGCCGGACAGGCGGTGCAAAATATGAATCTGATGTTCGACCTTCCTGAGACCACAGGGCTGGAAGCCTTAGCCATTTACCCTTGAAGCGTGCAGATTATTCCTCTACTTTGTAAGGTAGCAGCTGACTTTCAATCAATTATCACCCTCTTCCGGCACCTTCATAAATTTTTCACGCTAAAAAGTGTCGACCTATTATGATAATGCAGTATTAACCCATTACCAGTATATTATGTCAATTAAACTAGAACCCCTTCGCCCCCTCTACAATTGTTGAAAAGTTTTGTGTTTGGTGCTGCCTGGGCAGCAGATGATATAATAGTCAGTACAGATGGGTGATTGACGCTTTCCAAAACATGAGTCATAGTATATTAATAGTATGGCATAACTGAGTAGTTTCAGAAGATGAAAAAAGAGAAAAAGCTTCCATTGTTCTTAGCACTGGTCATTGTTGGTGCGCTGCTTTTTATCTCTGTCTCTGCTTTGACCGGTGAAAATCTTGGTCTCGGAAAGTCATTGGCGGAGGCCAGGAAGGCCTTGGAGCAAGAACTTTTGGCCCTGGCTGGAGCTGGCTTTGCCGGCATCACTCATTCAGAAGCTGAGGGCGAAGTCATCGTCCTTGTCGAGGATGAACAGACGAAGCAAAGAGTGCCGCGCTCCTTTGAAGGCTATGCAGTACGGACGGAGGTTACCGGGAAAATACAAACTCTTTCCACCCAGGTGGCAGAGCCCATAACAGATGTTGACGAGGAGAGGCAAGAAGAGGTCAGACCTCTGGTCGGCGGGACAAGCCTGTCAGCCTACATCCCGAACCTGTATTATGCCGGCACCCTGAGCATGGCCACCTACGACGGCAAGATTTTGTCCAACGCCCATGTTATCGCTATGAATCCGGAGACAGGTGAGTTTCTAAACGTAGGAACAGACATCATCCAGCCCGGAAGTGGCGACGGAGGAAATACAGGAGACCAGGTGGGGGAACTCGAGGCATACATACCTATTGACTTTGACCCTGATGCGGAAAACTATGCTGATGCTGCTATAGGCAGTATTGATATAGGTGTTGAAGCGTCTCCCGGCGAACAGTTTTATGAAGGAGGTAATTACTGGATTGAAGGGTGGACCGAGGTCTACGATGAAGATACCGTACGGAAATCCGGGCGGACTACCGGAGTAACCACCGGCGAGGTGACTCACACCAATGTCTCTGTCGTGGTTCAGTATGGCGACCAATCAGCTTATTTCATGGACCAGATTGTAGTAGAGCAAGAGAATTGGTCCTTCGCAGCGCCAGGTGATTCAGGCTCCGCTGTGGATAAAGATGGAGAGTTCGTAGGGCTGGTTTTTGCTGGGTCCGAAGACTGCGCGGTCATCTGCAAGGCAGAGTACATTATTGACGGGCTTGGTATCGCTGTTGAGCCCCTGGAAGGTCAGTATAGCCTCACCATCTCCAGCACCCAAGGCGGTGAAGTGACCACCCCCGGTGAGGGGATGTTTATCCGCTATGCCGAGGAAGTGGTCGACCTTGTCGCTGTGCATGACCCACACTACCGCTTTGTAGAATGGACTGGTGGTGGTGATGCTATCGGCAATGCCACCGCCGCCGAGACCACCATCACCATGTACGGCAAATACAAAATCACCGCTAACTTTGAACTAGACCCAGGTTGGTATAGCCTCACCACCTCCAGCACCGAAGGCGGTGAAGTAACCCACCCCGGTGAGGGAACTTTCGTTTATGAAGCTAGCGTAGAGATCGAACTTGTTGCTGTGCCTGATGAACACTACCACTTTGTAGAATGGACCGGCAATATAAGCACCATCGACAATGTCTATTCTGCCGCGACCAACGTCACCATGGACGACTCCTACTCCATCACCGCCAACTTCGAACTGGAAGAGGGTTGGTATAACCTCACCATCTCCAGCACCGAAGGCGGCTCGGTAACCGACCCAGGTGAGGGAATTTCCATCCATGCTGCTAACACTACGGTCGAACTTGTCGCTGTGCCTGCCGAACACTATGAGTTTGCGCAGTGGACCGGCAATGTAAGCACCATCGCTGATGTTTACGCGGCCTCGACCACCATCGCCATGAACGCCTCCTACTCCATCACTGCTAAATTTGAGACATGGCATCCCGAACCCATGGCAATGTTGATAATATCCAGCACCAGAGGCGGCTCGGTAACCACCCCCGGTGAAGGGTCATTCTTGCGTCCCCTCGGCAAAGATGTCCCCCTCGTGGCTGAGCCTGACGAAGGGGGCCAGTTTCTGAGGTGGGCTGGCGATGTAGACACCGTCGCTGATGTCTACTCAGCCTCGACCACCATCACCGTGGACAGCCCCTACTCCATCATAGCCAATTTTAGTGGAGCCGGGTTCTGTTTCATCGCCACCGCAGCCTACGGCACCCCGATGGCCGAGGAAATAGAAAATTTGCGTGAGTTCAGAGATGAATACCTGCTCACCAACCCGCTGGGACAAGCTCTGGTAGACCTCTATTACAAGGTCAGCCCACCGATGGCCGAGTTCATAACCGAGCATCCCAGCCTGCAGCCGATAGTGAGGGCTGGGCTGCTGCCTGCTGTGGCCATGAGCACCGTGGCCGTCAACACTACGCCGGTCGAGAAGATAGCCATAATAGGCTTGCTGGCGCTGGTTTCAGTGGCGGTCTGGGCAATGAGGCGGCGAGGCAGAAGGTCAGAGTACACCTGAAACTGAAAATCCTCTCCCTCGACGGGAGGGGATTAATGATGAGGGCGAATATAGGGTTGGTGGGCAAGTGTGTGCATCAAGGAGATGGGGTATGAAGATAATAGTTAGTTCAAGGAGACGCCGTTACATGGCAAGAGTGAGCATCTTTTTGATTACGGTAGCTTTAATTGCCGGGATGGTAGGCTGTAGTGGTGGCGGTGGCAGCGGCGGTGGTGATGGTGGTGAATCTTATACCCTCACTATCGCCAGCACCGAAGGAGGCTCGGTAACCTACCCTGGAGAGGCAGGGCCTTATACCTATGACGAGGGAACGTTGGTCAGCCTGGTGGCAGAAGCCGATGAAGGCTACCACTTTGGCAACTGGACTGGCGGTGTGAGTACCATCGTCGATGTTCATGATGCCTCGACCAGCATCACCATGAGCAAATCCTACTCCATCACCGCCAACTTCGAACTAGAAGAGGGTTGGCGCAGCCTCACCATTTCCAGCACCGAAGGCGGCTCGGTAACCGAACCCGGTAAGGGGACTTTTGCCTATGTCACTAACACAACGGTCGACCTTGTCGCCCAACCCAACGAATACCATGAGTTTGTGGAATGGACCGGCAACGTAAGTACCATTGACAATGTCGACGCCGTCATAACCACCATCAACATGGACGATAACTATTCCATCACGGCTAACTTCAGGCTCACCCCCATGGTCATCGCAGGCGGGTATCATACGGTGGGGGTTAAGGCCGACGGAACCGTGGTCGCCGTGGGATGGAAAGAGCCCAAGCAGTGCAATGTCGATGGCTGGACGGACATCATCCAGGTCGCCGCAGGCTACTATCACACGCTGGGGCTCGAGGCCGACGGCACCGTGGTCGCCGTGGGAGACAGCAGCTACGGGAAGTGCGATATCAGCGGCTGGAAGGACATCGCCCAGGTCTCCGCAGGCTATGAGCACACGGTGGGGCTTAAGGCCGATGGTACCGTGGTCGCCGTGGGACAGGAAACCAAGGGGCAGTGTGATGCCGGCGGCTGGGGTAATATCACCCAGGTCGCCGCAGGCCACTATCACACGGTGGGGCTCGAGGCCGACGGTACTGTGGTCGCCGTGGGATCCAACAACACCGGGCAGTGCGATGTCGGCGACTGGACGGACATCACCCAAGTCACCGCAAGCTGGTATCACACGGTGGGGCTCGAGTCCAACGGCACCGTGGTCGCTGCGGGATGCGGTGGAGGCCACGACTACGGGCAGTGCGATGTCGACGGCTGGACAAACATCGTCCAAGTCGCCACAGGCATCTATCACACGGTGGGGCTTAAGGCCAACGGCACCGTGGTCGCCGTGGGACAGGAAACCAAGGGGCAGTGCGATGTCGGCGGCTGGACGGACATCGTCCAGGTCGCCGCAGGCGATTTTCACACAGTGGGGCTTAAGGCCGACGGCACCGTGGTTGCCGTGGGATACAACAACACCGGCCAGTGCGATGTCGGCGGCTGGACGCTTATCACCTAGGTCGCCGCAGGCCCTAGAGTCGAGCTTGCCAAATGGCATCTGATTTAAGCAGGGCCATAGTATGAAGCCACCGCCTCAAACACTCGAAAGATATGTGGCAATTCATTGCCGCTTCCAAGATTGCTTCAGCTTCGCCTCGCAACCGCTTTGCATCCTCACTCTGTACGTATCACACATACGATTCGGCAAGCTGGAAATAGCTCTGGGCAGCAGCTAACACCTTCGCCTTTTCATCTTCGAGGATATAGGGGTCGTCGAGCTTAAAGCTTTCCACTTTGCCCCTGACGTAAGCCCGGTAGCACTTGTAGAAATCGAGCAATTTAAGGAGTTCTTCATCACTGCTCAGCCCCACATAGGTATTTATCAGATGTCGGGAAAGGCCAGCCTGCTGATAGCGGTCTAAGTCCATCGCCAGGAAGGCAATTTCCGAGGCCACGTCGGAATATCGGAATCTGTCGTTAAATTCAATGCAGTCGTAAATACAAATACCGTCAGTGAAGCAAACATGGGCGGCATGAAGGTCGCCATGGCAATCTCTTATTTTGCCTTCCCCTACTCGTTTATCGAATAGGCTTTCGTTACTGTCAACGAAGTTATCAGTGTAATTCTTAACGTGCCGATATTCCTCGGCGGTGATGGAAATCCCAATATATTTCTCAGTTTGAGCGAAGTTCTCATCGGTATTCTGGCGTATAACATCCAATCTGCCGAAGGCGGCAATTTCTTGATTTGTTTCGGCTTTTTGGTGAAAGCCCACTAGCTTTTCAGCCACCCTAGCCACCATTTCCGGGGTTACCCGACCCCGTGGCAAAAGCACATCCATCATGCGGTCTTGGGGCAACTGCTTCATTTTGACGGCATATTCTATCGCCTTGCCTCGCCCTTCGATGCGGAACACGCTTTTTCCTTCGACGATCGGCACCACGGCTAAATAAGCATCGGGACAAAGACGTCTGTTTAACTCCAGTTCTTGATGGCAGAAGAAACGGCGTTTCTCTAAGGTGGTGTAATCCAGATAACCCAGATTGACCGGCTTTTTAATCTTGTATACATATTCGCCGGTGAGGAGAATAAAAGACATCTGGGTCTGGACCAGTTCTATTTTTTGTGGTTTGTGGGGATAGGCTCGGGGCTCAAGAAGAGCCTTAACTGTAGATGGTAATACTGACACCAGACCTCTCGTGAAATTTCAGGGCCTTTCCCAAACGGCTGCCATCCCCTGCCCACCACCAATACACATGGTTTCCAGGCCACGATGCAGATTTCTATGCATCATATCATAGATGATAGTAACTGCTATTCTTGCTCCGGTGCAGCCGATAGGATGCCCCATAGATATGCCACTACCATGAGGGTTAATGTGGTCGAAATCCCAACCAAGCTCTTTCAGGCAACCTAGTGTCTGAGCAGCAAAAGCTTCATTAAGCTCAATAACATCAAAATCTCCATTGCCAAGCCCCGTCTTTTTGAGCACCTTTCTTACTGCCGGTATAGGACCTAATCCCATGTATTTGGGATCTGTCGCCCCTGAAGCCCAGGCTCTAAGGATTGCCATGGGTTTGAGCCCCAATTCTCTAGCTTTGTCTCCGGACATAAGCACTACGGCGGCCGCTGCGTCATTAATCCCTGAAGAGTTACCAGCAGTGACTGTTCCATCTTTTCGGAATGCGGGGGGTAGCTTAGCCATTTTCTCCATGGAAGTGTCCATAGGCCGCTCATCAGTATCAAAAACAACGGGTTCTCCCTTTCTCTGCGGGACAGGAAATGGAACTATCTCATCCTTAAATACACCCTCCGCTATGGCTTTGCGCGCCCGCATATGGCTGAGATAGCCTATTTCATCTTGCTGTTGGCGAGTGAAGCCATACCTACTGGTGATTTCTTCCGCGGTATTTCCCATATGATAGCCGTAGAATATTTCCCATACTCCATCATAGACCATGAGGTCTATAAGCTCTCCCCTGGCTCCAACATCCATGCGATATCCCCAGCGGGCCTTAGGGAGAACGTAGGGGGTGTGGCTCATACATTCCATGCCTCCAGCGACTACAACATCGGCCTCGCCCACCATTATGGCTTCTGCTCCCAAAGTAATAGCTTTTAAACCTGAGGCACAGATCTTATTCACTGTAAAGGCGGGGGTTTCCTTAGGAATACCAGCATAGATGGAGGCCTGACGAGCTGTGTTTTGCCCTTGTCCTCCCTGAAGGACATTCCCCATAATTACTTCGTCAACCTGAACAGGACGCAAAGAGGAATCGTAAGCATGGTGCTTTTTCTCCAGTTCTATTATTCCATCAGACTTGAGTGCGTCAGGTCCATAACCGAGCAAGTCTTCACTGGACTTCGGCCTTAGTCCTGCTCGCTTAAGCGCCTCCTGGATCACCGCGGCACCCAGAGCAACAACAGATATATCCTTTAAAGAACCACCGAAGGCGCCAATTGCTGTCCTGGCACCACTGACGACAACTACTTCTTTTTGCATGCTCTAAACTCCTTCTATCAGAATTTCCTCTTGGGCAGTATGACCCGGATATCTTAGCGGAGCCAAATCGCAGTCCAGCACCCGCCAACCTCTTCAATAATGCCCCGCACCTTGCTGTGGACAGTTTACCTGTGAACTTACCAAGTATATCAAATTCTTGGGCTATATCAAAAGATTATCTTGGGGCGACAGCTACTACAAAAACTTGCCCCCTTCAAGTCGGTGTCGGCCAGGCTGTTGGAAAAGTGCATGACACATTTGTTACTGGGGCAATGTCCCAGGCCGAAGGTATGCCCCAGTTCATGAACTATCTCCTTTGTGGCTCTCTCCAGAAATAAAGCTTCGTCGGGAGCCAAGCCATAATATTCTTGCCTTAGCCGAAACAGAGATACGATTGCTGCCCCCGAGACCATATCGGCTTCGCCAAATACAAAGTTGAGCCTGGGAACATAAAGGTCGACATCAGCTATACCTACAACTCTCTCTTCCCTTTCAGCCTCTCCAAGAGAGGCCAGCATGTTTGAGGAAAGGTATTGCTTCCTCTCGGGATTATAGACCTGGGCCAAATCGCTAAAACCTGCTTTTATTTCTACCGGGCAATGGAAAACACCGCCGACCCTATCCTTAAGCTTCTCCATTATTTCGTCAGCTATGTTGCCTAACGGTTTAAGCGTGATCTTCACTTAATTTTTTGCTTGCGCCCTTCCCCCAAATAATATCCTAAGATTTTACCACAGACTGAGCAAGGCATGATGTGTAAGTATAGTCAATTGCAAAACTCCTTATAATTCCCCCCTTGGCGGGAGGGCATTAGACCTGCCCTAAGCATAGTCAAAGGATAAAGAGTGCTATGGGAGTTCAAAATTCCCCTCTTAAGATAAGAGGGGCTAGGGGAGTTATGAAAGTAACCCCCTTTATCCCCCTTATTCTAAGGGGGAATGGAGAGATACTAATTCTTGAGAAGGAGCTTGTCGAAAAAACTGAACTATTACGATTTTAGGAAACTGATGGTGAAATTCCTCTCCTATTGACGGCGAAGATTCTATACGAGATTATGCGGTTAACTATAGTATAATTGCTGGATATCGAGGCGGGGAATTGAATTACAGCCAGGCAGAAGAGTATCTCAATAGTTTTGTTAATTATGAGCAGATTCCGGGCATATCTTATGCCCAGCCCGGTTATAGCTTAAGGCACGTAGAAGAGCTACTCGACCGCATGGGCAATCCTCAGTTGGCAGCCAGGACGATTCATATCGCAGGCACTAAGGGGAAAGGGAGTGTGGCGACTATGATTGCTCAGGTCTTGAGCGGTTCAGAATATAAAACAGGGCTGTATACCTCTCCCCACCTTCATACCCTAAGGGAGCGTATTAGCGTAGATGGCAGTTTGATTTCTGAAGCTGATTTTGCTGCCGCCATGGCCGAAGTCAAGCCCCTTATTGAATCAATGAAGCAAGACGCCGCCTTCAGACAACTGACTTATTTTGAGGCATTGACTGCGCTGGCATTTGCCTATTTCAAGAAAAAGCGGGTGGACTTTCAAGTGCTGGAAGTAGGTCTGGGTGGCAGGCTCGATGCTACCAATGTGGCCAAGCCCCTAATCTGCATTATTACCCCTATCAGCCTGGACCATACTCAGATTTTGGGTAATAGCCTGGAGGAAATAGCCCGGGAAAAAGCTGGCATTATCAAGCATGGCTGCTGGGTAGTGCTTTCTCCCCAGCCAGAAGAGGCGGCTTCGGTAATCAGCGATATTTGTCGTGATAAGGAAGCTAAGGTAGTCCAGGTGGGCAAAGATATCACCTGGCATAAGACAGGTGGTGACCTCCATCATCAATCGCTGGTGGTCAAGGGTAGAACAAGTAAATACCAGGTCAGCATTCCTCTTTTAGGCGATTACCAGCTTGAAAATGCTGCCGCTGCCGTAGCTGCTTTAGAGATATTGGCTTTCGCGGACTTCTCCATCTCAGCCGCCGATATTGCTCGAGGGCTTGCCCGACTAAAATGGCCGGGGCGATTCCAGATTTTGCAGCAAAACCCTACGGTGTTGGTTGATGGGGCCCATAACGTAGCATCGATGAGAGGATTGGTGCGCAATATCAAAGCATACTTTGCCGACAAACGAATTTTCCTTGTTTTCGGGACATCCTGTGACAAAGATATACCGGGAATAATAAATGAACTGGTTCCGCTCTCACCTCAAGTTATAGTTACACGGACAGCACATTCACGTGCTGCCCCCCTCTCAACCCTGACTGCCGAGTTCACGAAGCGAGGCATCGAGCCTGAAACCGAAGAAAATGTAAGAGAAGCTATATCCCGAGCTTTGTCTCTGGCAGACAAAACGGATGTTATCTGCGTTACCGGCTCTCTGTTTGTCGTGGCGGAAGCGTTAGATTATTTCTCGAGGGGCTGAGTTTCAGTTTCCATAGGAGAGGCAATGGCTTCCTTGGGTAACATATTGCCTAGAATTCCCTGGATTGCCATGATGTGGCTACATGTCTCCCACTGAGAAAAGAAACGGCAGGTACAATGCCATTTTCCATTGGCATAGCTTAGCTTGTGGTCATCGTTTTCCCCGTGGAAAACAGCGGTTAAACCTGAGAAAGTTACACGACCTGGTTGTTGAGCATACCTTTTGGCTTTTTCAATCTTCCCGATAAGGCTGGACCGCATCTTAATCTCTCGCTTAAGTATACAACAGGGCACAGAAAAAGTCCAGCAATCCGTGCTCGTTAATATGATTGATGACCCCTCTTTTTTGTCATTGCGAGGAACGAGATTTCTCACTTACGCTTCGGAACAGGCTCCGCAATTCCCCTCGTGTCATTGCGAGGAGCCGAAGGCGACGAAGCAATCTCGGTAGAGGGGATAGAGATTGCCACGCCCCGACAAGTCGGGGCTCGCAATGACACGGGAGGTTATTACCCAACGTTACAAACATATAAAGTGTCACCCATTTATCTGAACCAGATCAAGATCCCGTAACCAGATGCAATTATGCTATCATAGTAACCAGTTTGGGGACGATGTAATGGTCTTTCAGCCGCAACTCAGAATTCTTATCAGCCGTGGCGAGATAGCTAAAGCCGTAGACAGGCTGGCTTCTCAAATCAACAGGGATTATCAAGGGAAGCAGCCTTTGCTTATTGGCGTCCTTAAAGGGTCTTTTGTGTTCATGGCTGACCTCATTCGCCAGCTCGATTTACCCCTGGAGCTCGATTTCATCAGGCTCTCCAGCTACGGCGCTGCCAGGGAAAGCTCGGGCAGCGTGAGAGTAGTTCAAGGAGTCAAGACTCCTATAAAAGGCAGAGATGTTCTGGTGGTCGAGGATATCGTGGATACTGGAATCACTACCTTTTTTTTACTCGATTACTTAAGGAAGAGGAAACCCGCTTCGCTGAAGCTCTGCACACTGACAGATAAGCCATCTCGGCGTAGGGTCCCGGTATCTATTGACTATCTTGGCTTTACCGTGCCCGATGAATTTATCGTGGGATATGGAATCGACTGTGATGAGCAGTTCCGCTATTTGCCCGATATATATTCCCTGGAGGACTAGGAGATGGATTTAAAGGAGCTTATTTCTGTGGCCAGGGGAGAAATACCGGCTGATTTGCTCCTGAAAAATGCCCGCATAGTAAATACTTTTATTGGGGAAATAGAGCAAGCCGACGTTGCTATCTATGGCGACAGGATTGCCGGGGTAGGAGATTATGGTAAAGCAAAGGAAATTATCGATTTACAGGGCAAGTTTTTAGCTCCCGGGCTGATTAACGGACATACGCATATAGAAAGCTCTATGCTTCACCCGGCAAGGTATGCTCAAGCCGTGGTCCCCAGAGGCACTCTGGCCGTGGTCACCGACTTACATGAAATCGCCAACGTTTGTGGATTTGAAGGAATAAAGTTCGTCACGGATTTGGCGCGAAAGCTCCCGCTGGATATGTTATTCATGGCCCCTTCCTGCGTGCCAGCAACCCACCTGGAGACATCAGGCGCCCGAATCAACTCTAGGGAAGTAAAGAAAATTCTAGCTCACCCTAAGATAATCGGCCTGGGAGAGATGATGAACTTTCCCGGCGTAGTCAGTGGGGATGAAGAGGTTTTGAAGAAAATCAGCGCCTCTAAGGGCAAGGTTATCGATGGACACGCTCCGGGACTCGCTGGCAAGGAGCTGAATGCCTACTTATCCGCTGGTATTCTTTCTGACCACGAATCCACAACCCTGGAAGAGGGAAGGGAGAAGTTGCGCCGGGGTATGTACCTCATGATTCGGGAGGGCTCTTCAGAGAAGAACCTGGACGCCCTTCTGCCCCTGGTTACCGATAATACTTATAAAAGATGCTTCTTTGTGGTGGATGACCTTAGTTGCTCTGACTTACTTTGGGAAGGCGATATCGACGCTGTGGTACGAAAGGCTATTGAAAGAGACCTGGAGCCGGTCCGGGCGATTCAGATGGCGACGATTAACGCTGCTGAGTATTTCAGGCTCCATGATAGAGGGGGCATCGGCCCGGGTTATATAGCCAACCTTATAACCATCAACGACCTGGCTAAATTAGAGATAGATATGGTGTTTTACCAGGGCAAGCTGGTGGCAAGGCAAGGTAAGCCCTTGTTCCCCTTGCCCCCTGTTACTATGGAGCTAAGAGACACGGTACGAATTAAGTCTCCCACAGCAAAATCGCTGTCATTGCGAGCGAAGCGAAGCAATCTCAGTGAGGAAAGCTATCCAGTTATCGAAATCGTCCCCGGACAGATAGTTACCAGGAAGGCAATGGAAAAGATGAAAGTTGTGGATGGGGCGGTGATGCCCAGCGTTGAAAGAGATATTCTGAAGCTGGTGGTGGTGGAAAGACACAAGGCTAGCGGCAACATCGGAGTAGGTTTAGTCAAGGGATTCGGCTTAAAGAAGGGAGCATTAGCCTCGTCAGTGGCTCATGACTCTCACAATATAATAGCGGTGGGCGTCAATGACCTCGATATCCTTAAGGCAATCGAGGAAATTAATAGGCTGCAGGGCGGGCTGGTTGTTTGCGCCGACCTGGAAATTCTCGCTTCTTTGCCCTTGCCCATCGCCGGCCTGCTCTCCCCTGAGCCGCTGGACGTAGTCGCGTCCCAGCATGAAATAGTAGAGAAGACTGCCGCCAGCCTGGGGAACTTGCCGCCAGCACCATTTGCTCTCCTCTCCTTCCTGGCTTTGCCCGTGATTCCCGAGCTCAGACTGACCGATCTAGGCCTGGTGGACGTGGCAGAGTTTAAGTTGCTCAAGTAGAATTAACTTGACTATCTCCTCATCCCGGTTTTCTGAATTCCAGACAATACCCGTGATACCGACCATGCATTTTCCAGATACCGTCTACACGTATCTCTTTCATTGTTTTTGGAACCAGATGGACAGGAATGGAGGTGTCTGCTCTATTATCCTGAGTCGAACGCGACAAACGGAGGAAACGAGCCACGGTTCGGGCTACCTGTTCCGATTCATCAGCAATTACTATTTTACTTCCCGGTCGGGCAACACGGACCATCTCATCAATGGCCTTCTTCTTTTCAGAAAAAAAGTTGATCCCACCAACGTGGAAAACACTGCCGAACGAGTCCGATTTAAAAGGCAGCTCTTCTGCCTTTCCCAGGAAAAGGTCTACCGGCCATCCTCGGCTTGTAACCAACCTGCGACAATTAGTCAGCTGCGTCGCTGAGATATCCAGGCCATATATGTCACCCACTTTCGGAGACTCAAATAGGTAAGGAAGATTACCACCAGACCCTATCGAAACCTCCAGAACTCGTCCATTGTTTAGTTCCAATCTGTGCAAAATCTCTGTGCGGGCCTTGCGTTCTCCACCCATAGGCAAAAACGATAACCTATCAATAATTGCTTCGAAGCGTGACCATCTATTATAGAATCGAGCGAACCGCTGGTTAAAACCCTCTAGTTCCTGTAAATCGATAAAGTGCACAATGCCGTTTTTAATGATATAGCTTCTTTCACAGTGCGAGCAAAACAACTCTCCCTCACTCTCACCAGTATTACCTGATTCATCGCGAAGTGTAAGCTCAGTTCGACAACCAGGACAACATAGCAACTCTAATGTTGAGTGCTTCATTGCTATTCCTCCCAAGCTATTATATTTTGGTCTAACGTCTGAGTTCAGCGGCTAATTGGAGCGCAGCGAGAATTTGCCCACTGCAGCTTATTGTTAGGCACTTTCATCAACCGATGATTCTTCATATTTCTTCATTCTTGCTCTAAAGTCTTCAATTTTACTCGGTGCAATGTAAAGGTACTCAATGATTACACGAAAGAAATCATCTATAGCGTAGGCTTGTAAAGGATGGACGGACTCTGAAAGGCCATGCGCACCTATATTGCCGAGAAGTCGCAAAATGTCGCTTGCTTCAGATAAGACTGGAGGAATCTCACCTTTGTTAGAAAGATTTTTTAATTTTGTTGCTAGGTTTCCTTTGGTTTCACCTCGATCAGCACATACCGCTTCCAACGCACGCCTTATTTGGACAGCAAAAGCATTTGGAGCAACAGAGCGAATTCTATAAGCTTCCTCGTATGCTTTAGAAATTACTTCAGGGACCGAGCTATGCAAGTGGCCGGATTTTGGAAAATCAAGTGAGCCGTAGTGAAATTCCTTGTCTTCAAATTGGTTTCCAGGGTTATCGTACAAAAGGACGTGACCACACGTTTCACAAACTGCAACGAATGTAGACCAAGGAGTCATATCTTGTTCTTTGCCGCTAGACACAGACCATGACCTTTCCATGTAACGCTGTGTGTGAATTAACCGTTGCGGTGCCCTGTTGCAGCAGTGTGGACAAAATAGAACTTTACGAATTGTCGTCATGATATCCTCCTATGCCTAACACCTATTTTTATAATTATTTTATATACTTAATCGCTAAATTTCAGGGGCATCATACCTAATTCAAAAGATTATGTCGCCGCCCAATCTACTTCTAAAAAACATGTATTGTGTCCCTTTAATTGCGGTCCGCTCAATTATGATGTTAAGTACCTTTGCTTGCATAAATAGTTCGAAACATAAGGGTCACAGCCCGCCGCGCGTGAGGTTCCAGTGATTCTTGATACGCGGCTACATCGTTCTCCGCTTCCTCCGGTAAAGCCTTTGGACTATCCGGAGACGAAACATGCACTAATTGATTTCGTAATCGCCGGAGCCATTGAAGCTCTTCATCCTCCCCGAAGATTTTCGATGAACTACTTCCATAGTCGCCAAATTGTGTATCTCTAATTGTTGCGTCGATAGCAGCGTGAGCCAAAACGATTACAGACAACCATGCCCCTGCACAGAAAGCGATTTCAATATCATAAGCCAGCAACACGCCATGAGAACTCAGGTCAACTGAACCATACACTCCAGCTTCAGTCTCCTCCGTCTTCCGAAGCCAGTCGTAACGTTCATTCCATACGGTTTCATCAACATAATCTGCGTATGCCATAAGTTATAAGTTACGAGCACCTAATATCTTTCTTTATACCTATTTTCTATACCTATTCTATAGGCATGGACTGTACGACGAAGCACAGCAGAGTGCAGAATTCTCACTTCTCCCGCGTGGCCCATAGGGGCGAGGCATCAAAAGCCTCACCTTTGAGTTTGGCTTCTAAGATTTTCCCTAGTTCCTCCACAGGCACCCTGATTTGCGCCAGACTGTCCCTATCCCGAATGGTAACCTGCTTATCTTCTAGAGACTCAAAATCTATGGTAACGCAGAACGGGGTGCCGATTTCGTCCTGACGCCTGTATCGCCGCCCTATGCTTTGTGAATCATCGTAATCGGTCACGAAATTCGGACACAGCTTGTTGAAAACTTCTTTAGCCAGAGGGGTCAATTTTTCATTCCTGCTTAAGGGCAAAACAGCTACCTTAATAGGAGCCAGAGAACGGTGCAGGTGGAGAACTGTTCTTTTTTCTCCTTCGACCTCCTCTTCATCATAGGCATCGATGAGGAAAGCCAGGACAGAGCGGTCGACGCCAGCCGAAGGCTCGATAACATAGGGAACGTACTTCTCGCCAGCCTCATTATCATAGTAACTGAGCTCTTTGCCGCTATGCCTGGCATGCTGAATAAGGTCGAAGTCGCCCCTGTTGGCTATACCCTCGAGCTCCGACCAGCCCATAGGGAAGAGATAATCGATGTCATAGCAGTCCCGGGCATAGTGGGCAAGCTCATCTTTGCCGTGCTGGCGCAGGCGAAGATTTTCCTTCCTGATACCCAGTTTGACATACCAGTCGAACCTCTCCTTGACCCAGTAATCGAGCCACTTTTCGTCGGTCCCGGGCTTAACGAAGTACTCCAGCTCCATGTGCTCAAACTCCCTGGTCCTGAATATGAAGTTGCCGGGGGTGATTTCATTACGGAAAGATTTGCCTATCTGGGCGATGCCCAACGGCAACTTTTTTCGGGAAGTGGTGATTACATTATCAAAGTTAACGAATATGCCCTGGGCAGTTTCGGGGCGGAGGTAAACTGTGCTTGCCTCTTCCTCCACAGGACCCATAGAAGTTTTAAACATCAGGTTGAACATGCGAGGCTCGGTCAGCTCACCACCACATTTGGGACATCGCTCGCCCTCCATTTCGGTAGCACGCCACCTCAGGTGACAAGATTTGCACTCCACCAGGGGGTCTGTGAAGCTATCAATGTGGCCGCTAGCTGTCCAGACTCCCGGGTGCATCATTATCGATGTGTCCAGCCCCACTACATCGTCCCGCTCATGGACTATTGACTTCCACCAGGCGTCTCTAACATTGCGCTTAAGCTCCACCCCCATAGGGCCATAATCCCAGCAGCTAGCTAAACCGCCATATATTTCGCTGCTGGGAAAAATAAGCCCCCTCCGCTTACAGAGAGAGACGATTTTATCCATATCCACTTTAGCGGGCATACTCAGGTCTCCTTTCTCCGATGCATCGGGGCTTAGCTTATCAGCTTTATTTACAGGCGTCAAAGGGGATGAACAGGAGATTGTTTAATAGCATTACTTCGTCATTCTGAGCCCTTCGCTTTTTGCCATTACGAGCCCTTTTCCTTTCGTCATTCTGAGCGAAGCGAAGAATCTAAGCTCGCTCAGGATAAACTCCGCAAAGAGTCCTTCGTATAGCTCAGGGCGGCGTCTAGAGATTCTTCGTCGTCCCAGTGAACCGGGACTCCTCAGAATGACATTACTAAACGCTCTCATAGACAGGGCGCTGAGGGCTCAGGTGGCAAAGGAAAGAGGTTCCGGAGAGGAGTGAGTAAACTCCGATTTCATCGGAGTTTACTCATGTTTTGTTTTTGTTTTCTTTTTTGCCCTGGCAGTTTCCAGAGCAGCGAAGCTCAGGTTATCTTCCTTCAAGCCAATAGCTATGGTGTCTCCTTCTTTGAACTCGCCCTGCAATATCTTTGTCGATATGGGATTTTCTACATACCTCTGAATAGCCCGGCGTAAGGGTCGGGCTCCGTATACAGGATCGTAGCCTTTCTGAGCTAACCAGGCTTTGGCTTCCGCATTGATTTCAAGCTTAATACTCCGCTCAGCCAACCTCCGTTCTACCTCACGGATAAGCAGGTCGACGATGCTCTTCAAGTGCTCCTTAGTTAGAGGGTGGAATATAATGACATCATCTATCCTGTTGAGTAGCTCAGGGCGGAAGGTTTTCTTTAAGGCGCTTTCTATAGCGCTTTTCATTCTTTGCTCGTCGCCTTCCTCTTTTTTACTGGGAAAACCAATTCCCCCACGCTGATATTCCTCAGTGCCCAGGTTACTGGTCATGATTACCACTGTGTTTTTGAAGTCCACGGTCCGGCCATGCCCGTCGGTAAGCCTGCCGTCTTCCAGTAGCTGCAATAGTATGTTGAAAACGTCGGGATGAGCTTTTTCTACCTCGTCGAACAAGATGACCCGGTAGGGTCGGCGGCGCACTGCCTCGGTCAACTGTCCTCCTTCCTCATACCCCACGTATCCCGGTGGCGACCCGATAAGACGGGATACGGTATGCTTTTCCATATATTCGGACATGTCCAGTCTTACCATGGTCTCTTCATCGTCGAAGAGGAACTCGGCTAAAGCGCGAGCCAGCTCGGTTTTCCCCACGCCGGTAGGGCCGAGGAAGACGAAGCTGCCAATGGGGCGTTTGGGGTCCTTGAGCCCGGCCCGGCCTCGCTTGATGGCCTCGGAGACGGCAGCTACTGCCTCTTCCTGGTCCACTATCCTCTGGTGAATCCTTTCCTCCATGTGAACCAATTTATCGGTTTCCGTTTCCATCATCCGGGAAACGGGTATGCCCGTCCACTGGGCAACCAGTCCGGCGATATCCTCCTCGTCTACCACACTGTCAATTTTCTTCTCCTTCTGCCATTGCAGTTTGGCCTTATCATACTCTTGTTCCAGGCGCATCCTTTCCGCCTTCAATTCGGTAGCTTTCTGGTAGTCCCCTCGTTGCGAAGCCGCCTCCTCCTCATCAATCAGGTGCTTCATCTTCCGGTCCAGTGTTTTAACTTCCTTAGGAGCGCTTTCTCTATCGATGCGTAGCTTGCTGGCTGCTTCGTCGATCAAGTCAATTGCCTTGTCAGGCAAGAACCTATCCGATATATATCTCTGGCTCAGCTTGGCAGCAGCTACCAGGGCGGAATCCTTGATCTTTATTTTGTGGTGTGCTTCATATCTGGGACGAAGTCCTCGGAGCATCTCTATGGTGTCTTCCACGCTGGGTTCATCGAGATAAACAGGGCTGAAACGTCTCTCCAGAGCTTTATCTTTTTCGATACGCTTTCTATACTCGTCGAGTGTAGTAGCCCCGATACATTGAATCTCACCACGAGCCAGTGCTGGCTTTAGCATATTACTGGCGTCGATTGCTCCTTCGGCAGCTCCGGCTCCTACCACGGTGTGGAGCTCATCAATAAACATAATAACTTCACCGGCTGCCTGCCGCACTTCATCTAGAACTGCCTTCAACCTTTCCTCAAACTCCCCTCGGAATTTGCTTCCCGCCACCAGCGCTCCCATGTCTAAAGCCACCACCTTTTTCCCTTTGAGAGAATCGGGAACATCTTCAGCGACAATCTTCTGAGCTAATCCCTCAGCAATGGCCGTCTTGCCCACGCCGGCGTCGCCGATAATCACAGGATTGTTCTTGGTGCGCCGCGAGAGTATTTGCGTCACACGTTTGATTTCGTTTTCCCTCCCGATTACAGGGTCGAGTTTGCCCTGACGGGCTAACTCCGTGAGGTCATGCCCGTATTTTTCCAGTGAGCGGTATTTGCTTTCCGCCTGGCGGTCGGTAACCCGATGCCCGCCACGAATTTTCTGCAAGGCTTGATAAATCTTTTCCTGGTTAACGCCGGATTCAGCTAGAATTGTTGCGGCTTCACCTTTGCTTTCCCCGGCAATAGCAATGAGCAAATGCTCGGTGCTGACAAACTCATCCTTGAGCCTGTCGGCTTCCCTGTTGGCATTTTCGAGAAGAGCGGAAATACGCGGAGTAGCATAAATTTGCCCCGCCTCGTAAGCTACTTTGGGAAAACCTTCAAGCGTTGCTTGTACTCGCTGCTTTACCGCTTCGACATCCACACCTAACATCTGTAATATGTCCCTGGTTACCCCCTTCTCCTGCTCCAGCAAAGCCAATAGAATATGCTCCACATCCCACTGGTTATGTCGATAGCGGCGAAGTAGCTCCTGTGAGGCTGCTAAAACCTCTTGTGCCTGCTCAGTAAATCTCTCCGGTCTCAACTTTCTACACCTCCTAATTATCTATCTTGTCACCCTGACCCTGAATGAAACTAAGGGAAGGGGTCTAGATTCTTCGCTTTGCTCAGAATGACAGACGAATTGTTAAATGACTTCTATATCTCCTTCCATTCTGCGTCTTCTATTATGTCCTCTATCATGTCTTCTATTTCAGACTCGGCAACTTTACTAATTTTCCTCTCCATTTCCTCAAGTTGCTGTTGCATCTCTTTCATCTGTTGCATTAACCTCAACGCCACCTCCACCCCAGCCAAATTAACGCCACAATCGCTCATCAGAGCCTTAATATAGCGCAAGCGGTCAACGTCTTCCTCCGAATAGAGGCGTATATTGCCACTGGAACGCTCTGGCTGTACCAGCCCCAGCCTTTCATAATACCGCAATGTGTGAGCTTCTATGCCCACCATCCTGGCGGCTATGCTTATTACATATCTCGGTTTAGATTCCCAGTCCGTCATCGTGGCACCTCGCTTTATTTGGGTCGCAGAGACTGCAATCTTTCAAATAGCTTTTTTTCCTCCTCGGTCAAATTGGTGGGCAGAACCACTTTTACCTTGGCGAACATACTGCCGTACTTATTATTGCCTAGCTGGGGCATGCCTTTTCCCGCCAGGCGGAAAACCTTGCCGTTCTGAGTCTCCGGTGGTATTTTAAGAGATAGATTGCCATTCAAAGTGGGCAATCTGACCTCGCCACCTAATATGGCAGTTGCCAAAGGCACTGAGACTTCAGTGTGAAGATCATCTCCTTTACGCTCAAAGAGCTTGTGGGGCAGAACTTTCACTACCAGGTAGAGGTCGCCTTTGCTGCCACCGGCAAGGCCAGGGCCGCCTTCCCCGGCTATACGAATCCTCGAGCCGTCTCTAACTCCCGCTGGAATCTTGACCTCCAGGCGTTTGGGAATTATTTTTCCACCGGCACCATTACAAATAGTACAGACTCGATTGCCCACTCTGCCCGTGCCGCCACAAGCTGTACAGGGCTCCTCGGTCTGAAGTTGCATCATACGCATAGAGCCATGGTAAGCCTCTTCAAGGGTTACCTCGATGGGAGACTCTATATCCTGACCACGTCGTGGCCCGCGCCTCATTCTGGAGCCCATACCAGAACCGCCGAATAAACTGGAAAAAATGTCGCCGAAGCCGCTCAGGTCGCCATACTCAAAACTTGTGCCACCCT
>Ga0307429_1000298_pt1 | contig 33638 bp, 36 predicted proteins | sample SalMarWE160230MG_FD_202151 | JGI IMG/M metagenome (GOLD analysis project Ga0307429, IMG submission 202151) | Salt marsh sediment microbial communities from the Plum Island Ecosystem LTER, Massachusetts, United States - WE1603-230 | ecosystem: Environmental > Aquatic > Marine > Intertidal zone >... | reverse complement strand
TCCCCCCTCCAATAAGCAGCAAAGAGATCAAGATTCCCAAAAAAGAAATGCTAAAAGAACTCGGCCTTGGTGAAAAGTAATCAACATGCTCTCACTGCTGTTTTTAGCTCTTAGATCACATATTCTATTGATGTTTGAATAAGTAATGGAACAAACAAACTGTCACTCCTGCTTGCGCAGGAGTCCAGAAAATGTTGATAAAACGGCTGGATTCCCGCTTTTGCGGGAATGACATCTTTGCTTTGCTTGTCACAGCAACGTTCCATTTAATATTCAAAGGTCAATAAAATAAGAATGAAATGGCGAATAAAACCTCTAAAAAAATTAAACAGTTTGAATGGGCTGTCGGCGAGAAAAAACGATTATTCAAAAAGCAGGATATTATCCATATTATAATTTTATTAGCAATTGCGCTTGGGATAGGTATATACCTAATCGCCACAAATGTTCTTATTGCAAAAGATGGCACATTGTACATCGAATGTGCGAGGCAGATCGCGGATAATCCTGTTGAAGCTGTGCGCAATATGCAGGTATCTCCGGGATATCCATTTCTTATTCATCTGATGCATAAGGTGGTGGGGCTGCTTTACGATACAGAGTCAATACAAGGATGGATTATTTCAGCTCAGCTTGTTTCGCTTTTGAGTAAAGTAATTGCCTCTGTGGCATTATACTTTGTGGGAAGTTATTTTGTTGGTCCCAGACTAAGTTTTTGGGGTGTCCTGATTTTGAGTGTTTTACCGGATTCGGCTAAATTCGGCAGTGATGCACTGACCGAATGGCCACATCTGATGTTTCTAACAACTGGTTTTTTGCTGCTGTTATTAGGTGCACAATACCGCAAGAACTGGATGTTTGGCTGGGCAGGAATAATCGCAGGATTAGGATATTTAGTCCGATCTGAGGGCTGCCAACTAATTTTATACGGCAGCGCATGGCTGCTATTTAATCTTGTCAGGCCACAAGGCAAAATGAAAAGAACAAAGGCAGCAGGGGCTTTAATTTTACTTTTAGCCGGCTTTGCTGTTATTGCTATTCCCTATATGCGGTCTAAAGGATACGTTTTTCCTGATCAGGTCATGTGGAAACTTCCAGCGTTATTAAGTATGAACAACGATAACATTGGTTCTGCTTTTAACATGAATATGTGTCTGGCTGGTTTATCAATAAAGGGGATAATAGGAAATGAAACATTAATAACTAATATGTGCGAGACATTGATGTATTATTTTGCTCCATTCTTGCTGATAGGCTGCTACTATTATTTCCGAAAGCAATCAAAGACATTGGAACAGACATTTCTCTCTGCAGCATTTATTGTTGTTAATGTTGGAATATTGCTGTGGCAGTCGTCTTGCCGGGATTTTCTCAGCAGGAGACACACGCTGGCCCTGGTTGCTTTCACTGCTTTTTATACACCACTTGGCTTTTACATAATCGCTCGTTGGTTAAGTAAAAAAAATTCGAGAAGCAATCCGTCCTTAGAAGCAAAAGCACGACGTTGGTTTTTTATACTTATGGTGGTTGGATTTTGTATTTGCGCAGCAAAATTCAGCAGGACAACCCCCCTGCGATGGGAAAAACAAGGCTATAGGGACGCTGCAGAATGGCTAAGCAAAAATACCGCTGCCACGGCTATTATAGCGGTCCCGGATAATCGCATAGTTTTTTATGCGGAGCGGAAAGGTTTAGAGTATGGCAAGCAGATCCCTGAGCAGGCCAATTACATCGTAAGAATTGTTAAAAGTGAGGATGAAAAGCTGGGGTTTGGTAAAAATACCAGTGAAGAATATTCAACATGGCTGGATAAGCGAAAAAAGGGCAGAAAACTCGTGGTTTACAAGGTAGTTCGTTGAGAACCAGGCTGCAAAATGTGGTCACTGGCCCTTTTTCAACAATACAACGGAAATAGTCTTTGCGAGGATATAAAGATTCAACAGTAAAGACCTTCGTTGAATATAAAGGTAGTCATATTTTATCTTGTGATTGGGATGTAAATCGTAGGCCTTCCTTATTTGTGCCAGTCCGGTTAATCCTGGTTTGACAGCCAATCTTATCTCCATCAGGGCTTTATGACGTTTGACAAAGTATGGCCGTTCAGGTCTTGGACCAACCAGACTCATCTGGCCGAGTATGACATTAAGTAATTGCGGAATTTCATCAAGGCGCGTATCCCTCAGGAATCGGCCAACTTTTGTAACTCGCGGGTCGTTCTCAGTTGCCAGGACGGGTCCAAGCTGCTTCTCGGCATCTTTTACCATCGTCCTGAATTTGTACAATGTGAATGTTTTGCCATCTTTGCCCACTCTTTGCTGTTTGTAAAGAACAGGACCCTGCGAGATTAACTTAATCAGTAAAGAAATTAAAAGCATCACAGGCGAAATAGCAAGCAAGACGCCTATACTGGCCACAAGATCAAGTATCCTCATTGAGAATTCATCAAGGTCTGATTGTTTGCCAACAAAAGTATTCAGCAACTCAACTGAGGAGTTCCCGTTTATTCTTTCAGACAGAAGCTCCACGTAAACCGAAGGACTGAATAGAACGTCAGCCTTTAACTTTCGCTGCAGATAGAGTAGTAGGTTCAGGTCTTTTGCATCGGTGATTTTCTCACTTATCACTATTTCGTCAACATTCGTGTATTCAAGCAACTCCCGAATCTGGCCGATTTGCTTTCTTTCCACATTTGCCTTTTTGCCGACAATATCATCTACTTTGCCTTCGCCGAGTATTATCACCTGCTTTTTGATTTTCTTTTTTGCTTTCAAAATAAACTGATTCAGCTTAAAAATCAGAAGCAGATTAAGAAAAAACGAAATGGCAAATACGGTTGTCGGGAAGGCTCCCCATCTGCTTCTGAAGACATAAACAAAAGCGATGCTCAATAACGTCCCTAAAAACAGCCCCAGGAAAACTCTTTTGAACAAATCCCACGATGATCTGAACCTGCTTTTATAAACACCGAAAATAGCTAATGCTGGCGCATATATTAACGTAAGAAATACAAAGCTGTTTTTGTAAGGCAGAAAATTGCCCTCAGGAAATGGCAGACCGTAACGAAGCCAAAAGGAAATAACGAATCCAAGATTGACCAGAACAGCATCCGTAAATATGAGACAAATAAATATAAACAAGGCTTAACCACTCTTCCCTTTTGAGCTACAAATATTATTTAGGCGTCGAGTATGATTCTCTGACCTGCTTTTCTATCCAACTATATGTTTTCTCTAAACCTTCCCGCAAAGAACGTGTTGGTTTCCAGTTAATTTTTTCATAGATAAGTCTGTTATCTGAGTTTCTGCCTCTTACACCTAATGGCCCTTTAATATGTTTTATTCTAAGTTTTTTGCCGGTAATATCCATAATCATCTTTGCAAGCCCATTTATCGTTACCATTTCTTCAGAGCCTATATTAACAGGCCCCAAGAAATCCGAATCCATTAGTCTGCGAACCCCATCCAAGCACTCATCTATATAAAGAAATGAACGTGTCTGATTACCATCGCCCCACAGTTCAATTCCTCCGCCATCTTCTGTTTCGGCTACTTTACGACAAAATGCTGCGGGAGCTTTTTCTTTGCCATTGTTCCAAGAACCTTCAGTGCCAAATATGTTGTGAAATCTTGCGATACGCACCTGTAGACCATGATTTCTGTAATAAGAAAGATACATCCGCTCGCTAAAGAGTTTTTCCCAGCCATATTCACTGTCCGGCTGAGCCGGATAAGCTGAATCCTCCGAACACTTGGGATTATCCGGATCCATTTGGTTGTATTGGGGGTAAATACATGCCGAGGACGAATAGAACATCTTTTTGACTCCCCTTGTCAGGCAGATATCGACCATATTTAGGTTTATCATTGCCGAGTTGTGCATGACTTCAGAATCATGCTCACCAGTAAAAATATAACCAGCTCCGCCCATATCAGCAGCCAACTGATAGACCTCATCGAAATCACGATCGGTTACATTTTTACAAACTATCGGATCGCGCAGATCACCAATGACAAAATCATCCGCCATTGTCTCACTAAATTCTGGATACTTTAAGTCCACGCCACGAACCCAAAAGCCCTCTTGTTTGAGTCTTTTGACAAGGTGGCTTCCGATAAATCCTCCTGCCCCACATACTAAAGCCCGTTTCATTTTGAATTCCTCTAAAAACTATACCTTATCTACACAACTGATTTGCCCGATCAAATCAAAATATTTTCTCGAAATCTTGCCAAGATTATATTTTTCTCGAATAGCCATTAACGCATTTGCGCCCATCTGCTTTAGCTGGGCATTATCATTGTAAAGCTGCAAGATACTATCTGCCAGCACTTTTTCTTCACCAGGCTTGACCACAATGCCGCAACCTTCCTCTTTCACAATTCGGGCAATCTCTGATTTAGGAGACATTACTGCTACTATAGGGACTCCAGCGGCCATTAGGCCAAATGCCTTCGAAGGTACCGACAAACCCTCTTGTCCTTCCAGCAAAGAAACAATACCAACGTCGGCTAAATGCATTAAATGGCCCAGGTCTTCCCTGGCAACGTAGGTATGAAACTGGCAATTTTGTAAATTATGCCTGGTTGCATATTCCATAGCAGCCTGTTTCTTGTGCCCTTCACCTACAAATAAAAAACATATATCCTCATTATCTTTCAAGATTTCAGCAGCACTAATAATAGTTTCCATATCGTGAAAACGTCCCATATTACCGAAATAGCCAACAACAAACTTTCCTTCAAGGTTCCATTTTTTTTTCAGAGGGTTTTCTGTGCTTGAAGCAGAGCCTATGAGTTTATCGTCGCTCCAGACGCTGATATGATGCAGCTTTCCATTTATACTTAGATTGCACCTTTTCAATTTTTTTGCTACAATCTCTTCCATACACCGCCCGATGACAACGATTGCAGATGCATGCTTGAAGACAAAGGTGTTAAGCTGTTCCCAAAGACGGGATAATAGTCCATTTTCCTTTAAAACACCCAGCCGAACAGCAGTATCCGGATAAACGTCAAACACTAAATAGATATAAGGCCCGCTGATTTTCAACAACTTCAGTATGCCACAGGTAACGGCAAGAAAGGGGGGGTTAGTTAAAACAAGGATGGGTCGTTTGGAACGATGAAATAGCAGATGAAGAAAAACCGAAATCGCAAACGTTATTTGGTTGATTACTCTGCCAATCAGATTCAGTTTAGGAAATCTCGTCCCCCACACGCGTCGTATGTGAATGCCCTTATGTTCCATGCATTTTGGAATTCTTTTGTTCCTATTCAAAATTGTCTGGGGACCACAAATCACCTCAACATTAATGCCAAGTTGTACCAGTTCTTCACACAATTCAGTCAACGTCTGACCTGTCGAAACCAATTCAGGATAAAAAAGCTGGCATAGAACTAAAAGTCTGGGAATGTTGGCTTCCAATTTATTTAACCGGTGCATTTGTCTAAACGAGCTGTTATTTTTGAAGAATAGCAAAATAGTTTCTTATGATTGCCTTAGCTGATGCGTGTCTTATCAAACTCCTGGCTTTCCAATGGAAGACAGTTATTCGGGTGAAAATTTGCTTAAATCCTACATTCATGAATAGGCTTTTTAACTCTCTTGTCGTGAAGTGCCACGGGTGAGGCTTATCGACATATTTCAACAACATCCTAACTGGTTTGATTAACGGGATGATACAATGCGAATGGAATATTATTCTTCCGCTCTTCTTAAGAACTCTATGCATTTCCAGACAAACTTTTGACGGTTCATTAGAATGATCGAGAACATTGAAACATATGACTATATCAAAAGTCTCATCGGGAAAATCAAGTTTTTCGCCGACACCTGTAACATGCTTTACATCTCCGTCTTCTAATATTCCAACTTTTTGATATTCTTCTATTAGAGGATCTACGCCTACCTTTCGCCCGGCCGTGATATAATGAATCATCCCCTTTGGACCACATCCTACTTCTAACACATTCTTTTGGGCAAAATCGTCAAATTGAACATTACCAAGATAATTATCCAGTTCCTGTTCCCAATAACGCTTTGAGAAATGAGCATATTTTTGCTCGTCTTGTTTCCAAAATTCCATTTCTGCTTTTTGGCTGATATCCCACTCAGCTTTTTTAGACATTTTTTTTGCGTCAAACCTCATTATACATCCTTACCCTTTACGTTATAATCATGGGTCAAAACGCTTCTTATAGTATCTTCAATTACCTCAGTGCTATTAAAGCAAACAGTCATTATTGAAACTTTCATCGAGTCCTCCGGTTATCCATCTGAAGGAATATAGATTTCTTTCACACAGTAATAATATTTCAGCTTGCGGCATCGGCAGCAAACATGGGAATCTCTTTCCCTTCAAGAATGCACTGATAGACGGTCTGCAATTTTCTTGCGGCGTTCTCCCACGTATGCCCCTCGAATACCAGCTTGCGACCACGATGGCCCATTGCCTTTCTCTTTTCTTTCGGCATTTTTAGCAACTCGCGTAATGCCTCGGCCAGCGGGCCTCTCTCCGGCGCGACCCAGCGACCAGCATCGGCGTCCAATAGTTCTTTCCATGGCGTACACGTTGTGGTTACGACAGGTGTGCCGCAAGCCAATGCTTCGGCCACAACAATGCCGTAATTCTCTGAGTATGAAGGTAGGACAAACACATCGGCCCGTGCGTAGAGCGCCAGTTTTTCGCGTCCTCGAACCATTCCGGGGAAAAACACGTATGTTTCGAGATTGTAACGCTCTAAAAGATCCTTCACTGTAACAAGGTAGCCTTTATAGTCGGAGCCTGCAATAACGAAAAGGGTATCGCTCAGCCCCCCCCCATCAAGCAAGTCCTTCATAGCCGGTATATACTGGTCCAACCCTTTTTCCTGGCCGATGCGAGAAAGGAAAAGAATCACCTGCCGATCCTTCAACATTGGCCAGCGATTCTCGGCTTCCTCTGGATTGGGCAATGTTTCAAAGGCCTTCGGATTGATACCGTTGGGGATAATTGTGATTGGGGTCTGAAGTCCCGCTTCGCGACAACCTTCAGCCTCCATCTCCGAAGCTACATGCAGACAAGCAGCGCCTTTCAGAGTACGGTTCCCGATTAAAACTGAGTACAATCGCTTCTTTAATGTTCGATAACGCCACGGGTGTGTGAAAACGCCGACAGGACAAATCACGTATGGGATATCCGCCCGGCGAGCAATCCTGGCAGCCGTAAACACCGTGTATTCCCAAAAGCCATGCACCTCAATTAGATCAAAGGAAGCAATTTGCTCAGTTAGTTTCCGGACAAGTTCTGGAGATCGAAACCAGCCTTGAGGCCAGTGGGTATTAAAAAGCCGCACATCTCCATGTATTTTGGCCAGCCTGCGTCTCGTTTCTTCATCACCGGTAGCCCAATATGAGACTTTTATACCGATTTCGTGCTGCGCAGCTCCAAGATTCAGGACGGTATTCACCGGACCTCCGTACCACTCGGCCAGAGTCGGCATCACGTGGGCAATATGCATAACATAAAATCCTTTAACATGTTTACTCTATTTGCAGCGCGAATGCTGCCAAGACATCTTCTACCCTAATTTGTTTCAAGCATATAAGATTTTTACAGCTGTTTTTGAGACACGGTCCGCAGGTAACGTTTCTTCTAAGAATAATGTGATTATCCCCGTATGGAAACCATTTATCCGGCTCGTCTCTGCAACTAAAAATAGCGATGCACGGGGTTCTCACGGCTGATGCAAGGTGCATAGCCCCAGTATCATTCCCTATGTACACCGAACATCTTTGTCCGCAGTGAGACATTCGGAACCCATTAGAATCGGAATACCGTCAATCACCGGATACGCGCATTTGTTGTCTTCTCTGAGTAGCACGGTTGAAGTCGAGCCAAAAGGTTTGCAACCGCCCGTTCTCCGAGCAACGAGTTTACCTCCTTGCGCCACTTTCCGCTCCGCCTCCGAAAGCGAGCAAAAACTCAGACCTTGCTTTGTTTCAGGACAAACAAGAAAAGGCGTGTTTTGTGTGTTTTGAAAAAAACCATCTATATTACCTTTTTATAACAATATCGCTCGCTTTGAGAAACGCGACTTCAGGGAGTCGCCTTACAATAAGATAATGCCCCGTGGCAATTGGATGACTAAAACAAAGTCCAATTCCATTGCGGATCCCGCACGTGCGACAGCCCGGGGTTTTCATGTCCGCTCGGATGAGTGCCAGTGTTCGATTTATCATTGACACCTTGTGAAACCCTGACTCCATGAATCTCGGCCATAGCAGGTCAAATATTCGCTCTCGCGTTTCAGGGTCGTCCCAAAGATTTCCTGCGCCCTCTTTTTCGAGAAAATAACGCTGCTGCGCCACGCAAATCCACCAACTGTTGGAAGTTCGGGAGGGAAAGCTCGTCTTAGTAATGCGCGATTGCGTGCTGTTTGTGTTAAGACGGAGTTTCAGAACAATATGCCTGATGTTGGCAAATCGGCAGTCGCGCGACATTCGAAGCCAAAGATCGTAGTCCTGGGAATTATATCGAAAAGATGGATCATAGCCGCCATGGCGAAGAACGCTCGCGCGCTTGAGAAAAACCGTTGGGTGAATAATCGGAGTGCCCCCACGGCGTTTTACCAGTCTCTCAACAATATCCGCGTGCTCGACGGGCTGTTGGCGGGAGCCAAGAGAATGACCGTTCTCGGAGATGTACTCAACATGTCCACCGAGAACGTCCGGCTTACCCAAGCGTTCATATTCGGCAAGTTGCGCCTCCAAGCGATCAGGCAACGCAATATCGTCGGCGTCCATTCGCGCGACGATTTCCGCGCGAGCCATTTTCAAACCTCGGTTCAGGGCCGCGGCTAGACCAACGTTTTCTTGATGAACCACGCGAAGACGCGGATCGCTGTAAGAATCAAGTATTTCGGTCGAACAGTCCGTCGAGCCATCGTTAACGGCGACAAACTCAAAATCAGGCATGGTCTGGGCCAGAATGCTATCGACCGCCTCGCGTAGATACCCCTCACCGTTATAAACAGACATGAGAACAGTGACTTTAGGATTTGTTGTACTCATAGATCTCTAGAGAAAAAGACACCAGGGACTATCGGTCCTGTCGCCGGTTTCCTTTGCAAGTGTTATCTTCCTTACGTGCCTGATTAAACTCCTGCCAAACCGGAGCGGATGCCTCATTCGTATTATTGAACGAGTAAAATAAGAGCGGGTCATGAGTGATATCGTTTTTTCAAAACTATTCCCATACGAAATGATTTTCCCCTGGTAGGGCCCTTTTCGGGATAGGATTTGAGCCACTATAATATGTCTCCCGTGATATGTAGTCGATTTTTGTCTTGAAATAATGGGTGAAAAGCCGACACTTTCAAACAATATGCGAAACGAATCCTTCTGAAAATAGTTTATGTGAGTTACTGGGTCATCTGTTGGTCTAGTAGCTCCAAACAATTCTATTGGAACTTCCGCATATACGAGACCTTTGTTTCTCAGATAGCCCATAAAACCGGCGGCCAGTGTCTTGGGAGATGCCACATGTTCAAATACATGGCGGCACATAATAAAGTCAAATTTTTGATCCCTAGGAATATCTTCCAAAGTATTGCCAAGACGAGTAATCCCAACCATTGGGGACTTATTATAATCAACGAGGTAACAATTATGACCTCTTTCTTTCATAGGAACCAAAAGATGTCCAGCCCCTCCCCCATAATCCAGAATATCCAAGACATCAGAAGTATATTCGAGGTGAGCTTTTGCCAAGTCTAATATGTCAATAGCTTGTTTGTGTTCCTGCTTCATAGCTTTTGGGGAAATAGTTCTTGACGACCCCATATCCTTTTCTACCAGAGCCAAGTATTGATATTTATTATTCACCTCTTGCTCATCCGGCCTAGGGAGATCGATAACAAAGCCGCATTTTTTACATACACATCTTTTCATTTCAACTATCTTTTTATTTGGGTGCCACAGATCAAAAAAAACGGGCTTTTGGATCTTAGGATATCCGGACTTCCAGCGATTGTCGGTTGCTCGTTGTGTTCTGGTCTCTGTCTGATGCCATTCGTTTTCAGAACAGACCGGACAATGCATTTCGTAATTCACCTTAGCATTCCTAACTTATACGGCGGATTCTGGTCCATTCGTCCGGAATGAGATCCGTCGTATCGAATTTTTTGCCCGCGTGCCATGACTTTGGAGCAAAAACCATCTTGTCCTTTCGCGGATTCAACCATGCCCCCCACCAGGAAAAGGTGCTGTTGGCAATTATATGATGCCTGCACTGGCTCATAAGGCGCAGGTCTTCATATCCTTTGTCTGGTGCGTTGTGGTCGACGAATGTAGTCGGGTAGGGCTGTTTCAAATTATCACGCGCTGATTCAGGCTCGTCACTAAAAACAAAGAAATGCGGATTCTTCACCGTTTTGGTTACGTGTTCCACGCATCGAGTGTAGTAATCCAGACTGCAGACACCCAGAATTTTACTAACGCTGGCTTTGGAAGCATAATCCCCACGGCGGATGTGAAGACTGACCGATTCGGTTGCAGCAATTATCTCTGCCAGTTCTTTGTTTTTTCCTGTTTGTTGAGTCCTTACGGTAAACTCCCGACGAATGATTTCGGCAATATCGCCGAAATATTTTTCGCTTTGCCAGTAGCCGTCCAGATAGACGCCATCGGGGAGACTCAAAATGTCAGGATCAAAATGAAAGGAAAGCTTTTCCCGAATATGTGTTTTAGCCCGTTTCGGCGGCCTGCGAAACACCTGTCTGGCCACTCGCCCGGCTATGCCAGGATTTGCAGCCTTTAGTGCTGCGATTTCCTCCGCACAAGCAATGTTCTCCCTGATGTTGAAGTTTCCCAGGGAATATGTACGGAGCCCGCAGCTTTCAAACCATGAGAGATCCAGCTTTAAGTCAACGTGCCGCAAATGGGCCAGCCTTCTGCCCGCAGCATACTGAAACATCTGGTTGCCGAGGCCGCCCTTGATTCGGGTGATGATTTCATTCATGCGAAACCAAACTTATAAGCGACATAAAACAATGAACCAAGAATAAGAAAACAATACCAAAGCAATGATGTCCTGACAATCAAGCTTCTTGAACATGTTCTTGCCCCTAACCACGCACAACCCCATAACAGAAACGTTGCCATAACGCGATAACGCCCATGGATGATTAAATTCCCGCCAGCAATGGACATAAACGTAACCCAGCATGAAATATGAAACACAAGTGGCGCTGAATTCGTTTTTCTCCTTTTAATAGATTGAACTAAAGAAGCCAATGCATAGGGAATCAGAAACACATTAATTACAGATGAGAACAAAGTGAAAAGTGTTTGCCAATCAACCGACCTGCCCGTCACACTGAAAGGGGCCAAAACATTTGGCAAAGGTACAAGCAAATAGAGAACCATGCGTGGAGGCAAAAACAGGATAGACTGAAGCAAGCCTTCCGGCATCAATAACAAGCCAATAGAGTTCTCGCTCCACTCCATATTTGCGGTAAGCGCAATGTTTTTACTCGCTGACATTGCGGTTTGTAATGACTTGCCTACTTCAAAATTATATCCACCCAGATATCTGTTTACAGCCAACCCGACAATGAATATCGCAGTAACAGTGATGACTAGGATCGCTCTTTGTACAATCAGCGAGCTACGTTGCGACTTAATCAACAGTATCATTAATACAATCGAAATGAACACCGGCAACAACATGCTGGTACGCACGGCTGCGATTACAAGTATAGACAAACCTATGATAATCATAGCCTTAGATAGCGAAATTGGCTTCATTCGTGAAAAGTATCGACCTGCAGTTAGCATCGCAAACAAAAGCAGAGCCGCAGACAACATTTCACGTGAGGTCATGACATCGTACCAAAGCATCTCAGGCAACAATAAAACAAATGCCAACATCCAATCCCGGGAACTTTTCTGACCCTTAATCTCATAACCAACCTTAATCAGATACAGACTTGCAATGAGCGTTACAAACACATTGACTAAAACCGGAGCTACTGGATTGTGTCCAAAAATAAAAAAAATCGCTCCATAGTAATAGAGGATGCCCGCATAATTAAGCGAGATGAGCGTGATGAAGGCTGTTGACCAATTGTTATCAATCAACTGCTGCGCTTGAATATAGAATCTTTGCGGATCATAACCCCATCTACTGGAAGAAGGGTCAAGCAGCGGTATCCAACCTACATACAAGAGAAAAAACGTTATCCCAAGTTTGATCAGCCAAAAATAACCAAGAATTTTGAGGGATGGGTCATTCAGCCGGATTTGTGTGTTTCGGCACAGCAGGAGACCGCCAACAGAAACAAAGCTAAAGAGTAAAACGGTGCTAAAGGATCCCTTTTCTATCGTAGTCAATATGAGTACACTGCCAAAAGTCAACAACAAAAATAGGAGCGCAACCTGGCCACCAAACAAAACCATACTCCTCTTTCTATATAATGAAACCGTCTTTGTGCTATCCAATCTCATATAATTTTCACACCCGCATACTTACACTGCTCTCCCGCATCGAGAATATATGTCGCCCTTTCCTATGCTTTATCGCATTTTACAAAAGTAAATATTCCCAGTGCATATCGCTGACTTGCCAGATTAGAAAGCTGCAATTCATCCAGTGCAAGCTCCTCGACCTTGCCTCCTTGCCGGATCACCGTAAGGGCAGACAGCCGGAGCGAATTCTCCACGGCCAAATTGAGAATGACGCGGGGATCAACAACACGGTTGGCATTGAAACGCTATATGCAGTATAGAAACAAACATGCTCAGAAAAAGTAACAGTCATTTATTAGAAACGGCACTAGAATGGCATCAAAAGTCACATCCGGTGCCAGAATGGTGTTGATGTCGCATATCAGGTCAATGCAACGGGCATCCCACCTTCCGGTTTGCAGCCCTTTGCCGTCACTCGCGAAATCAGACATCACGATGCACCCAATTCTCCCAAACAAATTTGTATTGATAGGTGGGTCTGTGTGTTTTTGCCAATTCGCTGCATAATTTTTTCATGCACTTCTCCGAGTCCGGCACAACATCATGAAATTGTATCTGAATCTGCTTTATTCTGTTAATAAGCCCGGACTCAAACAGCTTTGGCAGCAACTCGTACTCACCGCCTTCGATGTTGACCTTCATTAAGTCCACACTCTTGATATTGTGCTTAGCGAAAAACTCTGCCACATCCTCAAATCCGATTGTTTCTTTTACAGGTGCGTCTCTGTACACGGATGACCCATCATCACACAAAGCTATAACCTCCTGCCTTCGATTTTTACCAAGCGCTAGGCAAAAGACCTCAACCCTAGGATTTTTTCTGAATCTTTCCTTAATTTTCTCTGCAAACAACTTCACTGGCTCGAACACCAATAAGTGACAATTGTAACGTGCATAAATATCAGATGCCCACTGCCCTTTGTATCCACCCAAATCTATAACTAGCGAATCATTACTAAGTTCATAGTCATATCTGAACCTTTCATCACCACCATCAGACCACCATCAGACCACCATCTCCTGATTTCCTTGTCATGCTCTGTTGGGAACATTGACATCCGTAGTCTTGCGATTATTTTTTTAATAATAGAATTCACTATAAATTCCTCCTAGCAATTCGACGATATCTTTCTATCTACTTTTTTATTTGCGTGGTAATCGACTTGACATCGAAGACCTCAATGTCACGAAAGCTGGCCACGTGGGCAGCAAACCCGTCCACACGTGAGCCGATATCCACATGCTTTTTAGGGTTAGCCTCAAATATCTTTCTGGCCACCAACAAATCCTGCCAAAAGTATTCACTTCGGGTCGCTCCTGCATCTTCATACCAATCATGCAAACAGGGCAGCAATTCAAAACGCCCGGTGTAGCTGGAGCGAAAATGAAATAAATCGCGCATGTATCGCAGCAGACCCCAGAACGAGCGCAGAGTTTTTCTCGGGTCAATGCCGAATTGAGCATTGAGGAGCCAGTAGAGCCGAAGGAATATATCCCGAATATTCATAATTTACCTTCATGACACTACGCGAGGGATAAGGCGAACGATATCCGTTGAGACCTCAGCGATATAATTACCATCTTCCCGTATTCCCCGGAGTAGATCATCAAAATACGGATAACCATTTGTCCCGTCAAAGCATCTTGCATCGTCAATAAGTATTACATGTTGCTTAATTGAGTGATTAAGTATGGCTTTCAGTTCGGCGATGACAGGAGTATGAGTTTCAGCACTTGTGGTAATACCAGAACTATAATGTCCATCTAACCAGAAGAGAACCGGTCTGTCTATTTCATTAAGCAGCTCCGGAAGTTTTTGACCACTATCGCCTTGTACCAGTCTTACATTCTTGCAAGCCTTAAATCGCCTGCACGCGGCCTGGAAAAGCTCTTCCGACAGTTCAATACTTGTGCACCGAACTCCACGATTGGCAATATAGCCTAGGGTATCCCCCAAATATGTTCCAGTTTCAACAAAGTCATCTATCGAGAATTTTTTTAAGTAGGAACCTACCACCATCATCTTGATTGGATGAGGAGCAACGCCACTAATGCCAGTTCTCAGCCAATGTAGAATCTCAGGGATTTTTCTTAATAGATTCAGCGGATACCATAGCCCCAAACTAAAAAGAAACGATTTTATCTGATATTTGATTTGCATTTAAAACTCTTCCTATTCAATACGTGAATTAGCCGCTATTCTTATGGAAAGCATTGCCATCCACACAAAATATAGAACAGAAAACAAAACGCCCGCGATGACAATGCCAGTAATGCCACACCAATATGCACCTACAAAGTTGAGTAAGACGCCCAATAAAGCTGTAGTGATTTTGGCCACTGCCATAGTGTGAGTTTTCATTTGGCTCATCAGGTTGAGCGCAATGGTTTGGCCGGCTGCAAATACTCCACTGGCAAGCACAATCCACGGTAATAGGTGGGACACGGACGCATATTTCTTGGCCACAAAAATGTGAAATATCTGCGTGTGAAACAGGAAAGCTCCTAAGAAAACGATGGATGTTACTCCTATGGAAAAATAGGTTAGATGCCAACTCAGCTTTTTCACGTTGGCGTTGCGTTGGATATTGCTCGCATCACCAGCACGTTGATAGAAAATGGGGGCCAAAAGCTGCATCGCCATTCCAGTGGCCATTGACATTGGGTAATATCCCAACTGGAAGAGCACAGCATATAGACCCACGTCTTGCGTCGTCGAGAAAAGGCCCAGTGCCCAACGATCCGATGCGCTCTGAGCCCAATAGAAAATACCCCAAGAGGCGAATGGCCATGAATACTTCCATATTTGTTCCTGCCAGTTTCTTTCTTTATCTGCCTCAGTTATGCGTGTGGGAACAATTTTGCGGAAGAATACATACTGAGAACCAAGCACCAGTATAACTGCTATGGCATAACCGACCATGGCTACGGTACTGGTAGTACCCAGCCACAACATCAAACCGGCAGCGACCAAAAACCGCAACCAGGATTCCATTCCCTGGTGGAGTGCCACGATGGATCGCTGACGAGCGGCATTCTGGATGCCGTTGAGGATCGAGTTGTAGCCATTGAAGATAGCAAAGATGAACGCTGCGGTTGCAATGGCAATCCATTCTGTTCGCCCGATTATCAACAGGCCAGCGACAGCTAAGAGGATCATGAGAATGATGACCCCGGTTGCCGATAACACCAATTTGTGTACTGCGTTCAAATAGCCGCCGATATCCCCCTGCTCCTGCGATGGTGCATAGAAACGAGTTACACCATTGCCTATGGGGCCGAGCACGACCTGATTAACCAGCGTGGCCACAGTCATACCCAAGGCCAGTTCACCATACGCTGCGGGATCCAGTAGTCCTGTCAGCAATCGCACACCGACCAGAGAGCCAACAACTACTGCTGTCTGGCCGAGAACTATCCAGAAACCTTCTTTGGAAAGACGGCGAAAACGCTCGGAGCGAAGAAAGATTGTCATTGGAGCCAAAACCTTCATTGGTGGCAATGTTCCAGGTAATTGACTAAGCAAACCGTGCATTGATGCCTCCGAACCATACAGTACTCCTCAGTCAACAAAGTCCTCGAACCGCATTTCGAGGAATGGAAGCACCTGAAGCATGCTATTCAACATTTTACAGAAAAACACCGGTTGCGCAGAACGTATTTTCTGCGCCCCGGTGTTCATAACTTTACAGCACGACCATAGCTGTATTACTGGATTCACCGTCACCGGCTTTGTTTACCGCGATGATGCGGTATTCCAGTTCTTTGCCGCGGGGCTGCTCAACTAATGTGGCTTCGCTGATAACGGCGGTAGCAACCTCTTCCCAGGCTCCGGCAGGCCGCTCTCTTCGCATTACCTTGTAAGCTGCGGCAGCGCCGCCGTCGATAGGTGCCTTCCAGTCCAAAAACACCCAGCCCTCACCCTGCTTCGGCGCTTCTAATAGTCTGGCCTGGCCGGGAGGAGCTAATGGAGTTGCGGCCTTTCTGCCGGCCCAGCCGAGGAGCTTTAACTTATCATCATCGTAATCGACCGTGTTCTCGGCATAGCGGATATCGCTCTTCATTGCATCCGCCAGATCGTCCAGTGCCTCATCCTTGGTGGTGGTAGCATCCTCTGCTGCCGCCTGGGCCGCGATAGCGGCATTTTTGGTGGCGGTATAGGCACTTATCAGTGCCGACAGGTCTAAGGGCGCTACGGGAGGGGCTGGATAAATAACTGCGTTATCCGTAAGCCCACTTGCCATTGCCTGTCCTAATGCTACAACCTCTGCTTCAGTTTTCGGAAATCTTGCCATTTTGTCTAACTCCCTTAAAACAAATAACTTACATTGATTTTTCCCGCTTTGACGGGCCTCATAAACCGTTTACTCTGCCACAAAGTAAACCTACTTTGTCACAGATCAAGCTTACTTTGCCACAGGTTACGCTTACTTTGCCATGGAGGAAGCTTACTTTGCCACGGTTCACGCTTACTTTGTCATAGAGTAAGCTTACTTTACCGCGGGTTACGCTTACTTTACCACGTAGTAAACTTACTTTGTCACAGGTCACGCTTACAATGCCAGAATGTAAACTTATCTGCAAATTTACAAAACCGCCATTACAGTATTACTTGGCTGGCCAACACCTGCTTTATTTACCGCTATAACACGGTATTCAAGTTCTGTCTTTTCCGGCTGCTCAACTAATGTTGTTTCCGTAAGAATAGCTGTTGCTACATCCTGCCAACTGCCGTCATCGCGCAATCGCCGCTGAATTTTATAGGCCCTTGGCTTGCCGCCATCAAGAGGCGCTTTCCAGTCTAAAAATACCCAGCCAGCGCCTTGTTTTGGCGCTTCAAGCAATCTGGCCTGACCATGCGGGGCCAACAAAGTTTTCGTTTTTTTACCCGCCCAGCCGATGAGCTTTAGCTTGTCATCATCGAAATCAACTGTATTTTCCGCATAGCGAATATCCGCCTTCATCGCCTCTATTAATTCTTCCAGCGCTTCATCTTTAGCTGTGGTTGCCTGTTCGGCTGCCGCTTGCTTTGCAATGAAATCGTCCCGACGAGATGAGTATATCATATTCTTTATTCTTATCAGCCACGGATTAACCGGCGGCTGCGGGTATATTGAGGCATTGTCCAGAAGCCCGTGCCATAACCGCTCGGCCAATGCTGCAATTTCAGCTTCTTTTTTTGGAAATCGCGGCATTTGTTATTTTTTCACCATGAGGGGACCTGGAACAGCATAGCCGCAACCAAAATTGTCGCCACAAAGACACAAAGTTTTTTGACACGTATTTACACCGATTAACACGGATGACATAAGAGCTTAAAGAAAAATTTAACAAAACTCTTTTTATTGTGTTTAGGAACCAAGTTCGCAGTTCATACTATGATAATCCAATAATCACTAATCAGTATTCTTAGACTCCGTCCCCTTCGGCTGCGCTCCCTTCAACACTTCGACGTTGCTCATTGCAGGCATGCTCAAGACAAAGCAGGGCAGGCCTGTGGGCTGCAATTAACCGCTGATTATGCTGACACTTTTATTTATTTAGCCAGGGATTAGCTTCTACGAAGTCTTAACCTGACTTTTTTTAAAGCCTTCTAACAAGAAAGCTGCAAATGTCGATATCATTAATGCTACCGCAAATACAATACCACTTTTCTTTACAGTGCCTTTTGAAACGGCATAAATGCTCGGATTTTCTACAACAGGTGTACTCATAGCAATCCGGCTCTCAACTCCTTTGATATACGAGCTTAGGTAGTCCTTTAATTCCTCCTGTTCGATTCCTTTTGTTAACTCGATAAGATATGAGCGGAACTGCTGCATCGTATAATCCGCTACCATCTTGTCCTTTGTCCCAGCAAAGAGTCTTTTGTTTAGGCTAAGTAAATTCTTATAATACTTGTATTTATTCTCATTGTCCTTAACGGTTTCCTCAAGTTGTATTACCCTCGATTCCGCAGTTTGTATTTGGTACTCAATAGGCAAATACTCACTTTTGCCACCCACATCAAACTGCAGCATAATATCACTTCCGGTTTTATCCAAAGTTTCAGTTTCTATATTCTTCAATTTTGCCAAAATAGAATTGCCCTTTTTCAAAGCAAGCTGTAAAGCAAACTTGTCTTCTTCAATACCTGCCATCCTGGCTCTGAATTCCTTTATAGCAATATTCAACTGATCAGCTACCAGGTATACCGGGATTGTATTTTCGAGATTATCTCTTATTACCGAGGATATTTTAGAAATGTCCTTTTTAGGACTTCCTGTTACGGTCACATTAAGTAATAGCGCTTTTAACTGTCTAATCTTTTCCAGCCTGGTCGGGTCTGTCTCTTTTACTTTGGCTAAATCTATATATGGCGGCAAAACTTCAAACTTCACAAGCTTCTCCACTTCCTTTATCCCTCTGGCGCTGCTTATTGACTCCGCGTATTCATTGAAACCCTCTTGCTGTAGCTTAGCTATAATTCTGCTTAAGTTTTCCTTACTGTAGAATCTGCTAAGAAGGACGTTATAAGTCTTTTCATCAAGATTCCAGCTGCTCACATCCATCGCGGTTTGTTCTCTGTGCTGGTCTCCGAACTGTTCTCTGTACTGGTCTTTAACATCATAGGTATAAGTCAATGTGTAAATTCTTGGCCCAAGAAATATAACCAACCCTACCACTAAAGACGGTAGCACGGACGCTAAGAAAATGAGCCATTTCCGTTTCCAGAGAACCAAGAAATAGTCGATCAGATTTATCTCATCTTCGTAGATGTTCGCTTCTTCCTGGACATTCCTCGAAATTGGCTGGCTGTTCGGAATGTTATTTTGCATATCTTCCATAGCCTCAATCTCCTGTCTGAATTATAAAATACCCCACAAATTCCCAAAGCTGCAAACAGCACACCGTCATTCCTTATCGGGCCGCTTTATCACCTGATAGTTTAAGTTGGAATAATACCAATGCCACAGTCAAAAAACAATCTTTTTTTGCAGCAAAATGAGTAAAAAATTTTACAACTGGATTATATATCACTCGTACCACTCTGAACTCTCTTACCGCAGAATAGCACACATTTAAGCCGTCTGCTTCATCTATTGCAAGCATTTTTTTACCTCGCCAAGACTTCTCTAAGGGGGTTTACACAGGGTTTCGGGGTGTAAATTGTACTAATAGAGCATCTTATAATTTTCTATCTAATTTGCGGTAACTTATGGCTTCTGCAATGTGTTCGGGGGCAATGTTTTCAGCGCTGGCTAAATCAGCTATGGTTCGAGCCACTTTGCAGATTTTATCATGGGCACGGGCGCTCAAGCCAAACTCGGTCATCGCCTGCTTTAGCATCATCTCACAGGGCTGGTCAAGCTCACAAAATTTTCGAACCTGCTTATGACTCATCCGTGCATTGCTCATTGCCTTGTTGTCGTCGAATCGTTTAGCCTGAATATTTCTGGCACCGACCACATCTTGCCTCATCGTGGCTGAGTCGAGCTGGCCGGATTTTGAGCGTAGCTTGGTGAAACTTATCGCAGGCACATCGATATGAATATCAATTCTGTCCACCAATGGCCCGGATATCTTTGAAAGATATCGCTCTATTTGTCCTGGTGTGCACCTGCACCTTCTCGCATCCGTGCCGAAATAGCCACACGGACAGGGATTCATTGCCGCGACTAACATAAATTGAGCGGGGAATCTGATAGTTTTTTTAGCGCGTGAGACGGTAACAAAACCATCCTCCAGCGGCTGGCGAATCATCTCTAAGATATGCCTGGGAAATTCGGCAAATTCATCCATAAACAAGATTCCGAAATGTGCCAGCGACAATTCACCGGGCCGAGGTGTCGTTCCTCCGCCAACCAGAGCTGGGCCGCTCGCCGAATGGTGCGGCATTCGGACAGGCCGAGTCGCTAATAGTGCCTTGCTCTTGTCCAAAAGACCAACCGACGAATATACACGAGTGGTCTGGAGAGATTCTTCCAGGCTCAGAGGCGGCAAAATGGTCGCCAATCTTTGCGCCACCATTGTCTTTCCTGCTCCGGGCGGACCTATCATCATAATATTATGTCCGCCCGCAGCGGCTATGGTCAGTGCCCGCTTGACACTTTCCTGGCCTTTAACATCTGCAAAATCAACCTCATAATTTGACGATACGTTAAAAAGCTCCTCGATATCAACGGTGGTGGTCTCAAGCGGCAATTGGCCGGAAAGAAAACCAACTGCCTGAGCAAGCGAACCGACACCATAAACTTCCATATCAGAAACAACAGCAGCTTCTTTGGCGTTTTCCAGAGGGACAATCATTCGACCAAAGCCGTTTGCAGCAGCAGTCATCGCCATACTCAATACACCGTTGACCGACCTGACTCTTCCGTCAAGCGCTAACTCACCAACAATAATAAAATCTTTAAAGCCAGAGCCAGCCAAAACGCCTTCTCCGATAAGCATACCGAGGGCGATTGGCAAATCAAAAGCAGGGCCGGCCTTTTTCACATCGGCAGGGGCAAGATTAATTAGCGATTGGGTCTTGGGATATTTGTAGCCGCAGTTAATAATTGCACTTTTGACTCTCTCGGTGCTTTCCTTTACCGCTGCGTCAGGTAGGCCTACGATTAGAGACTTTTCAAATCCGCCCCGCGCAACGTCAACTTCGACTTCGCAGATTATCCCTTCAATCCCTTCAAGAGTAACACTATGCAGTCTGGCTAACATATTTTGCTTTCCTTGTATTTGAAACGCGTATTTTAAGGTCAGTTTAACCGGGTCGCAAGTAATTTTAGGGCCCCATACGATATGAGCCGGGAATTGCCAGGTAATACCTATTTATCTTCTTATTTTGCTTGGTACTTCCAGCCCGTGGCCGGTCATCAGTTTTGAATCCGACATTATTTTTTTAGCGTCACCATCAGCGACAATTCGGCCTTTGTCGAGCAAAATGTTTTACTGTTTGGGAATTCCACTTTGGCAAATTCAAGTAAGCCAAGCAAGCTGGAAAATGCTGTTATATAAAGTTGCGCTTTAATTTATTCCCGTGGTTATTTGTGTAAAGGTTTATTCTCCAGGACTATATGAGGTATCATAATGATTATAAATTCGACAGCAGTAAGCAGGTTATAAACGGAGCGTGTAAAAATTGCAAAGCCAACAAGCGCCATCCATATACCATAATCAAGTGGATTTTTAATGCACTTATACAAAGATTCCCTTACCACCGGGACTTCTTCTTGGAAGAAGTTTAGACACAGTGCTCTTTTCAATCCCAACAACTTAAACGCCCAGAAAGCCATGATGAGGCCGGTAATTAGCAAAATTAATCCTGCATATTTTAAGATAATGCTACTGTGAAATAGAGGATGGTTCCCGAATTGTAGATAAACTATCAGGCAGAATGTAATCGCCCAAAAAATACCAGTAGTTATCATGTGAATGCTAAAGGCATTCTTGCCGAACCATTTGGTAAGTTTCTTACCGTTCAATTGGAAAATTAAGTTTACAGATTCAACAAGAATGGCCAGAAAGGCAAATATTAAGCTTAAGAAAAATATTTTTTTCATATCTCAATCGCTTTGCCCGCTCCTGCCACAACGCACTTATCAGGATAGCGCGACTTTATCTGGGCTTTATAGGCAGTACAATGAGCAGGACAAATCAGTTCCAGGTCCTTGAACAATTCAAATTCACTGAATCCATGCATGCCGCCAACTATTGCATAAACCTTTCCGAATTGCGAAGCTGCTTTGAGAATATCTGCCATCTTTGGATGCGAGCATCCTACAATTAAAACTATCCCTTTGCCTGTTTTAACCGCCATACTCTGCTCTATGCCATCAAGTTCGCCAGTAGAGAAGACATTCTCGTGGATTTTTACGGGTTCACTAATAGAAATCACTTCCTTTGCGCCACGAACTCCCCTCAGTAACACAGGGACATAAACTCGCACATCACTTCTGACATTAAGAAAGGCCGAAAGACCTCCTATATGGTCAAAATGCGGATGTGAAATAAAGACCTCATCGATGGAAGCAGGGTCGATACCGAGTTTTTCCATATTAGACAGCAGTATCGAGCCGTTCGCTCCGGTATCAAAAAGGATTTTGCCGGTATCCTCTACTTCCACCAAACAGGAGAATCCCCAGTCGGCAATAAGGCCTTCCTTGTAAACCCCGTTAGAGACTTTTCCCTTCGGTTCTCTAACGGGGTAAACTTCATTATCATAAATAATCGTAATCTTCATTTTTGCACCCTTTGCTCTTGGCCATTTTATACCTTATAGCCTCGCCATTCTCGATAAGGCTCGACTCCCGCCTTACCTTGCGCATAATCCCGGTGCCAATTTCTTGGCACGGGCATATCTTTATATAGCTGCCCTCGCCAGGCCTCGAGAAAAAATCGAGGCTTTTTCATAAAATCAGCGGCACAAACAACCCTTTTTCCAGTCCCACTAGACAAACGCTTTAACCAAGCAACTCCCTCTTCGGATCTTATCATATGATGGTCAAGAATTAAAGTATCCACTGCTCGAGATAAAGATACTGCATTTTGCCAGGCAATCTTGCGCTGCTCATTTGATAGCCAGGGTAAATATAAAGGAGGTCCGGAAGCAAGCACTATATCCGGATGCCATTGTAATATTTGTAAAATAGCTTTTCTATCAAGCAGTTGAATATCAGAGGCGTGGACAAAGACTTGTCCTCCATCTTCGATTTTAGTCATCATTACTTTTCCAAAACGGTTACTCGCTTCTCCATGAGGCACGGCTCCGGAAAAGGCCATAGGTCCGTTGCTTTTTCCTTCAGCGTTGGGCAAGTCCTTATTCAAGGCAACAGATAAAGAGTGAGCTCTGGCCTTCATATTTTGAGAAAGCCCGGCCAAACCTTTAGCCCAAAATCGAATATCCTGGCGTAGGTTGGTTATTCTCTCTGCTTTAAGTTGATAAGGGTTAGCATCAACCAAAGGAATATGGTCGCCATGATAATGGCTAATCACTACATCAGTAGCGTCTCTCAATGCTGATATAATCCTACGGCGGATTACTTTTCCAACCGCTACTTGAAATGGGTGCGGAAGCAATCCATGCCTGTTGTAGCCTAACGCTATCCCCGGGTCGATTAGTATTTTGCGGTCTTTTGTCTGGATTTTACAAGAGAGCCCACGGACTCCCAACGACTCAGTCCCTATAATTTCGATACGCATAGTTAAAAATATAAGTCTTTATTTAAGAGGGGAACCAAAGCAACTATTAAACTATGGACATAGAGATTCTTCCTGTTCATCATTCCCTTACTAAGAAATCCTATCGCCCCTTCTGTCTGTCTTATATTATTCTTGCCGCTTATCTTCTCCATTACATCCCCCAGTTCATTGCCTGACAAGAGTTGCTCGACAATACTTTGCGGTAGTTCAAAACAAGGAGAGACGCCGTAGCCAATCCTTCCTTGGTTGTCAATTACACATCCAACCCCTAAGGCAAACCACTTTGAATATAGTTTTGTAATCCCTCCTTCGATTCCAACAAAAAAATCAGCACCGAAGTTTTTCTTCTCGTCGACTTTCTTCAGTTCCATGGCTCTATTTTTTGCCCCCTCAAAGGTCTCTTCATTAATAGGCTGGGCAGAAACCTTACTGGAAACTTCAATCCCAGTTACTTTTACTCGACCAAAATATCTTGAGAAAACTTCCTTGGTTGCTTCTATCTTTACCGGATTTTCTGAGCCAATTAACACTTCCATCGTTATATCTCAAATAGCCGCAAATGTTTGCATCAACAAGCGTGGTTCTGCCTTGCACTATTCATTTCTTTATGATTACACCTGAGTATGTAAAAGAATGCTGTTTCATCTTAATCCATTTCCTCTCATCAATACCAACTAAATTACCGCACTGACATTTAATTTCATCTCCATCTCGGATCGAGTTATCTTCGGTTATTCTACCCTTCCAGCAATGCCATAATTTGCCTTTTCCGACCTTCACATACTTAAATATTTTCTTCTTGCATTTAGCGCATTTTATTACTATCATTTTTGCTTATGTTTTAAAACCGAGTCGGCCAAAATTTACAATATAATCAAACCAACAGCCACCATTTCCCAGAGTTCCCGTAGCAACCGGAACTGACAATGATTCATTGGCCATATGCATAATAAAATCCTCCTGTTCTGGTTTAAGCTTATACTATTTTTTACTGTTTACAACTGCTTTTCGTGCTTAAAAATTTATTAGTGTCCGAACACCCAGCAGCACAGCATCGCTGGCTGTTTCCGTGCCGCCTGGGTTGGTAATATATTGAATACTCGGAGTGATATTCAGCCAAGGTGTAACTCGGGCATTGTAGTAAACTTCGGCAGCGCTTTCATAATCATCTCTGTATGTTGTAGAAGCCCTGTTGCTGAAGAATCCCTGAGCGAAACCTGCACCGAGTACGTCATCGTCACGACCTTCTATAAGACCCTGATACTGAAATCCAAAGCTCCAAAAATTGGTGATATCGTTTCTTTTACTGTTTGCATGGCCATATCTGAAAAATGCGCCAAGACCTTGATTATCTTCAAAGTCGGAATTTTCTTTAATCAGCATCTGGTCGCAGCTAAGATAAACACCGACGTCGTCCCGGTAGTTTTTACTACTGTCTGAATGTGCTTTCGGCTGAGGGTCATTCCAGATACCTATCCGATACGCACCGGGCATCAGACCGTTAGCCGAATTAAGCTGTCTTGTTACGCCGGTTTCAAGGGCGTAGAAAAAATAATCTTCCTTATGAAACATAGTTCCAAAGCCGGTTTCTCTACTATCTGCCTGGGCATCACCGACACCGCCCATAATATACCAAGAATCGGTTACGTCCCAGGTAAGCACCACTCCAAGACCTTGTGCGGCAAATGGAATAGCCGGGTCATCAACCAAAGACGCATTTAGAAACTGGGTACATTCGTCATCAGCATATTCACTTGCGTCAAATATGCCGGTGAAGTCCAGCTTACCAATAGCCAGCGTAAGATTGTTACTGAAGAAAGGCCCCTCATAGAAGCACTCCACGATGTCCATCCCGCGATTGCCGACGGAGACAGCATTTGTACCGAAATAGCTGCCTACCGAAAGGCCATCTGTACCTTCCTCGTCGGGCCAGCCGCCCCAGCCGTGTATGAAAAACGAGCCGCCTTCGATACCCAGCAGTTTTTCCAAATCTGCTGAGAGTTCCATATCGTATCTACCGACATGTCTGCCTTTATGGTTATGCGTGCTGGTTCCTCCTTTGACATTAGCCTGATAGACATTAGTTATTCCAAAACTTACCTCTATTGCCTTATCCGACAATTGGTCGTTTAGGCCCCAAAAGCCATCTGTCAATGTCTGACGCTGCCAGATATTAACCGGCTGTTCCGTTTGTTCCGTTTCTGTGCTCTCTGCTCTTGAAAGGCCTGCTGTATTTAACAGAAGCACAATACTCACAACAATCCTTGCTTTGTTCACATACATTCCTTTCCTTATGTAAAAACAAAATCTTATTCTGCGCATAAAAATAGTGAGTCTGTGCTACCAAGTCAATCAAGTCATCGACGGAGAATCGCAATACTTCTTTACCCTAATCCTTCTTTCTCAGTACGTTTCGATATATTACTGCAAGGGCAAAAATGACCGTACTGGTAACAACAATACAAGCCCCTGTGGGCAAATTAGAATAGAATGAAATCAGAAAACCACCCACTGCGCTTAGCATACCCAGAAAAGTTGAGATGAAAACTGCCGATTTGTGTCCACGACATATTTGATAAGCTGCCGCCGCCGGATTAGTAATAAGTGCGAAAATCAACAATCCTCCTATGATTGGCAAATTAACCGACAATATTATTCCGCACAAAGCCAGAAACAGACAATAAACAAAGCTTTCATGCACACCGGTTGCGGCAGCAATGGACCGGCTAAACAGCAGTACTTTCAACTCTTTATTGAAGGCGATGGTAAAGGCCGCTAAAAGCAAACCCATGATTGTGATAACAACGACTGCTCTTTTCTGCACGAAAAGTATGCTGCCCCAGAGTAAACCAAGGACTTCAGAACGGCTGCCCTGCACAAGGCCTATTCCCAGAAAGGTAAAGCCGAGCATTAACGAAAAAACTATTGCCAGACCCACGTTTGTGTCCAGCCTCGATTTCCCAGGCCGGATTGCTGCCAGACTTGTCGAGGTTATTATTGAAGCTGCTATAGCCCCCCAGGCCGGGTTAAAACCCAGAAGATAAGCAAAGATAGTTCCAGCCATTGCAGCGTGCGAAATCGAGATGCCTATAAAGGGCATGCGCATACCAACGATGTAGACACCCAATAGACCGGTACTGGCGCCAGCAATAGCGCCTGCAAACATTACCAAATAGAAAAATGAGTCCATGCTACTACAAAAATCTTACCGTGGCCCTTTATTGATGATATACTTTCGTCCACTAACATCGACCGTTTCGATTCGACACTGATAGGCTCTCTCAAGTGCATCGGATGTGAAGACTTTTTCAGCAGTGTCATCGGCGAGGATTTCCCCCTCGTGCAAAAGAACAATTCTGCTGCAGCTTGGAGGCAGCAAGTCTGTTTCGTGAGAAACCATCAAAACGGTGATATGAGTCTGCTGGTACAGCTGGTCTATAATGCTTGTAATCTGGTATTTCCAGTTGAAGTCAAGGTTTGAGCCCGGCTCGTCGAGCATTAGTATCGCTGGGTTCTGCACCATTGCTCTGGCAATAAGAACTTTTTGTTGCTCTCCTCCTGAAAGACTTCTGAATGTCTGATTTTGCCGACCAGTCAGGCCAAGTTTCTCAATCCAATGGTCGATATGTTCGTAATCTTCCCTGTTCAGCCAGGAAAGCAAAGGTTTTACACTTACCCGGCCCATAGCTACTACTTCCCGCAGGGTAAATGGCAATTCAGCGTTATACTCTGCGGCCTGTGGAATATAACCGATGCGTTTTCGCACATTGCTTTTGCTCCAGCTACTAAGGGTAGCCAAATCTGTATTATCAAATGTTATCGTGCCCTGGTCAGGTTTTATCAGGCCGCAACAAACTTTTAGAAGTGTTGTTTTTCCAGCACCATTGACCCCGATTACACCTACGAATGCTCCAGAAGGAATTTGCAGATTATCAATGTTAAGAATGATACGCCCCCCGCATTTTATTTTTGTTTTTGAAAGATGTAAACCGCTGGTGACCATTATTTACCCCATTAGAAATTTTTGTTTTTTCACATCTTTCTTCTCATATCGTGTTATTGCTACCTTGTTATAGAATTTCTAACGGGGTTTACCTGCTCAAGGAGGGCCTGAACGTTTTCTAATAAAAGCCGGTCAAAATTATTCGCCTTGCCGTAAACATCCGGGAAATTGCTGAAGACTACAACTTTAGCTCCTATGCGTTCAGCCAAAGATTCTGCAAGCGCTGTGCCTTCCTGTTTATTGGCTATTATAAAACTTATGTTATATTCTTTGGCTTTATCAAGGCATTTTTGAATATTCGAAACTGTTTCAGTGTCGCTACCCACAAATGTGGCTATCGTTTCTAAGCCGAGCCAGTTACAAAATTGCGCCTGATGGTTCGATGCGAGAACCTTGGCATTTTCCAGGCCGGCTTGCTTTATTTTTGAATGAAGCTTTTTGCTTACATTTTCCAAACGCTTTTCTATCAGTTTTAGTCTTTGTTTATATTTGGCTTCTCTTTGAGGATATTCTAACGAAAGGACATTACAGACATCCTGGCAGGCGGCAAGGTAAGTTTCAGGTACGCACAAACCGGGTAAAGCCCGAACAGAGCCTATTTTTAGGCCCTTGTCTTTCATTCGTGACAGGGACTCATCAATGCCCTTTTGAAAATCAAAACGTAGCAATATCCTACACTTGCAAAGTTCGTTCACCTGGCCCGGTGAAATATCAAAATGTCCCGGACACATACCCGGCGGCGTCAAACAAAGAACTTCTTTTTGACCCTCACAGAGGTCTTTAGCCACACATTGCAAATATGAATTAGTGACGGCGATTTCAGGCTGGTTTTGGTCGCTGGCTGTGTTTTTACAGCCGGTTAGAATACAACTAAGGGCTGCTGAGAATACTAATATGTGCGTTATGCTTACGTTTTGCATCTACTTTTTAGTTTTCAAAAGAACCAATATGTCGGCCTTTTTTCAGCCGCATCCGGGTTATAACGCCACTTCGTGTTTTGGGATTATACCAGGTTTTCCGGGGAACAGGATAGCGCGAAGTTCCCATCTTAACACGGTCGAATTGAGGTCCTTGGCTATAAAGAACCCATGTTACAGGTGAGGTTCTGGAGTCATCATATTTTTTACCATGTTCCTTTTCATTATCAGGAAATCCGTCAGGAATCCAGAGCTTTGCCTTCAAATAGGAATGAATTCTATTTCTGTCGAAAATCACCTCTCCGACTCCCCAATATTTGTATGTATATCCCTTGTTGAATCTGTCTTCCATGCCTGAGGCCATCCAGGTACCGCTCGGCGGCGCAGGCAGATATCCCTCGTCCACCAATTCTTTAGGTAGTTGATGATAGTGTTCCAATTGCATGCAATCCTCCCGAGTGGGCGGACACTTACCATTATTGTCCCGCATATACATCTCAAGAGCCAAACTAATATTATAAAGCTCAGCGTTGACCACGACAATCTTGGCCTGTTCGCGAGCCCTGCCGAGTGCAGGCAGCAAAATCCCCATTAGCAATGAAATAATGGCGATAACTAGCAATAATTCAATTAGAGTAAAAGCCCGTCTCACAGGATACCCTTGGAAAATAAGCTGGTGCACATTTTTTAAGATGTGCACCAAGCTTAAAAAATAAAACCCGATGGAAACTCATAATACACTTACAGAGTCTGTAAATATCTATCCCAAAGCTCTATTGTGGTAAGTCGCAACCGCAAAGCCCTGGAGCACACTTAAGCCAATCCGCTGCAAATTCAGCAAAATCTTTGAAGTCGACTTTGAAATCTGTATTGATATCGCCGGGCAGATTGCCTCTCTGATATCCGCGATCGGTCAGAACAAAACCATTGCCATCATAATTGGTTACCCAAATTTCATAACCCGCTGTATGGGGGCACGAACTGTCCTCCTGATTAAAAATTCCAATCACGTCAAACGGAGCAACGAGATTATTTGGATTAGAGAAACCAGCTCCGATACCAAGTAGCACTTCGAAAGTAAGCCCATTTGCATCTTCTATGACCATAGTTTCGTAAGGACCCCAGGTGCCGCTTATAAAATTGACATCATTGATTCGTACCAGACGACCCTGATAATACTCGCAACCAAATTCTCGGTTGGGGTCAAAAATAAAGTCATCACTACTATCCTTCACATCATCGAGCGTAATTACCTCTGCCTGAGGTAGTCCGACACCTGCATCGAGCAGTTCAATCTCAAAATTAAGATTGGGGTCTATCATATGTTGCTCATTTATATTCGTCTTGCCGCCATAAAACTTGTACCATCCGGTAACTTTTACTCTATCTCCCTTGGTAAACGTATAACCGGTACAGGGATCATGGTTGAGGCGACATAGCTCTGAAAGCCATTGCTCATCTGTATAGCTCAGGCTGGGGTCTGCTTTCCACGGAAGGTTGCCATAATTCTGGCCCATCCAGACAGCGGTGCCTGCATGGTCATCACCTTCGCCCTGAATGTAAATCTGCCATTGGCCACCCATATTCCATGGATCATAGTACGGCGTATAACCAGGCGTAGGATCCAACATCTCTTCCGGACTATTGAGGATAATTCCCCTCACGATAACCTTGTCAGTTGCTTTATACGTGGCTGTGCCCTCTTCGTCAACAGCTTGAAGCTCCCAATGGGTCACCTCGGCAACAGTGGTACCCCTTGCTGCGGCAACAAAGGTCAAAGCCAGAATTCCCACTAAAACAATTGTTCTATTCATAACCAAATCCTCCAAAATTAATGGAATTTACTATTGACATTTGCGCATAAGAATATTTAAATCGTGCTACTAAACATAAAAATACAAAATTCGTGTTACTAAATCAAGAAAAAATTGATGGAAAATGGTAAAATTTTTTAATATATTATTTTTGCTGTTAAAATTACTGTTTTTAAGGAGATTATATGGCATCGTCAGGCAAAGTTCTTGTCATAGATTTGAATGAAATAGGCGAATATCAAAGGCTTTTAGGTGGCCATCCGCAAACCTGCGGGATGCGCTCGGGCAGAGTTTTTCTGCATCCTGGCCAGAGTTGCGGCCAACATAGTACCGAGCAGAATGAGGAAATGCTGGTTTTCCTCTCTGGCCAAGGCAAACTGCTGATTAGCGAGAAAGAATCCTTTCCGGTCGGCCAGGGCAAAGTTTCATATATTCCGCCGCATACGCAGCACGACGTAAAAAACACTGGCAGCGAACCGCTTATTTACATTTATTGTGTCGCTCCTGCAAGTGGCGAAGCAAAACAATAAAAATCATAAAGATTCGCCCAGTTGGGGTTTCCGAGGCCGACATGCTCTATTTTTTTGGGATTCAGGTTTTTTTGTTATTGACGTTGCAACCAATGCTCAAAGCTGAAAACTGACACTTAAAGGGCCAAAAATGGGCAATTTGGAAGGATTTGAACAAAAAATTTGGAAAAATTGAAAAAAATCCCAAAAAATGCTTGCAATTGTTATGAAGGGAGTTATAATTGTATTTGAAAAGAGTTGTTCTTTTCTTCTTAATATCTTGGTTTGAGTGAGGCAGTAGTTCATAAGTATGCAATGTATTTGTAAACTGTCTCACAAAGGCTGGAGTTGTAAAAATTCCAGCCTTTTTTTTTGCGATTATTAGTCTGTCAAATTTGATTCGATGGTTGTCATTCCGCACCCGTTCGGCTGCGCTCAGGGCGGGCTTTGATGCAGAATCCAAACTCTTGGTAAATCCGGATTCCCGTTTGCGTGTCTGTTGCCAAAGGCCACTTTGCGGGATTGAGATTGCCACGGCCACCTCGCAATGACGTGAAAATGCTATGTTTCGTCATTGCGAGGAGCTTGCCCCCAAGGGGCGAAGCGACGAAGCAATCTCCTGTTTGGCAACAAGCCCTTTCGCGGGAATGACAACTTACAGATTCAATCCTGACAAACTACTAACTGCGAACATAAAAAGCTTTTTTAATCGTACGGCTTGGCGTTTATTAGTGCGGCTAAAAGGATATGTTTTAATCTGTCAACACTGATATTGTTAAGATAATCTTCGGTAAAATCCAACTTAAATCGGCCTCTAAAATTCTTAATGCGTCTGGTAAGCTCGTTCCTGCCTAAAGCAGCAATTGAAGTTGCCGTCTGTTCAAAATACCTTCTCGAAGCCATTATCTTAACCTTTGGAAAACTGCTATCAGAAGTTGAATCTTCAATATCAGTATCGTCTGTTGTATTGAGCCACTTCTGTGGGAAATTCTGTATCGCAATAAAAGCCCTTGAATTAGTTTATTATTGGCCTAAATTTTTTTTGTCATTTCTTTGTGCGTCTGATAATGTTTGGCTATGAAGACAGATATGCTAAACTACTGTCTGCTCTCTGAGTTGATTGCTCAAAAACCCCTTTCCGCCCGAAGCGATTCGCGATTGCTGGTTTTCAATCGTTCTGACGGCGAGATTATCGACAGCCGATTTAGCCGGCTCGGTGATTTTTTATCCACCGGCGATTGCCTGGTTCTTAACGATGCAAAAGTTTTACCTGCCTGTTTTTTCGCACGGCGCCGCAGCGGCGGCAAGCTCAAAGGATTGTTTCTGGCCGAGAGCGCCGCTGGTCTATGGGATGTAATGTTAAAAGGAGCACGTAAAATAAAACCTGGCGAAAAGTTGTACCTTACGGACAAACAAAAGCAGAATTTTTGCACAGTGATGGTACTCGAAAGGATAGATGGGGGTAAATGCCGGTTGAAGGTAGATGCTGATGGCGATGCAGAATCTATCCTTGATAGAATTGGCTTTCCGCCCCTACCGCCATATATCAAACGAGATGATGACCTCAAAGCAGCAGCAATGGATAAAAAACGCTATCAAACTGTTTACGCTCGCAAACCCGGTGCTGTTGCAGCGCCCACAGCCGGTCTACATTTTACAAATCAGCTAATTGAGCAATTGAAAAAGGCTGGTATCTGCTTCGCATATTTAACATTGCACGTAGGGGAAGGAACATTTAAACCGATAACAGCTGAAAATCTTGAAGACCACCATATACATCAGGAACGATTTAGCATCGACCGGGAAAATGCTCGGATAATAAATGCAGCGAAAGGCAAAGGCAGCAGAATAATAGCTGTCGGCACAACCTCAGCCCGAACTCTCGAGACGATTACAATCGGTTCACAGGTCAAAGCTACCACGGGTGCAACAAGTCTATTTATTAAACCCGGCTATAAATTCAAGATTGTCGATGCGATGATAACGAATTTTCATCTGCCCAAATCGACCTTGCTGGCACTGGTAGCTGCCTTTGCCGGATTGGAGAACATATTGGCAGCATATCAACATGCCATTGAACAACGATACCGTTTTTATTCATACGGCGACGCAATGCTGATAACCTAAGGGTGCCTATTGTACGTCTGGCTAAACATAGAAAGCGGCTTGCTATTTGTGAGCCCTTTTAGTATTTTGAGGTTATGAGTATCGAAGGTTTCCAATCCGGCAGAAGAGGCAAAAGGATTCTGCCTATCACTCGCTGGCTATATGGCCTTTTGGCTATTCGTGCTTACAGCGTTATTATGTTCGGTGCGCTATTCTGCACACTGGCAGTAAAATTCTTTCATTCCTGGCGTACGGGCCTGCTTAATGAATACTTTGAGTGGGTTCTTGCCGATGTCTCCGTGCTTTTAGGGATTGAGGTTATTTTGGCAATCATTTGTTTTCGTTGGCCTCGAAGATGGGTTATCCGGTCAGCGATATTTTTTGCAGCTTTAGTATGTGCATGGTCAGTTATAAATGCCGGCTGGCTAATAAGAACAGGAACACAAATTCTTCCCCCGGTACTTTTGCCGTTAGTCCGGTCTCCATTAAATGCATTCGGCATCGTTGGGGTTAACCTGATAAAAATGCCAAAGGCAGCTTCTGCTTTGCTCGGACCCAGTGCTATCGCTCTTGCCTTTTTCTTCCGTGTTTTGGTAAGACCGAT
>Ga0307429_1000297_pt1 | contig 33648 bp, 37 predicted proteins | sample SalMarWE160230MG_FD_202151 | JGI IMG/M metagenome (GOLD analysis project Ga0307429, IMG submission 202151) | Salt marsh sediment microbial communities from the Plum Island Ecosystem LTER, Massachusetts, United States - WE1603-230 | ecosystem: Environmental > Aquatic > Marine > Intertidal zone >... | reverse complement strand
GAGAAGCGCGAGCCCGCGAGCGACATCGACACTGTGACGGTGGATGGTCTGAAAGCGCTTGACCCTGACCGGCCGATTAGAGAAGCGGACATGGTCTATCGCACTGCAAATGTCTGCTTTTGACCCACAGCGGACAAGCCGGAGATGTATGACGTTCATTCTTTCGGTTTGACACCTCGAACAGCGAAAGCGCGTGCCGTCAGGTGAATGCGGCCGTCGGGGCCGGTTGGCAAAGTTGCCTTAAGGCGGTCTCTTAGTCTGGCGCGTCTCTCTTCAGACAACGATGCGCAATAGCTCGGCGCCGGGCCTTGGCCACCAAGGAACGGTGACCAGTAATCATCGAAATCCGTGAACTCGGTTGGTACATCGATGATATGCACTTCGGTACGTTCAAAGCCGGCGTCATTCAATAGTTTGCACAAGGCGAATGTTCGGCAGAGCGGAAACCGCAAGCCTTCGTCCAGTTCTCGCGCCGCCGGATCAAGCGCAATGGCTGCATCCCAGAAGTAACGCATCAACTGCATGCCCTCAGCATAGTCCCAAACATAAGCGGCAACAGTACCGCCCGGACATGCAACGCGAGCCATCTCGGACGCAGCCCTTGCCGGACTAGGTACGAAGTTCAGTACCAGCCCGGAGACAACGACTTCGAACGCGCCGTCTTCAAGAGGGAGATGCTGCGCGTCGCCTATTTGAAAATTTGCGCGCGAATTATGTGTGTGCAGCCGTGCATGTGAGATGAAGCCTTCCGAGGGATCGACGCCGGCTACCTCGCGCGGATCGGCCGCCGCCAGAATTATCCTTGTAAGGGCGCCCGTACCACAACCCACGTCTACCCAGCGCAGGTTCGGTTTTAGCGCAAGCCACGAGATAAATTCCCGTGCTACCGGGTTACTCCAGCGGCCCACGTAAGCCTCATATGCTTCGCCGGCCGCCCACGTGTCCGACGGATAGTTTTTCGTGGTGGATCGGGTCGACATCGCTTCCTCCATCAAAAATCCGGCGGGCAGCGTGTTTCCTTGGCGTGGGCGTGTCCAGTTCAGATTCTGAATCGATATTTGGCGGCTGCTGTGGTAATCTCCCCACCATGACCCGGTATGGCCAGTTTTGCCCAATGGCAAAGGCAGCGGAGATCGTGGCCGAGCGCTGGACGCTCCTAATCATCCGAGAATTTCTCGCCGGCAGCACCCGCTTCAATGACCTACGAAGGGGGGTGCCGTTGATGTCGCCGGCGCTACTGTCGCAACGTTTGCAGCAGCCGGAGCATGAGGGAATCATCGAGCGGCGGCCAGTCCCCTCGCGTGGCACTCACGAATACCGGCTTACCGAAGCCGGACGTGCGCTCGCTCCCGTCGTCCGGCACCTCGGGGAGTGGGGAGAGCAATGGGCGCTCGGCGATCTCGACGAGCGCGATCTCGACGTAACGCTGTTAATGTGGGCTATGCGTCGGCGCGTCGATCCAGCTGCGTTCGGTTCACGACGCGCCGTTGTCGCGTTCGATTATACCGACGTGCCGCAAGCTAAGCGTTATTGGTGGCTTGTTAACAATGGCAAAGAGGTTGAACTGTGCCCCAAGGATCCGGGTTTCGAAGTTGATCTTCACGTGACCGTCGATTTACAGATCATGGTCAAAATCTGGGTCGGGGCACTGCCTCTAAATTCCGCGCTGCGCAACGGTCTTCTTGAACTCAGCGGAATGCGCGAGCTGCAGCAACAGTTCAAATCTTGGCTGCTGCTGAGCCCATTCGTGTCTGCTGGAGCGCGCAAATCCCATTAGCGAGGGGCTCACGCGCGAAGTCGCTTATTGGCACTTAGCAGACATGAGCTAGTGCACCGCACATGTCTGCTTTCGGGGGTATAGCGGACATGAGTGTTTGCGGCGCAGATTTCTGCTTTTGACCCGAAGCGGACATTGCGGGAGCGCAAGGCCCGTTCCCGCTGTGCCGTTCGCAATCTGCTGGAGTCAATTAGACCGGCAGCTTGATGGCGGCGCGCAGGCCGCCGCCCGGTCGGTTTGCGAGCGTGACTTCGCCGCCGTGGGCCTGCACGATGGATTGGGCGATCGCCAAACCGAGCCCGGTGCCGCCGGTGTCGCGGCTGCGCGATTCCTCCACCCGGTAGAACGGCTGGAACACCCGCAGCAACTCCGCCTCGGGAATTCCCGGCCCATCGTCGTCGATGGTGATCTTGATCATGTTCGCCGTGGACATGATCGCCGCCTGGGCGCGCTTGCCGTATTTCACCGCGTTGTCGAGCAAGTTGGTGAGCGCGCGCTTGAGCGCACCCGGTTGGCATTCATGCGTGAGCGGCGGGGCCGGCGCCATGGTCACCGGCAGGCCGGCATCGGCCATGTCGTCGACCACGCTGGCGAGCAGCGCGGCGACGTCGACGCGCCGGCGCGGCTCGGCGCGCACCTCGTCACGGGCGAACGCCAGCGTGGTCCCGATCATCTCGTCCATTTCGGCGATCGTGGCCAGCATCTTGTCGCGCTCGTTGGTGTCGGCGACTTCCTCCGCGCGCAGGCGCAGCAGCGTTAGCGGCGTGCGCAGGTCGTGCGACAGCGCCGCCAGCATCTGGGTGCGGCTCTCGACCAGCCGGCGCAGCCGCTCCTGCATGCGGTTGAAGGCGCGCGCGGCCTGCTGCATCTCGCTTGTACCGGTCTCTGCGAGCGGCTCCGCGCTGACGTCGCGGCCGAGCCGGTCGGCCGCCGCCGACAGCATGCCCAGCGGGGCGGTGAGGCGCCGCACCGCCCATGCCGAGACGGCGATGACGATCACGCCCATCAACGCCATGGAGATGATGAATTGCCACGACACCGACGGCGCCCCCTGCGGCAGCGTGGTCGCGAACGAAAGCCATTGGTCGTCGCTCAGCTTCACCGCCACCTGCAAGCCGCGCCACACCCCGAAGTCTGGCCCCATCATCTGGTGCATCATCCCGCCCATGCCAGGCATGCCGCCCATCGGTCCCGGCGGTCGGCGACCGAACGGCGGTCCGAAAGGCGGGCCGCCGGGTACGCCTGTCGGATCGAACAGGGCGGCCCGCACTTGCCGGTCGGGCCGGTCGGGAAGCTGCCGGCGCACATAGTCCTCGATCACCTTGGCGGCGCCGTCGGCATCGGCCGGCTGTTGCGCCGGCGGCTGGGCTGACAGCGAGACGCGGAAGGTGGGATCGCTTAGCGCGGCCACGATGCGCGGACGCCAATCGGCCGGCGCTTCCTCGACCAGGCGGGTGAGGTTGGCGACGCGCTGCGCGGCAGCGTACCCGCCGATCGCACGCACCGCCTGTTCTCGCGCGCCGGCATAGATCCAGGCGCCGATCGCGTGCGAGACCACGAGCCCGAGCAGCAGGATCAGGAGCGTTTGGCCGAACAGGCTCTTGGGCAGGAAGCGGGTCATTCGCGGCTCACATCGGGCGTGAAGATGTAGCCGCCGCCCCACACCGTCTTGATGAGGTTCGGCTCGCCCGGGTCGCGTTCGATCTTCTTGCGCAGCCGGCTCACCTGCGTGTCGATGCTGCGGTCGAAGGCATTGGCCGCGCGACGGCGCGCCAGATCGAGCAACTGGTCGCGGCTCAAGGTGCGCTGCGGATGCTCGACCAGCGCCAGCAGCAGGTCGAATTCGCCGGTGCTCAGCGGCACCGCGACGCCGTCTTGGCCCAGCAGTTCGCGCCGGTCGACATCGAAGGCCCATCGCTCGAACCGGTAGCGCTTGGGCTTGTCCTGATCGGCCGCCGGCTCGCGCGCGTGGTTACGCCGTAGAACTGCACGGATGCGCGCAATCAGCTCGCGGCTACCGAACGGTTTTGGCAAATAATCGTCGGCGCCCATTTCCAGCCCGATCACCCGATCGACCTCGTCGCCCTTGGCGGTGAGCATGATGATCGGGATATCGCTATCGGCGCGCAGCGAACGGCACAGCGACAGCCCATCCTCGCGCGGCAGCATCAGGTCGAGCACGATGAGGTCGAAATGCGCATCGGCCAGCACTTTGCGCATGGCCTTGCCGTCTTCGGCGGCGCTGACGCGAAAGCCTTCCTTGCCGAGCGCGCGCGACACCAGATCGCGGATCTCGCGATGGTCGTCGACGATCAGGATGTGCGGGCCGGTATTCATGCGCGAAATTTAGTTCGGGACGGGTGCTTTGGGGCAAAAAAGTTGTAACGATTTCTGCCGGATAGGCGATTCGACACAATTGGTTACAAAATAGCGCCGCCCCCGATCTTGCCACCGGGTCAATGATGTAGATCAAATGCCGGCGCCGCGGGTCGACTAGGGTGGCGCCGGTCGCGGTCCTCCGTGACGGAATGCCAATGTTCATGCTCGCCACGCTGCTCAAATGGCTGCTGATCAGCCTCATACTGGTGTCCTTCGCGGGACGGCCAGGGGCGCAGGCTTTGCCGATGGCGACGCAAGGCTGCGGCGGGTCGAGCGCCGTGGCGATGCAATCCGCGCATCTGGTAGCGGCGCATGAGGCCGGCAAGATCGCGGCCGACGAAGCGGCAGCCCCGCAACACAATTCCGGCAAGACGAAAAGCGCCGATTGCGTCAAAAGCTGCGCCGCGGTCCAGGTTCTGGGCTTCGTGGTCATGACTTGGGCCCCCGAGGTCTGGCCGCAAATTCATTCGGCGGCCATTGAGGTCGCGTTGAACGGGCATCCTCCGAAACCCGAACTTTCCCCTCCCATCGCGCTCGCGTAACCGCGGCGGCGCTCGCGGCGTCGGCGCTTGATGCCGCTCCGGCCGTAACCGGTTCGGGCGAGCCAAACCTTACGCACAGTTCAATCAACTCGCAGTCCGCTCGGCCGCAACTGGCCTCAGCGACGCAACGAAAAGGAATGACAATGGCAAATCATGGAAATCGCCCAAAAGGCGGAGCTCAAATACCGGCTAAAATGGCGGGTGCCCGCAAGCCGAGTCTGTCGCGACGCGCGCTGCTACTCGGCTCGGTCGTTGTCGGCAGCGGCGCCGTATTCGCCTGGAGCGTGCTCGGATCGACGCAGCCGGCCAAGGCCGGCACCATCAGGGTATGGAAATCGCCCACCTGCGGCTGCTGCGGCGGCTGGGTCGATTACATGCGGGCCAAAGGCTATCAAGTCAGCGTCAACCACGTCGCAAATCCGGATCTGATCAAGGCGACCTTGGGCGTGCCGAACGCGCTTTACTCCTGCCACACGGCCAAGATCGACGATTACCTGGTCGAAGGCCACGTGCCGGAAGGCGCCGTTGCCAAATTGCTGGCCGAGCGGCCGAAACTGAAAGGCATCGCCTTGCCCGGCATGCCCGCCGGATCGCCTGGCATGGACGGTGTCCCCGGCATCTACCGCGTCGTCGGCTTCGACGCGAACGGGCGAATCTATCGCTTCGCGGAAGTGGGCGTCTGACAACTCGTGAAAGCGGACGTGATTGACGCGATGAATTCGCGCCACCCGTTCGCACAACCATCATAAAGGAAAAACGACAATGCAACGGCGTAGTTTTTTCAAAACGGCACTGGCGATGACGGGTCTGGCAGCCAGCATTGCCGGCGGCGCACCAGCGTGGGCGGCCACGGCCAAGAAACAGAAGGTGGTCTACCATCTGTCCGATGTGGAGAAGGTCGCGTTCGTGCTTTCCAACATCCAGAACCACATCGCCGGCGTGGGTGGGCCCGAATATGTGGAGATCGTTCTGGTGGTGCATGGGCCGGCGCTGAAGGGTTTCCACGCGGCGCTGGCGGACCCCGCAGTGAAGCAGGCCATCACCAACCTCAAGGAAGAAGGTGTCTCGCTCGACGCCTGCGCCAACACCATGAAGGCGCAGAAGGTCGACGAGAAGGGCCTGTTGCCCGGCTTCGCCAAGGTCGATCAGGGCGGCGTGGTGCGCATCGCGCAATTACAAGGCGACGGCTACGTCTATCTGCGGCCCTGATCGGCGTCGTGAGCGCGAGCGCCGGCCGCAGGGCCGGCGCTTGCTGCCATCTTCCCCGCGATCGCGGGCAATTTTTTTGTAACCAAATCTGGCGGATCGCCGCGCTGACACATTTGGTCACAAAATCGCGCCCAGCCGACAAAATTGAGTGACAGGTCGGGCTCCTAATGCGGATCAGCGACGGAAGAGAACATTGCAGGCAAAAGGAGCAGTCCAATGAAAACGCGAAATACTCTGATCGCGCTCGGCATTGCGGCGGCGGTTGCGGCTGGGACTTTTGGCGTCACCGCCTCCGCGCACGACACCGGCTACGGCTGGGGCATGATGGGCGGTTACGGACCCGGCTACAGCCAGGGCGGCGGCAATGGCTACGGACCCGGCACTGGCCCGATGCAGGGCTACGGCCCCGGCTATGGGCACATGCGCGGCTACGGCCCCGGCAACGGCCAAGGCTACGGCCCCGGTTATCACATGCGCGGCTGGGGCGGCGGCTATGGCCCCGGCGCAATGCACGGGTCCGGCTACGGCCACGGGATGATGGGGTGGTAGCGAAGGCTACAGCTCACCGAACGAATTCCAACACAAAGGAGAAATGCGATGCGTGCAAGAACATTGATCGGTGCCGGACTTGCGGTGGCGTTGGCCGGTGCGTTGTTTGTTTACAATTCGCCGGTGTCGGCGCATGGCCCTGGCGGCTGGGGCATGATGGGCGGCTACGGCCCCGGGATGATGGGCGGCTACGGCCACATGGGCGGCTGGGGCGGCGGGCCCGGCGCGGGACCGTCGAACTGTCCTGCCTTCGCCCAAGGTGGCGGACCCGGCCCCGGCGGCGGCTACGGTCCCGGCTATCACATGCGCGGCTGGGGCGGCGGTTACGGCCCCGGCATGATGCAAGGCTACGGTCCCGGTTACGGCCCGAGGGCCAACGTCCCGGGCAATCAGACGCTCAACCTGTCCACCGACGACGTGACGAGCCGCATGGAACGCTGGCTGACTTGGCAAGGCAACCCGCGGCTCAAGCTCGGCGAGGTGAAGGAGAAAGACGCCGACACGATCACGGCCGTCATTGTCACCAAGGACAATTCCGTGGTTCAGCGCTTCATCGTCGATCGCCACACCGGCTTTACCCGTCCCGACAACAGCTGAGCGGCTGTTGCGGCCGACCAAAGGCAGAAGCAATCCCAAGCCCGCGCGGCTGCCACCGCGCGGGCTTCCTCCATCAAGGATTTTTGCTTCTGGTTCCTTGCTCGGTTTCGACGCCTTGAATGCCACCCTGCCGGCGCCGGGCATGCCATGGCGAAGGCGAATTGCGCATCCGCATTAACGCTTGCTAAGGCGAACACCGGTAGACATAAGAGCGGTCCAAGATTGTGGGAGAGTGACCCATTATGAGGATTAATTCGACCGCTGTAACTTCGATGCTGCGCGCCGTGCTCATCCCCGCGGCTATGCTGTCGGTTTCGGCGCTAGCGCACGAAGGCCATCACTTCTCTGCGGGCGAGCCCGGCAATCCGAAAAAGCCAGCGCGCACCGTCAAGGTCTCCATGCAGGAAGAAGGCAAGAAGATGCTCTACGAGCCGGCGCGCATCGTCGTGCGCAAGGGCGAGCAGATCCGTTTCGTCCTCTTCAATGAAGGCTCCGAGAAGCACGAATTCGTGCTGGCGACGGTCAAGGAAAATCTCAAGCACGCCGAGACCATGAAAAAGAATCCGCACATGGCGCACCACGATCCGAACGCCATCACGCTGGCGCCTTACGTCGGCGGTGAGCTGCTTTGGAAATTCATCAAAGTCGGCACATTCGAGTACGGCTGCCTCATTCCCGGTCATCGAGAAGCCGGTATGCACGGCGTGATCGTTGTAAAATGAAGGAGGCCGGTCAAAGGCCAAAGATTGAGATCACTAAGAGGCCGGAAAACGTTCGATTCAAAAAAGCCCACAATCGACCGACGCCGTTTCTGCTTTTCGCACTTAACGGATAAACCAACCGCGCCCGCCTATGTCCGCTTCTGGCACAAAGCGGACATTCGCCGCGACGCAACATTTTGGTCGCTATTGGAGTAACAGCGGACATGGGCGCTGCCCGAGCGGACCGAGACTCGGTAAATCGAATGCCCCGCGCTGCGTCCGGGGAGCCTCGCTGGTGAGTCAGAAATATGGTGCGGCTTTCTACTAGCGGGGACCCGCCAAAATAAACCCCTGAGTCAACCAGGGACAACTAGCGGCGGTTTGTAATTTTGATTCAAGATCCGGGCAATCTTTGAATCATTGTTGCGCTGTTTGTACTCAGTGACTGGTCACTTACTGTTTTATTCTGCGATCAGTGGCGTCATTGAGCATGGGGACAAGTCAATGAAATCAACCCACCTGAAGCTGGTCGAAAGCGCTGATATGCGACCAGTTGCATCGAGAGGGCGCAAACCGAACAAAGGGTACCGAGTACGCGAGCACTTGACCGAGGGCGAGATGAACAAATTGCTGACCGCGCTCAGAGCTAATCGGCATGGCCAGCGTGATTGGCTGATTGGCTTATTAATCTATCGGCATGGTCTGCGAGTCAGCGAAGCCTGTGACCTACGGTGGGACGACCTCAACCTAGCCAAACGCACCATTCAGGTCCGTCGCCTTAAGGGTAGCGATGACAGCACCCACTATCTCGAACGAGATGAGATCGCTGGCCTTAAGAGATTGCAGCGCGAGCAGGAGCCCAAATCAGCCTATGTATTCGTCAACGAACGGGGGCAGCCATTTGGGCGAATGGGCGTTGGCCGGATGATCGAACGCGGTGGCCGAGCCGCCGAGCTACCACTACCTGTCCATGCGCACATGCTTAGACACTCGACGGGGTACGCTCTAGCGGGCAAGGGTATGGACACCCGCCGACTGCAACACTTTTTAGGGCACGCCAGCATCACCAACACGGTGCGCTACACCGCAATGTCGCCGGAACCCTTCAAAGACATTTGGCGGTGAAAGCCGGGTTGCCGATAAATAGTCCTTCAGCCGTCCGGGGGAGTCCGCAGAGCGACGCAATCGAGGCTGGCGGCCCCGGGGCTTAGGTAGACGGCCAAAAACGAATCCACGGCCTTGTATTTGAAATTGCGCTAAGCCCTGAAATCATATGAACGCAGGCCGCCTTTGTCCGTTGTTGCCTCAATAGCGGACAAACGCGGGTGCACGTGGCATGTCCGGTAAGGGCCAAAAGGGGAAATGAGACAGCGACCGTTGTTTCAATTTTAGGGTTGAGGCGAGTCGCGACGCTCAACAGTGGGGGCAACGCAAATGAAAAGGGGCAACAAAACGCTATCGTCTAAAATGCTCATGCGAAAGATGACCAACAGCTTGGCACGCTTGGACAAGCTGAGTTTTCTAGAACATTACGCGATGTTCATGGGCAAAGCTCAATTGATCGAGTTCTCCTTAAAGAAAATATTGTCTGTGAGATATCGCTACAGTGAAAAGAAACGCGAAAGGATGACCCTCGGAGGTGCTATCGCCGAACTCGAAAAATTGGGCCTGCGTAAAGATTTCGTCTCGCTTCTACGAGAGGTGAACAACTTTAGGATCGATATGGCCCACGAGTTTCTTGTGAGCCATCTGTCTCTAGTGGTTCTAAGTCCTCAGTTCGGGTAACTCTCGTGGAGATCATTGCGAAACGCGTTAGCGAAGGTGGAGGAAACCATCCATGTGTACGATTTTCTGAATGAAAATATGTATCTCTTTGAGAGACAGCGCAGGGTTTACTGATCTGACCCTCTACGGCGGTGAAGAGAGACGGCGAGTAAGCGGACAAACGGTCCCGGGGTAAATCGACCGTTGTCCACTTTGGTCCGAAAGCGGAAAAGATTTCACAGGCTTCGACCTTAGTGCTTCCACGGCTTTGAAGCAGTAGTATTCCTATGGCGCGGGGCCGGGTCTGCAACCCGTCGCCGGACACATTCACCACCGCCGTCCGGCCTGCCCCGCGCCATCAACTGCGTCGGCGGTGGATTGCGGTGGTCATGAAACTGTCAAGCGCGCCCCCGCCTATTACACGCAACTCAACTTACGATGAGCGCGCCATCGCGTTAGCCAGGCGACTCGGAATCGACATACCCTCGCCACCGCTCACGGGTGCACAGTGGCAAGCGTTGTGGGCTGGCATCGGTAAGGTGCTTCTCCGGATCGAACCACCGGAACCGCTCACGCTGCAAGCATTGTGGGCCGATGTCGGTATGCACCTCGCCGAACGGAGCGAACCGGAATTTCAGTGGGGTGCTGGCCGACGACTTGGAAGTAAGAACAAGCAAGTGGCACCAGTGGTGACGAAGGAGGCTCAACGCAAGAGACGGCAACGCCAACAGGCCGAACGGGGAAAAAAATATTAAGTAGCAATATTTGTCCCACTCCAAAAGAACGCTCTTAAGGTAAAGTCACTTTAAAGGAGAGCGCCGATCATGCCGCGTAGTCCCTGCACGTTTCGTGAGACTGATGTGCGCCGGGCCATCAAGGCGGCACGATCATCCGGTATCGAGATTGCGCGCGTCGAGATCGACAAGTACGGCAAGATCGTCGTAGTTACCGGCAAGCCAGATGAGACGGCCACCACACCGCTAGATGAGTGGAGATCGCGTCGTGGTTCGCGTTGACATCAAAGGGTGGTTCACCACCTACAAGAAGCTCAAGAGCGGCGATCGGGCCGAGTATCACTATCACCGTGCCACCGGCCGACGCCTCAATGGTCTACCGGGATCACCGGAATTCATCACGGACTATGCTGCGGCGGAGAAATTGATCCGCAATCGGCTCGCCGGAACTTTCAGTGGCCTGGTGCGGAGCTACACGCTCTCAGTCGAATTTGAAGAAAAGCTAGCGCCAAGCACACAATCCGAATATCGGCGGATGCTTACGAAGGCAGAGGCAGAGTTCGGGAACATGCCGCTATCGGCGCTCGACGATCAGAGGGTGCGAAAGGACTTCTTAGACTGGCGTGAGAAAGTGGCGCGCGCCTCTGGTGAGCGTGAGGCCGACAATCGTTTATCAGCCGTCTCGGCGATGCTCACATGGGCCGTCGACCATGGCCACACAACGGCAAACTACTTGCGCGGCTTCAAGCGCCTCTACCACGCCGATCGCTCTGAGATCATTTGGCTGCCCGAGCACATTGCGCACTTCATGAAGGTGGCGCCGATCGAGATACAGCGCATGTTAATCTTGGGGTTGCACACGGGCCAGCGCGAAGGTGATCTACTGCGGCTGCCATGGTCAGCTTACGATGGCGTTAGGATTAGCCTGCGGCAAGGCAAGGCACGGCGCGGCGGCAAGCTCGGTCCGCTCGTCGAAATCCCTTGCACGGCCGCGCTACGCCGCATGCTGGACGGTATGGAGCGGATCTCACCGCTGATCCTCACCACCAAGACCGGGCAGTCGCTCAAGAAGCGCTACTTCGCTCGACTCTGGGGTGACGCAATGGAAAAAGCCGGGCTGCAATCGGTGTTGCTCCCGGGCTCCGATTGGCCGGTCGAACTCCACTTCCATGATCTTCATGGAACGGCAGTTACTCTGCTTTCGGAGGCGGCATGTACGCCGCAACAAATCGCGACGATCACCGGCCACTCGCTCAAGACCGTGCATCGCATTCTTGAGCGCTACCTTGCGCGTACGCGCGGGCTCGCCGAACAGGCGATCTTCAATTTTGAGAACTCACCGCGAACAAAGTTTGCAAACCAGCTGCAAACCGTCGCTAGTCCCACGACACTAAGCAAAGGAAAATCTAATGCCTAACAACACGATAGATGGCGCGCCCGAAGAGATTCGAACTCCTGACCCCCAGATTCGTAGTCTGGTGCTCTATCCAGCTGAGCTACGGGCGCTTGATACCGCTGTCGAAATTTAAGCCGCGGAACCGGGCCTTAGCTAACGTCTTGTGTATCCATTGGCAAGGGTTGCCGCCGGAACCTCCTGAGTAGGCGAGACTTGCGCCGCCCAAGCCAGCGCTCGCCCCTCCACGCGGATGCGAAGGCTGAGTACAGCCGCATTGGCGAGCGTGAAGGCAAGCGCGAAGGCCGGCAACCTGAGCGCCAGCGGAACCACCGCGATCTCCAACGCCCCGATCAGGTAGTTCGGGTGTCGGAACCAGCGATAGGGCCCGCGCGCAACCGCCTGCGTGCCGGGCAACGCGTCGTCCAGCGCCGCCCGAGGCTCATGATCACCCACAGGCGGCCGGCCTGCAGTGCAATGAAAACTGCAAGCCAAAACGGATCGACGGTGCGCCCATGGCTGAGTATCCACAGCCCGAGCAACCAGAATGCGTGCAACGCCATCAATAGCGGATAATGCGCCGCGGCGAATTCAATGCCGCCGCCCGCGCGCAGCCGCTGCGTATTCTATTGCGCGAAGCCGAGTTCGGCGAGCCGCTGGATAATCAGAAACGCGACCAGCCACGCCCCTTCACCCATGCGCAGCCTCCAGCGCCAGGAAGCTCGCGGTGAAGCCGGGCCCGAGCGCCGCCAGCATGACGGGGCCGCGCATGCCGCACTTGAGCGCACGTTCGAGCACAAACAGCACGCTCGGCGCCGACATATTGCCGTGCCGCGCAGCACCGCACGCTCGTCACGCAGCGTGCCCGTTTGCAATCGAAACGCGCTCTCAACCGCGTCTAGCACTTTGGCGCCGCCCGGATGGCAGATGAAATGCGGCGCTACCAGCCGTGCGGCTTCGACGAAGCGCCGCGCCGGCGCCGCCAGCCGCTGCTCGACGAAACGTGGCAGCGAACGCGACAGCACGACGCCGAAGCCGACCGGATCGACCGTCCAGCCCATGATGTCGAGCGTGCCGGGCCACGTATGCTCGGCGGCACCGCGTAATTGCAACACACCTTGCCCGCGCTCGGCACGCAACACACAAGCCGCGGCACCATCGCCGAACAGCGCGCATGAAATCACATTGGCCTTGGCGCCGCGGTCGCCGCGAAATGCGAGCGTGCATGTTTCGACCGCAACCACGAGCACGATCTCGCCCGGCTCGGCACGTGCCAATCGGGCGCCAAGCGCTAGGCCGGCGACGCCGCCGCCACAACCGCGACCGAATACCGGTACGCGCAGCACGCCGGGCCGAAATCCCATCTCGGCGAACACGCGCGCTTCCAGGCTCGGCGTCGCCACGCCGGTCGACGACACGGTCACGATCACGTCGACGTCGCGCGCAGCGATTCGGGCGCGATCGAGCGACGCGCGCGCAGCCGCAACGAACAATGCGCTCGCGCCTTCAAGATAGGCTTGCGTGCGCTCGGGCCAATCGCGCGGCGTCATGAACCATTCCAGCAGTCGCACCGAATATCGCCGCTCGATGCCGACGTTGGCAAAAACATCGGCAAGTTTGGGATAGCGTGCAAAACTGCGGGCGTAGATGCGGCGCGCGACGTCGGCGACCGCCGCTTGTTTGATCTGATGCGTCGGCACGACGGTCGCGAGCCCAAGCAAAGATACAGGCGTTGACGCCATTATTGTTCCCTTCAGGTGAAAGCAACGCCCGCCCACGGTCTTACGAACACCGCGGCCGGGCGTCTCTTCCATGAAGGCTATGCGCTTTGAACTATCTGCTATGGCTATGCGCTATGCGCGCGCCGCGAACTCAGATCGACGGCGCTGTCGGGAATGGTGATGCGGAAGGTGGCGCCGATGGTTCCCGGCACCAACCTGATCTCGCCACCATGGGCACGCACCAGCTCGGCGGCGATTGCCAAGCCTAGCCCGGCGCCGCCGGCCCGCGTCGAACTCTGAAACGCCTGAAACATGTGGGCGCGCGCCTTCTCTGGCACGCCCGGCCCGGTATCGGAGACTTCCAGCACCACCACGCTGCCTTCGCGCCGACCGGTGATTCGGATCTGGTCGCGCGCCGGATCGCGCGCGCCGCGCCCTTCCAGCGCCTGTACGGCGTTGCGTGCTACGTTGACCAGCACCCTGAACAATTGATCATGATCGGCGTCGACCGTCAGGCCGCGCTCGACCGAGACGATCCAGCGAATCGGCACGTCTAAGCTAAGGCCGAGTGCCTCATGCACCTCCTCGATCAACGGCTCGACCACGACGGTCTTGCGCTCGGGCGGCGGCTCCTGCGCGGCGCCATAGGAAAGCGTCGACTGGCAGAACGCGATCGCGCGTTCGAGCGCGCGCATCAATTTTGGCGCAAAGCGCTGCACCTTCGGGTCGGGCAAGTGAGAAAGCTGATCGGAAAACAGCTGCGCCGAGGCCAGCAGGTTGCGCAGATCGTGATTGATCTTGGACACCGCCAGGCCAAGCGCCGCCAGCCGGCTTTTTTGATGCAGCATCGAGGCAAGCTCGCGCTGCATGGCGGCAAGCTCCTCCTCGGCAGTGCCGACCTCATCGCGGCGGCCTGATTCCACGATGATGCGCCCGGGATTTTCCGGATCGGCGCGAAACGCAACCATATTGTCAGTAATGCGCCGCATCGGGCGCACCAACAAATAATTAAGTGCGAGGAACACTAGCGCCGCGGTGATGCCGGAGATCACCAGCGAGAGCAGCATAATGTTGAACGAAAAGGTCCACATCGCCTTGCACAGCGGCGCCTCGTCGAGAACGATCTCGAGGAACTCGCCATGCGCCATCGGCGCTGGCCCCACCACCCGCATCACGTCATCGGGCATGCAGAACAGCAAGGTGTCGAAGGCGTGCATGATGGCGTGCCACCAGCGCACCTCACGCATGTCGATATCCTGTGCGATGCGAGACGGCACATTGGAGGCGGCAAGCAGGCGGCGCTCATTACCCATCTTTATCGCCACCGCGCGCGCACCAATGCTTTCCAGAATCTGCTTGGCCAGGCTTTCCGGCACCATGCCGCTGGGCGCGGCCTCGAGCACGAGTGCGGCGGTGTGGGCGGCGGCCAGGCGGTCGTTCAACCAGTTGATGCGGAAATTGGCGATCGACGGCACGTAGATGAGAATTTCCGCCACCATCACGAATACGATGGTGAGGAACAAGAGCTTGCCGGACAGGCCCACCCGCGGGCCGCGCGTCACGCATGGCGACCCCGGCATGATCTGCTCGGCCGCTGGCTCAGTTTCCGTTTGCAAGTTCGCCTCAACCGAAGATTCGCATAAAAGCTATGATGCGCCGCACCCAAGGACGCGTCAAACTTGGCGTAAAAAAGTCAATGGCCGCGCGTTTGCCGATTTCCGACATCGTCGGATAGGGCAAAACCACGCCGGTCAGCGCGCGAATATTCAGCCCTTGTGCAATCGCCAGGATCCAGGTGGCGATCAATTCGCCGGCCTGCGCGCCGACGATTGTCGCGCCGACGATCTTGCCCTTCTTCGTCGTGATGACCTTGATGTGGCCGTGGGTCTCGCGCTCGGTCTGGGCGCGGTCGTTGTCGTGATAGGGCCAGCGCAGGATGCGGATTTTCATTTTGCGCTTGCGCGCCTCCGCCTCGGTCAGGCCGGCCTGCGCCAGTTCCGGGTCGGTATAGGTCACCCAGGGGATAACGTCGTTGTTCACGCGCACGGGCAAACGGAACAGCGCGTTCCGGATCACCAAGCCGGCGTGATAATTGGCCGCGTGAGTGAACTGCAATTGTCCCGCCGCGCAGTCGCCGATGGCATAGACGCGGCGGTTGCTGGTCCTAAGTTTCTTATTCACGCCAATGCCGGAGCGATTGTAGCGGATGCCGGCAGCTTCGAGATCGAGCCCGTCGACCGTGGCTTTGCGCCCGGCAGCGACCAACACATGGCTGCCTTCGACCGTCTCCTCGCCGTCCTCCGCCGCATACGTCACCGTCACGCTGCCGGGAGAATGCCGGACGCGCGCGACTTTCACGCCGCTGCAGACCACGACGCCCTCGCGTTCGAGCTGGGCGAGCACGATTGCCGCCGCTTCCGGATCGTCCTTGGCGAGCGGAGCCAAAGCTTCCAACACGGTCACCTCGCTACCGAGTCGGCGGAAGCCCTGGGCCATTTCAAGGCCGATGGGGCCAGCGCCGATGACGACGAGATGGCGCGGCCGTTCGGTGAGCTTGAAAATGGTTTCGTTGGTCAAATACGGTCCGCTGTCGATGCCCGGGATCGGCGGCACGCCCGCGCTCGAACCGGTGGCGATCACGAAGCGCCGCGCGCGGATCTCGTGATTGTCGCCGACCACGACGCGGTGGCGGTCGACAAATTTGGCGCGGCCCTTGATCACCCGCACGCCGAGCCCGGTGAAACGCTCAACCGAGTCGTTGGGCGCGATCGAAGCAATCACGCGCTGCACGTGGCCGTGCACCTTGGCAAAATCGACCTCGGTTTGCGCCGTCACCCCGAACGGCAAGGCGCTGCGCGCAAGCGCCGCCCGCTTGGCCGCTGCCAGCAAGGCCTTCGACGGTACGCAGCCGGTATTGAGGCAATCGCCGCCCATCTTGTGGCTTTCGATCAGCACGCACGAAACGCCGAAAGCCGCGGCGGCAGCGGTCACCGACAAGCCGCCGGAACCGCCGCCGATCACGCAAATGTCGGGTGTCAGTATCTCAGCCATGCCCCCTCGCCCGCTTGCCCGCAACCATAATACTACATCGTCGCGCGCGAGCGCGCCCGCAGCCGCTTCACCACCACCGGCACCAGCGCCAGCACGCCGAGCGCGATCAGCGCGCCGATCAGCTCCGGCGTCAGGATGCCCTGAGCATTGAAGGTGAGGTGGCAACCGGCATGGCCGGCAGACATGCAGGCGTCATAGGCATCTTTCTGGGCGGCAATGACGCTGTCGAGGCCGGTGCCGGCGAACGCATAGACCGTGCCGCCAGGTATAATGCCGAGCGCGGTGGCGGCGACGAAGGTCCAGAGCGGCACGCCGGCGAAAGCCGGCACCAGATTGACCAGGAAGAACGGAAAGGCGGGCACCAGCCGCAGGAACAATAGGTAGCTGAAGGCGTCATCGCGGAACCCTTGCGCCAACTGATTGGCGCGCGGGCCAGCGCGCTTGAGCAACGACTCGCCGAGCGCGGTGCGCGCCACCAGGAAGATGACCGTGGCGCCGAGCGTGGCGCCGGCCACGGCGGCCGAGGCGCCGAGCACCAGCCCGAACAGAAAGCCGCCGGCCACGGTCAGGAAAGTAGCGCCCGGCAGCGACAACGCGACCGTCACTATATAGAGCGCGATATAGGCGAGTAGCGCCAGCACCCGGTGCTGCGTTACGAAGGCGTCGATGGTCGCGCGGTGGTAGACCAGCGCTTCCAACGAGATCATGCCGCGGCCGAAGGTCAAATAGGCCACGACCGCGAGCACGACGATGGCGGCCAACGGGAGCAGGCGGCGGGCCAGCGGGCCAAAGGAGGCGGATGCGGACATGCGCGCTATATACACGAGCGCCTGCGAGACGGCGCCGCCTTCACCCGCTTGTGACGGTTTTTGACCGGCAAAGGCCGACTTAGCCCAGCGCCGGTGGTCGCATTGACGCGCCCTAGCCCCTCCCTTATAAGCCGCGCAAATCGCGTGCCGGTCCGCTGTCCATGCGGATTTTCATGTAGAAATGCGGGGTCGTCAGGGCGCTCCCACCGCCCCGGCGCGACCAGCGGAGAACTTCAAACGTGAAGCGGACCTATCAACCGAGCAAGCTTGTACGCAAGCGCCGTCACGGTTTCCGCGCGCGCATGGCCACCAAGGGCGGGCGCAAGGTGGTATCGGCACGGCGCTCGCGCGGACGCAAGCGGCTTTCCGCCTGACTCGAGCGGCGAAAGGGTCCGCAGCGCTTCCTTCCATGGAACGATTGAGGCAACGGGCGGACTTTCTGGCTGCGGCGTCCGGGATCAAGGTCTCTGCCTCCGCGTTCCTGCTACAGGCGCGCAAGCGAGCGGATGACGGGTCAGTGCGTTTCGGCTTCACCGTGTCGAAGAAGGTCGGCAATGCCGTCGAGCGGAACCGGATTCGGCGCCGCTTGCGGGAGATGGTGCGGCTCGCGGCCGGCAGCCGGACGCACGCCGGCCATGATTATGTGCTAGTCGGCCGTCGCGCGGCATTGAAAGTGCCGTTCGAGCGGATGACAAAGGACTTCGACGGCGCGCTGCGCCGCGTGCATGCGGGGCGTAACGGCAAAACGGAATCCCGATGATGGACAACAAGAACACCATCCTCGCCATTGTGCTGTCGGCCATCGTGCTGATCGCCTGGCAGTTTTTCGTCGGGTTGCCGCAGCAGAAGGCACGACAGGAACAGCTCCAAACCCAGCAGCAGCAGCAACAGCAAAAGCGGGCGGCGCAGCCAAGCCAGAACGCGCAACCGGCGCAACCTTCGGCGCAGCCGGGACCCCCGCAGCCGCCCGGGCAGGCGGCGCAGGCGCCCGCCGGCGCCCCCGTCAGCCGCGCCGCCGCGCTGAAGACCTCGCCGCGCATCCCGGTTGCGACCGACAGCCTGCAAGGCTCGATCGACCTCAAGGGCGCGCGCATCGACGATCTGGCGCTGGTCAAATATCACGAGACCGTCGACCCGAAGTCGCCGCCGATCGTGCTGCTGTCGCCGTCCGACAGCCCCGACCCGTTCTATGCCGAGTTCGGCTGGACCGGCGGTGCGGACACCAAGATCAAGCTGCCGACTTCGGATACCGTCTGGCAGCAGGCAGGCTCCGGCGCGCTCGGCGTCAGCCATCCGGTGACGCTCACCTACGACAACGGCGAGGGGCTCGAATTCCGCCGCACCATTTCGGTCGACGACAAGTACCTGTTCACCATCAAGGACGAGGTGGCGAACAAGAGCGCCAACCCGGTCTCGCTCTACCCTTACGGCCTGATCTCGCGCCACGGCACGCCGAAAACGCTCGGCTACTACATTTTGCATGAAGGCCTGATCGGCGTGCTCGGCGACCAGGGCCTGCAGGAATACACCTACAAGACGGTCGAAGAGAAAAAGGTCGTCAATTTCAACGTGACCAATGGCTGGCTCGGCATCACGGACAAATACTGGGCCACGACGCTATTGCCCGACCCGACGGCGCATCTCAAGGCGCGCTTCTCCAGCGGCAAGCTCGGTGGCAAGGAAACCTACCAGGCCGATTACCTGCTCGATGCCACAACGGTGGCGCCCGGCGCGAGCGCGACCGCCACCGCGCGGCTGTTTGCCGGCGCCAAGGAACAGCGCGTCATCAACAACTACGAAGAGCAGCTCAATATCAATCGCTTCGATCTGCTGATCGACTGGGGCTGGTTCTATTTCATCACCAAGCCGCTATTCATCGTGATGGACTATTTTTTTCGCCTGGTCGGCAATTTCGGCGTGGCGATCCTGATCGTCACCGTGCTGATCAAGATCGCGTTCTTCCCGCTCGCCAACAAATCCTACGCCTCGATGGCCAAGATGAAGGCGGTGCAGCCGCAGATGACCGCGCTGCGCGAGCGCTATCCCGACGACAAGGCCAAGCAGCAGCAGGAGTTGATGGCGCTCTACAAGAAGGAGAAGATAAACCCGCTCGCCGGCTGCCTGCCGATCGCCATCCAGATTCCGGTGTTCTTCTCGCTCTACAAGGTGTTGTTCGTCACCATCGAGATGCGGCACGCGCCGTTCTTCGGCTGGATCCACGACCTGTCGGCGCCCGACCCGACCAATGTCTTCAAACTGTTCGGGCTCATCCCGTTCGATCCGACCATCGTGCCGGTGGTCGGCCATTTCCTGCATCTCGGTCTCTGGCCGCTGATCATGGGCGTGACCATGTGGGCGCAGATGAAGCTCAACCCGTCGCCGCCCGACCCGACCCAGAAGATGATCTTCGACTGGATGCCGGTGATTTTCACCTTCATGCTGGCGAGCTTCCCGGCGGGCCTCGTGATCTACTGGGCGTGGAACAATTCGCTGTCGGTGGCGCAGCAGAGCATCATCATGCGCAAGCACGGGGCGAAGATCGAGTTGTTCGATAATATCAAGGCGGTGTTCGTGAAGAAGAAGACGCAAGAATAGCGTCGGCCTAGCGGCCATTTTTCGGCCTTCGGCCGACCTGCTGCGCTTTGCCCGCATCTGAAATGACCGGGTAGAACCATGACTACAGACGATCACGCTGCCATTCGCGCCATTATCAAGCGGCAATTCGGCAGCTTGAACTGGAACAGCACGACGTCCGCCGATTGGGCCGCGTTTTCCGCCGACTTTCTGCCCGGCGCCCTGCTTTATCCCGCCGCGCGACCTGCGAAATCGCAGCGGCCGGAAGCCTTCGTCGAACGCATGAAACGCTTGGCGCAAAGCAAATTGCGCTCATTCAACGAAATCCCGATCGGCTGTGATATTCGCGTGTTCGGCAACGTCGCGTTCGCAGTCGCTGCCTGCCAAATTACCGAGAACGAGACGACGGTCACCCGCAGCCTTGAAATGATGCTGCTCGTCAAGACCGAAGGCCGCTGGCAAATCGCGTCTCAGGCGTGGGATACAGAGGGCGATTCGAAGCCGATCCCGCCGGATCTTCTCAACTGGCACTGACCGGCCGCAGCGCGGCGGCTCGGCAAAGGATATCGTGCCGATGGCCGCTGGCGACTTCACCCGCGACGAGATCGAGGCCGGCCGGCGCCTGTTCGCCGGCGAATGGCGCTTCGTCGCCGCCGCGGGCTCGCCGGCCTCGCTGCCGCCGATGCGCGGCGTCGAGATCGCGCTCGCCGGCCGCTCCAATGTCGGCAAGTCGAGCCTGATCAACGCGCTCACCGGCCGCAAAAGCCTGGCGCGCATTTCACGCACGCCCGGGCGCACGCAGGAACTGATCTTCTTTGCCGGCGGCGGCAACCTCGCCATCGTAGACATGCCCGGCTACGGCTATGCCGCCGCCGCCAAGACCAAGATCGCGGCCTGGACCGAGCTGATCCACGCCTATTTGCGCGGGCGCGCCAACCTCGCCCGCGTCTATGTGCTGGTGGACGCCCGCCACGGCTTCAAACCGACCGACGCTCCCGTGCTCGATGCGTTCGGCCAGGTCGCGGTCAGCCACCAGATCGTGCTGACCAAGGCGGATGCGGTGAAGCCGGCCGACATTGCCCGGCGCATCAACGATGTAGAAGCAGCGCTCGCGAAGCGGCCGGCCGCGTTTCCGGGTGTGCTGGCAACCTCGGCCCGCGAAGGCACCGGCATCCCCGAACTGCGCGCGGCCGTCGCGCGGCTGCTCATGGAGCGAAAGGGCTGACGGGCGAAACCCGTCCATCTATTATTCCGCCATGGACCAGATTCTGATCGCCCTTGCCGGCTTCATGGGCGCTGCCGGTGTGGTACTCGCGGCCGCCGGCGCCCACGGCAAGCCGGGCGCCGGCCTCGACAGCGCCGGCTATCTGCTGCTGATCCACGCCGCGGCGGTGATCGCCGGCGTTGCCGCTGTCCGCTCCGGCGCCATTCTGCGCCCGCTTGGCATGATCGTGCTTTGCGGATTTGTGCTCGGGGCCGCCCTGTTCGCCGCCGACGTGGCGGCGCGGGCCTATCTCGGCGGCCGCCTGTTCCCGTTTGCCGCACCCTCAGGCGGCGTCATCTTGATCGTGAGCTGGCTTGCCCTGATTGCGGCGGCGCTCGCCGGCTTGCGCGCGGGATAGGGCCTCTTTCGCCGAACGGCAGCGGCCGCTAAAACAGCGCCACCCATCACGCGAAGGCCGAGCCGATGAGCAAAGCTCCTAAATCCGGGCTTCAGAAGATCGACCCGCAAACGCAGGCGCGCATCCTCTCCGAAGCGCTGCCGCATATGCAGCGCTACGACGAGGAGACCGTCGTCGTCAAATACGGCGGCCACGCCATGGGCCAGGAACAGATGGCGCGCGATTTCGCTTGCGACGTGGTGCTGCTGGAGCAGACCGCGATCAATCCGGTGGTCGTGCACGGCGGCGGGCCGCAGATCGAAGCCATGCTCAAGAAGCTCGGCATCAAGTCGGAATTCGCCGCCGGCCTGCGCATCACCGACGCCGCCACCGTCGAAATCGTCGAGATGGTGTTGGCCGGCTCGATCAACAAGCAGATCGTCGGCTACATCAATGCGGCCGGCGGCAAGGCCATCGGGCTGTGCGGCAAGGACGGCAACATGGTGCAGGCGCGCAAGGTGAGCCGCACCGTGGTCGACCCCGGCTCCAATATCGAGAAGGTGGTCGATCTCGGCTTCGTCGGCGAGCCTGACAAGGTCGACATCAGCATGCTTGGCGAGGTGATCGGCCGTGAACTGATTCCGGTGCTGGCGCCGCTGGCAACCTCGGCAAACGGCGGCACCTTCAACGTCAACGCCGACACCTTCGCCGGCGCCGTCGCCGGCGCGCTCAAGGCCAAGCGCCTGCTGCTGCTCACCGACGTGCCGGGCGTGCTCGACAAGTCGAAGAAACTGATCGAGGACCTGTCGGTGGCCGACGCCCGCCGGCTGATCGCCGACGGCACCATTTCCGGCGGCATGATCCCCAAGGTGGAGACCTGCATTTACGCGCTCGACCAGGGCGTCGAGGGCGTCGTCATCATGGACGGCAAGGTGCCGCACGCCGTGCTGCTCGAATTGCTAACCGACCACGGCGTCGGCACGCTGATGCACCGCTGATCCGAAAACCGGTTCCCTCTCTTCGCAACCATGCCCGTTTCTTTGGGCATGGTCTTTTCTGAAAACCGGGTCCCACTTTTCGGGACCATGCCCTAGCATGGCGCATGATTCGCGCAACCCATCGCGTTGCATGGCTCGGCGGCTTGGCTCTGCTGCTCGCGGCCGCCTCCGCGCACGCCGAGCTCATGCTGTGCAATCGCACCAGCTACCGGGTGCAGGCTGCGATCGGACTGGAAAAGCGCGTCAACGTTTCAACGCGCGGCTGGTTTCGCATCGACCCGAGCGCGTGCAAGCAAGTGTTGGACGGCACGCTCGATGCCGACATGGTCTACATCCATACCCGCACGCCGCCGGTCTACGGCAGCGCGCCCATTCCGCAGACCGGAAATGCCGCGCTGTGCATTCGCGACGGCGACTTCGCCATCGCCGATGCGCGCGGCTGCCCGGTGACCCAGCAGGCGCGCTTTACCGCCGCGCGGCCGTCCGATACGCCGCAGGGGCCGACGGTCTACCTCGCCGAGGAGGCCGGCTACGACGACGCGCAGGCGCGGCTTGCCGGCATCCAGCGCCTGCTGGCGATCGCCGGCTATGACGCCTATCCGATCGACGGCGTGCAGGGCGCCAAGACGCAAAGCGCGCTGGCGAAATTCTTGAGCGACCATAAGCTGCCGGCCGACGCCGCCGAAAAACCGGAATTTTTCGACACGCTGCTGACGGCCGCCCGCAACCCGGAAGGCGCCGGCTTTTCCTGGTGCAACGACACCAAATACACGGTGATGGCGGCGCTCGGCGTCGTCGAAATGGGCGCCGTCGTCACCCGCGGCTGGTATCGAGTTGGCGCCGGCAAATGCCTGCGGCCCGACCTGCGCGGCGCGCCGCACCGGCTTTACAGCTATGCCGAGGCGGTCGACGGCAACGGACGCATGATCAAAAAAAACGATGCGCCGCTGTCCTGGGGCGGCAAAGTCGCGCTCTGCACGCGCGACGGCAAGTTCGAATTGAGCAACCACAAGGACTGCGCGGCGCGCGGCCTGAATTCCGCCGGCTTTGCCGTCATCGATGCCGGCGCCAACCCGTCGACGACCGTGCGTTTCAAGGAGCCGTAACCTGTGCCGATCAAGTCACGTCCCGTGCCGCGCGGTTTCGGCAGCGTCGAGGCCTGGGTGTTCGATCTCGACAACACGCTCTATCCGCATCACCTGCTCTGGCAGCAGGTCGACGACCGCATTCGCGCTTTCATCAAGAATTTCCTGAAGGTCTCGCACGACGAAGCATTCCGCATCCAGAAGGACTATTACAAGCGCTACGGCACCACCATGCGCGGGCTGATGAACGAGCACGGGTTGAACCCGGACGATTACCTGGAATTCGTGCATCAGATCGATCATTCGCCGCTGGAGCCCAACCCGGCGCTCGGTGCCGCGCTCGCCGAGCTGCCGGGGCGCAAGCTCATCCTTACCAATGGTACCCGCAAGCATGCCGACGCGGTCATGAAGAAGCTCGCCGTGCACGAGCATTTCGACGACGTGTTCGACATCATCGCCGCCGAGCTCGAGCCGAAGCCGTCGCCGGAGACTTACGAGCGATTCCTGGCGCGCCACGAAGTCGATCCACGCAAGGCCGCCATGTTCGAGGATCTGGCGCGTAATCTGGAAGCGCCGCACGCGCTCGGAATGACCACGGTGCTGGTGGTGCCGGAGGGTCAGCGCGAAGTGTTCCGCGAGGATTGGGAGCTGGAAGGACGTGACGACCCACACGTCGACCACGTCACCGACGATCTGTCGGGATTTTTGCAATCCATCATGCGGAAGGATTGATCGCTAAGCGGCCGAAATCACCTGCTGCACAAACATGGCGAGGCCGATTCCGGCAATGCCGGCGCCAATCAGGCGCAGGCGCGACGGCTCAATCATCGACAGACGCGCGACGCTCATCGCAGCCAGCGCGACCGCGCTCTGGATGAATGCGAGGCCGATCAGGTAAGCGTAGAGTGGCGTCGGTTCCGCGCCGGCAATCGACTCGCCCAGCGCATAGCCGTGCACGAGCCCCACCAGCGCAAACAGCGCCAGCGCCCCGCCTGCCGGCATGGCGCGGCGGCGCAGCATCAGCGCGCCCAGCGCGATCACCGTGAGCGCCACCAGCATGTCGGCGCCCGGCACCGTAGTCCCGTGCACGTGCAGGCCAACGCCGGCGATCATCGCCAGCACGAAACCGACGGCCAGCGCCGCGCCTGAGCGGTGCGCGGCGGCAAGACAGCCGACCGCCACCACCGCGGCAAAATGATCGAGCCCAATAATGGGATGGCCGAGGCCGGACAACAGCCCATCACCGAACGTTGCCGGCACGCGGCCGCCCATCAAGTGATGGGCGAAGGCCGGCACGGCGGTTAGCGTCAGCGCGGCCGGCGCAAGCGCAAGACTTCCGGTTCGGCGTTTCATGGCGGCGTTTCTCCGACTGGTGAGCTTAGCGCGCGCGGCGCGCTTTGCCATCCCTGCCCCGCCGGCTTACTCAGGCCGCAGCCTTGCCAAGCATGCCGCCGGGCGCGTCCTTGATGTGCAGGTCGCGTTGCGGGAACGGGATCGACAGCCCGGCCGCCTCCAACGCCGCCTTGCCGCGCTCGGTGAGCGCACGGCGCAGCGTCCAATAGTCGTCGTTCGACACCCACACCCGCAGCCGCAGCACCACAGCGCTGTCGCCGAGCTCGTCGACGAAGGTCTGCGGCGCCGGATCGGATGCCACCCGCTTATCGTCTTCGGCCAGCTTGCGCAGCACCTGCTGACCCTTGGCGAGATCGTCCTCGTAAGAGACGCCGAAGGCGAGATCGACCAGCCGCGTCGACAGCCGCGAGTAATTGATGATGCGCTTGTTCCACAAATCGGAATTCGGCACGAACTGGTAGATGCCGTCCCAGGAATGTAGCTCGCTGGCGAACAGACCGACTTCCTTGACCGTACCGGCCACGGCGCCGTTATCGATATAGTCGCCGACGCGGAACGGCCGCAGCCACAGCAGCATCATGCCGGCGGCGATGTTGGACAGCGTGCCCTGCAACGCCAGACCGATAGCGAGGCCGATGGCGCCGAGCCCGGCCAAAATGCTGGTGGTCTGGATGCCGAGCTGGCCGAGCACCGCCACGATCACGACGATCAGGATGCTGTAGCGCACCAGCGACGCAATCACCCCGCACAAGGTACCGTCGATACGCGACTGCCTGTCAAGCATCCGTCTGACGGCGCGCCTGGCGCGCGCGGCAATCCACCAGCCGACGATCAGCAAGACCAGCGCGCCGATCGCGCGCGGTATCACCACGGTCGCCCAGGCCACCAGCGGCGCCAGGAAGGTGCCGACTTCTCCGCTCAATTGTACTGCTGCTGCTTCCATGAATTGCTCCTTTGCAATACGTGACGCCGATGCGCCCTCTTAGCGCATCGAGGCCGATGCCGCACCGTGACGCGCTGTCCAATGGGGAACCCCCGCCCCAAAGCGCCAACGGCTTGACAGGTCGGCGGGTTCCCCCGACAACCCGCTCCCGAACGAGCCGGAATCACCCATGTCCAACGACAAGCTGGCCAGAACGATCGACGACGCCTTCGACGCGCGCGACAAGATCGGCACCAAGACCAAGGGCGCGGTGCGCAAGGCGGTGAACGACGCACTCGAACTGCTCGACGCCGGCAAGGCGCGCGTCGCCGAGCGCCGCGCGGACGGCGCATGGCAGGTCAATCAATGGCTGAAAAAGGCCGTGCTGCTGTCGTTTCGCCTTAACGACATGCGCGTGATCCCGGGCGGGCCAGGTAAGGCGGTGTGGTGGGACAAGGTCGATTCCAAGTTCAAGGGCTGGACGGCGGCGCGCTTCCGTAAAGCCGGCTTCCGCGCCGTGCCGCCTTGCGTGGTGCGCCGCTCGGCCTTTATCGCGCCCGGCGTGGTGCTGATGCCGAGCTTCGTCAATCTCGGCGCCTTTGTCGACAGCGGCACCATGATCGACACCTGGGCGACGGTCGGCAGTTGCGCGCAGATCGGAAAAGATTGTCACATCTCCGGCGGCGCCGGCATCGGCGGCGTGCTGGAGCCGCTGCAAGCCGGTCCCGTGATCATCGAGGACAATTGCTTCATCGGCGCGCGCTCGGAAGTGGCGGAAGGCGTCATCGTGCGCACCGGCTCGGTGCTGTCCATGGGCGTCTATCTCGGCGCCTCCACCCGCATCGTCGACCGCGTCAGTGGGCAGGTCACGCAAGGCGAGGTGCCGCCCTATTCCGTGGTCGTGCCCGGCACGCTGCCCGGCCAAAGCGGCGGCCCCGGGCTCTACTGCGCGGTCATCGTCAAGCGCGTGGACGAGCGCACACGCTCGAAGACCTCAATCAACGAACTGCTGAGGGATTGAAATGCGGATCGTTCGATGAGCACCGATCCCGTTGCCATCGCCCGCGATCTGTTGCGCTGCCGCTCGGTGACGCCGGCGGAAGGCGGCGCGATCAGCTATCTCGAAAGTGCGTTGAAAGCTGCCGGTTTTACCGTCCACCGCTTGGCCTTCAGCGAGCCGGGCGCCGACAACGTGGAAAACCTCTACGCCCGCATCAGCACGGCAAAGCCCAACCTGGTGTTCGCCGGCCACACCGACGTGGTGGCGCCGGGCGACGAGAAGGCATGGACCCATCCGCCCTTCGCCGGCGAAATGGACGGGCCTGTGCTGTACGGCCGCGGCGCGGTCGACATGAAGGGCGGCCTCGCCTGCGCGCTGGCCGCCGTGCTCGACCATCTCGCCGATCGCGGCGGCAAGCCGAAAGGTTCGATCTCGTTCCTGGTCACGGGTGACGAGGAAGGTATCGCCGTCAACGGTACGCCCAAGCTCTTGAAATGGGCGGCCGAACAGGGCGAGAAATTCGACCACTGCATACTCGGCGAGCCGAGCAACGTCGAGGCGCTCGGCGACACCATCAAGATCGGCCGGCGCGGCTCGCTCAACGGCCACCTGATCGTGAGCGGACGGCAGGGCCACGTCGCCTATCCGGAACGCGCCGAAAATCCGATTCGCGGGCTGGTAACGCTTGTTTCGGCTTTGCAAGCCGAATCGCTCGATACGGGCAGCACGCATTTCCCGCCCTCGCATCTGGAGTTCACCTCGGTCGACGTCGGCAACAAGACCGTCAATCTCATTCCCGGCGAGGCGCGGGCGCGCTTGAACATCCGCTTCAACGACAAGCACACGCTCGACTCGCTCAAAAGCCTGATCGCGCACCGCGCCGAAAAAGCAGCCGGCGGCAAGATCAAGTTCGCCTTCGAGTGGGAACCGTCGAATGCCGGCGTTTTCGTCACCGAGCCAGGGCCGTTCACCGAGCTGGTGGCGAAGGCGGTCGAGGACGTCACCGGCCGCAAGCCGCATCTGTCCACCAGCGGCGGCACCTCGGATGCGCGCTTCATCACGCGGTATTGTCCGATGGTGGAATTCGGCCTGGTCGGCCAGACCATGCATCAGGTAGATGAGCGCGTGCCTATTGCCGACCTGCGCGCGCTGACGACAATCTATCGGACGATCATCGACCGCTATTTCGCTCAGTAGTCCACCTTCATCAAATAAAGCCCGTCCGGTGGCGCCACGTGGCCGCAGGCGGCGCGGTCGCGCGCTGCGAGCGCGCGTGTCAGGTCGTCGGCACTCCGTTTGCCATCGCCCACCATGACCAGCGAGCCGACCATGGAGCGCACCTGGTTGTGCAGGAACGAGCGCGCCGATGCCAAGACGGTCACCTCCTCGCCGTCGCGCGCGACAGCGAGCTGGTCGAGCGTCTTCACCGGCGATTTGGCCTGGCATTCGGTGGAACGGAAGGTGGTAAAATCGTGCTTGCCAACGAGCCGCTGGGCGGCGGCGTGCATCGCCGCGGCGTCGAGCGGGCGCGGCACCCGCCAGGCGCGGCCGAGGTCGAGCGTGAGATCGGGACGGCGGTTGACGATGCGGTAGAGATAATGGCGCTTGATCGCCGAGGTGCGGGCGTTGAAATCAGCCGCCGGCTTCTCCGCCGTCAGGACCGCCACCGGATAGGGCCGCAAATGCGCATTGAGCGCATCGCGCACGGTGTCGGTATCCCAGTCCTTGGCGAGATCGACATGCGCCACTTGCGCGCGCGCATGCACGCCGGCATCGGTGCGGCCGGCCCCCTGCACCGGGGCTTTTTCGGCGGACAATGCCTCAATCGCCGCCATCAGCACGCCCTGCACGGTCGTCTGGCCGGCCTGAATTTGCCAGCCGGCAAAGGGGGCGCCGTCGTATTCGATGGTGAGCTTGTAGCGGGGCACTATTGATTCACCTCAAATCCGGCCGGTGGCGCCTTGTCTATACAGGACGGAGAAACTTGGGGGCGTATCCCATGAAGCGCGAGTTCAAACAGCAAATCGTCGAGTTGCTCGATCAGCATCGTATCATGGCGATTTCGGCCAATCGCCCCGACGGCTGGCCGCAGGCGACGGTCGTGAGCTACGCCAATGACGGCCTGATCATCTATTGCAGGATTTCCCGCGACAGCCAGAAATGCGCCAATATAGCGCGCGATCCGCGGGTGTCGCTGGCCATCGCCAAGGACTATCCGCAGCCGTTGCAGATCAGGGGCCTGTCGGTCGCGGCGCGCGCGGTCGAAGTGACCGATCAAGGCGAGCGCGACCATGCGGCGGAGATTTTGCTGCAACGCTACCCCGAATACAAAGTGATGCCACGTCTGGACCCCGCCGTGGTGCCGACTTTCCGGCTGACGCCCGAGATCGTCTCGGTAATCGACTATTCGAAGGGTTTTGGGCATAGCGATATCGTCAAGGTCACCGACAACGATCTCGCCGAATTCGTCGAAGCGCGCCGCCACCATTGGGCTGGCTTTCACTTGGCCTAGTCGACGATTACGCCAGCCGCATTCCATGCTTCACCGGCGTGCCGCGCAGGAATTCCTCCGCGCTCATCGGCTGCCTGCCGGCGCGTTGCACCTGGATGAGCCGTATCGCACCGTCGCCGCAGGCGATGGTGAGACGATCGTCGAGCACGCTACCGGGCGGGCCCGAACCGTCCCCCTTGGTCGAGCGCAGCGCTTTCACCCGCACGCCGCCGATCTCGCACCAGGCGCCGGGAAACGGCGACAGGCCGCGGATGTGGTTGTGCGCTTGTTGCCAGGGCTTCATCCAATCGATGCGGGTCTCGTCCTTGGAAATCTTCGCCGCATAGGTGACGCCTTGCTTGGGCTGCGGCGTGAGCGTGAGCGAGCCGCGCTCTGCTGCGGCCAAAGTGATCGGCATGAGGTCAGCGCCACGCTGCGCCAGTACATCATGTAGCTCGCCGGCAGTTATGTCCGGGCCAATTGTCACCGGGTCAGCATTCGCGATAGCGCCGGTGTCGAGCCCCTCGTCTATCTTCATGATGGTGATACCGGTCTCTTTGTCGCCCGCCATGATGGCGCGGTTGATGGGCGCGGCGCCGCGCCAGCGCGGCAACAGCGAAGCGTGCACGTTGAAACAGCCGAGCTTCGGCGCATCGAGAACGGGTTTCGGCAGGATCAGGCCATAGGCGACCACCACCGCGGCGTCGGCATTGTGCGCGCGGAATTCGGCTTGCGCCGCCTCGTCGCGCAGCGTCTTCGGCGTCAACACCGGCAGCCCAAGCTTTCGCGCCGCGCGCTCGACTGGGCTTTCCTGCACGTCCATGCCGCGGCCGGCGGGCTTTGGCGCGCGGGTATAGACGGCAACGATTTCGTGCCCGCTATCGGCGAGCGCGACCAGTGTCGGCACCGCGAATTCGGGCGTGCCCATGAAAATCAGGCGCATGCGACCACCGCTAGGAACCACGGCGCCCAGGCGCCGGAATCAACCAATATGATGCGAAGGCTCTTTGTCCTCGGAAAGCGGCTTGACCGGCTCGCCGCGCTTTTGCGCCTTTTTGAATTTCTTAACGATCATGCCGCGTTTGAGCTTGGAGATATGGTCGATGAACAAGACGCCGTTGATGTGGTCGATCTCGTGCTGCAGACAGGTCGCCAGCAATCCGCTCGCCTCCAGCTCCTGCGGCTTGCCCTCGCGATCGAGAAATTTCACCCGCACGGCGTTCGGCCGCTCGACCTCCTCGTAATATTCCGGGATCGACAGGCAGCCTTCCTCGTAGGTCGCCTTCTCGTCGGACGCCCAAGTCACTTCCGGGTTGATGAAGACTTGCTGCGCCTTGGGCTCGTCTTTCTTGGCGAGATCCATGGTGATGACGCGTTTCGGCACGCCGATCTGGATGGCCGCGAGCCCGATGCCGGGGGCGTCGTACATGGTCTCGAACATGTCGTTGATCAGCGCGCGCACCGTCTTGTCGACCGCGCCGACCGGTTCCGATTTCAGCCGCAGCCGCTTGTCCGGGATGATGAGGATGTCGCGTTTCGCCATTGTCGCGATTTAAGGGTTGCGAACAGCGGGGTCAATGTGGGCTTTTCCCTTGAGCCATGGGTGTTATCGCCCTACCGTTCGCCGTTCGTTCGCGCTCATACGCGAATCGGGGTAGAAGCGCCAAATGCCCGACTCAATTGCTCGCCTGGTCGCCGATCTTCATCTGACCCCGGACGCGGCCATGGCGCTCGCGCTTGGCATCGGCGTGTTCATTGCCATCGGCGTGATCGCCATTCTCGTCGTGGTGCTGCGCCCGCGCAAGCCGGTGGCCGATCCGGTCGCCGAGCAGCGCATGGCCGATCTCAACGCCCGCATTCAGACCATGGGCGAAATGCTCAGCCACGCCCAAGCCCAGCTCCAGCACGCCGTGCACCAGCGGCTCGACGCCGTCACGCACAATCTCGGCCAGTCCATGCAGACCACGACCAAGCACACCACCGAGCATCTGCAGCAGTTGCACGCGCGGCTGGCGGTCATCGACAGCGCGCAGAAGAACATCACCGAGCTGGCGACGCAGGTCTCATCCCTGCAGGGCATCCTCGCCAACAAGCAGTCGCGCGGCGCCTTCGGCCAGGGGCAGCTGGAGGCAATCATCACCGACGTGCTGCCGAAGGGCGCTTACGAATTCCAGTACACGCTGTCGAACCGCACGCGACCTGACTGCGCCATATTCATGCCGGACTCGGGCCCGCTCATCATCGACGCCAAATTTCCGCTCGAAGCAATGACGGCATGGCGTGACGCGCAAACCGACGAGGACCGAAAGCTTGCCGCAGCGCGCGTCAAGCAGGACATTGCCAAGCACATCACAGATATCGCGGAAAAATATCTGATACCGGGCGAGACACAAGATGTCGCGCTCATGTTTATTCCATCTGAATCACTGTACGCCGATCTGTACGAGCGCTTTGACGACTTGGTCCAGCGGGCGCGGCGCGCGCGCGTCATGATCGTATCTCCAAATATGGCGTTTCTGGCGGTTCAACTCGTCCGGCAGATTCGCAAGGATGCCGAAATGCAGGAGGCCGCTCATAAGATTCGCACCGAAGTCGGCCACATGCTGAAGGACGTTGGTTTGCTTGGCGAGCGCGCGCGCAGGCTACAAGGCCACTTCGGCCAGACTACCAAGGATATCGACGATATTCTCATCTCCACCGGGAAGATCGAGAAGCGCGCCGCCAAGATTGAAGCGCTTGAATTCGACGGCGACGAGGCGCCAAGCGCCGAGATTATCCAAGCGCCGATCCGCAAGCTGGAAGCCGGCGAATAGCCCATGACCGTCTCGCCCGACACCGCGCCGCCGCCCGCCGCGCAGGCGCGGCCCTCGCTCATCGACGCGGTGGCGGTCTATTTCAAGCCGCGCGTGCTGATCGTGCTGTTCCTCGGTTTCTCGTCCGGGCTGCCGCTGGCGCTGTCGGGCGCGACGCTCTTGGTGTGGATGCGCGAATCCGGCGTCGATCTCGGCACCATCGGCCTGTTCGCGCTTGTCGGGACGCCCTACACGGTGAAATTCCTGTGGGCACCGCTCACCGACGCGCTCGACGTGCCGCTGCTGTCGCGCTGGCTCGGCCGCCGCCGTGCCTGGCTGGTGTTCACGCAAATGCTCTTGATCGCGGCGATCGTCTTTCTCGGATCCTGCGATCCCGCCGCTGCGCCCGTGCTGGTAGCCTTCGGCGCGCTGTTGGTGGCGACGGCTTCCGCCACCCAGGACATCGTGGTCGACGCCTTCCGGGTCGAGAGCCTGCCGGAGAACGAGCAGGCCGCCGGCATGGCCTCCTATGTCGCCGCCTATCGTGTCGGCATGCTGGTCTCCACCGCCGGTGCGCTGTTCCTGGTGAGCGGATTTCAGGCCTATGGATTCGCCAAGCAGCCAGCCTGGCACTGCGGCTATTACGCCATGGCGGTGCTGGTGGTGATCGGCACCATTACCGCGCTGCTCGCCACCGAGCCGGAACGCTCGGCCACGGCGGAAGCCGCGCATGCCCCGCAACGGCCGTTCGCCCGCGTTGCCGCGGCCGCGGTCGGCGCCTTCAAGGACTTCATGAGCTACGAGCTGGCGGCTGTCATGCTGGCCTTCGTGGTGCTGTTCAAGTTTACCGATGCGCTGTCAGGCGCCATGACCGCGCCGTTCGTGATCGACCTTGGCTTCACGCGCAACGAATACGCGGCCATCGTCAAGGGCGTGGGGCTGGCGGCGCTGCTGCTCGGCGGCTTTGCCGGCGGCTTCATCGCGCGCGCGCTGCCGCTGGCCACGAGTTTGTGGATCGGCGCCGTGGTGCAGGCGCTGGCCAACCTGACATTTTCCTGGCTGGCCGTGGTCGGCCGCGATCCCACCGCGCTGGCGATTGCAATCACCGCGGAGAATTTCACCAGCGCCATCGGCACCGTGATGTTCGTCGCCTATTTGTCGGCGCTGTGCCGCAACCCGCTGCACACGGCGACGCAATACGCATTGCTCACCGCGCTGGCCGCGGTCGGGCGCACTTATCTCTCGTCGGTCGCAGGCTTCATCGCCGAGAGCACGGGTTGGGTCTGGTTTTTCGTGATCTGCGCGCTCGCCGGGCTACCCAGCCTGATCTTACTGGCCTGGCTGCAAAAGCACGGGCATTTCAAGCGGCTGGTGCCGCGCACGACCTAGGGCGTGGCCTCATAAACGAGCAACCGAAAGCCGTGTGGATGGGCCGCCAATATCTGCTCTTGGGGGTAAAGATGGGGTAATCGGCCGGCCCAGCTTGTTGATATCTGAAGATTTTGGGTGCTGCGCTTCAGGCTGATGGTGAATACGAGGTCCGCGGTAACGGCCTCAAGCATCAGAAGGAGAAGCGCAGCATGGACCATTTTGCTGGATTGGATGT
>Ga0307429_1000296_pt1 | contig 33822 bp, 30 predicted proteins | sample SalMarWE160230MG_FD_202151 | JGI IMG/M metagenome (GOLD analysis project Ga0307429, IMG submission 202151) | Salt marsh sediment microbial communities from the Plum Island Ecosystem LTER, Massachusetts, United States - WE1603-230 | ecosystem: Environmental > Aquatic > Marine > Intertidal zone >... | reverse complement strand
AGGAAATCCCAAAACGGTCTCCCCAAAACCTCGGAAGTCAATAGGTTTCATAGTATATATTCTAGTAGAGGCGGTGGCGGCGGCGGCGTATTGGTCAACGGGATCATTTCTTTATGGAATGCATATTCAGATCATGTCGAATTAGGTTTTCAGCACATTCTTTGTATCAGTCTGCAAATTCTCCCCAAATAGAGGATTACTCTACTAAACAGATTTAACTATTGCGATTGCTTGAAGAAAAAGGTTCGGCAATAGTTTATACTAATGACTGATCCAGCAAAAAAAGTAAAGAATGTGGCCCAAGATGCTGAAGCAAAAATAGAAACTTCACAAGATCATGCAGAAGGTAAGCCCAGTTCTGAAACACTTAGCCAATGAATGTATTATAGGGCTTTTATTGGAGTCCCATCGAATATTGAACACATTCTGAAGTAGTACATACCGGCTTACCTGTTACTAATATGCATAAGTTTATTTTTTATTTCTTCCCGGTCCCATTTAATTATCAGTATTATTCCTGTTACAAGGAATATTTCTAGTAGCTTTGCAGAAATCCCTTCGATATCAATCTCTTCAGCAGTACCGGTGGGTGATAATGGAGGAGGCAGTATGATTGAATATAAGTACAATCCTATCAAAACGCACGTCCCAAAAAGTCCAAACAGGTTAATAGTCATTTTTTTCCTATGATCATCCAGGGTTTTCTGTTTCATACAGTTGTAATTGTCAATTTGACTATATACTTCATCCTTCTCATGTCTCTGCAAATCTCCATCCCTGGACAAGGTAACAAGGACAAATAATATCCCGTAAGCGATCTGGCCTGCTGCAGCCGCTAATAAGAATAAACTGTAATAAACATGTAATGTGGCATGATCCTGAAACACTGCTAGATGCACCACCCCTCCTCCAATTGCAAGAAGCATAACTAGATATCTGACAGCATCTCTCCTAATTGTCGTTGCTCTTGGGCCTACTTTCTTTCTAATATCATATCGATATTTTCTGAATTTCCATACTAAAATACTTCCTAACACTGAAAGAGGCAAAATAATGATAACTGCATACATGATGTCTTGGACTATTCCATAGGAAGGGGATATGGATATGTTGAATATTGTGCGCTCGCAATTGCATTCTTTTATGTTACTAAGCAAGGTTCTAGGAGGATCCGCGTACCCGATCAAACTTGACATATTACCTTCGTAATCAAGGTTTCCCGTATTGCTGCCAAGTACACTTAGCACAATTTGATAGTTCCCTGTTCGAGGAAAGACATAAAATAACATAAAATCACCCACGTTGTGATAAGTCCATGGAAACACGTGAACTCTATTACCCGTAGCCGTTTCATATATCTCGACCATTGTTGTTATATTATACACATCATTATTATTCCGATCCTGTATACTGAATTCAATTGTAGTTGGCTGCTGTTTGGCCACTCCATATTCCGGTTCCAAAGCTATAAATGAAGAATAATTGCCCCAAGAATACCTGCTTCCACCACTATTGTAATGAGGCAAGTGCTCAAGGTGCGCATAGGAGGGATGAAAAATGCTAGTGAAGGTATCAAGGTTACCTTCATTTGTAAACAGTAGTAAATAGATAAATACCTCAGGCATAATAACGACTATCAAAAATGTAGTTATTCGTTTGAATACCAATTCTGCTGCTAACCACTATATATTTTCTATCATATAATTCGTTAACCATTTTAGTTACTGAATTCCCAAATTGCAGTAAGGATAGCCAACCGTACCTGATGCGGAGAGACAATCGATCATAGAATCCTTTAACCTTAAAGAGACAATTAGGAAAAATCTCATTTCACCAAGACCATCTATGTAGGATTATATTAATGTCATAGTTAGAAGTTGTTTATACTACATTGATAGAAAGTGAGTGCTTTAGTATTTTTAGACTGATGGTGGCGAACGTCAATCAATAGAAGTATCATCAACTTGTGGTTGACGGAGACAGATAATTATCAAGCTCCTGTAGTCGAGATCGGAGCCTGCCTGCTTCATCTTTGAGCTGAGCAGATCAGTCACAAACAGATAGGCTACAAACAATATAAAGACGCACAGGTAACGTTGTGATGTAAATTTGTAGACACAGGGTCAGACAAATAGTAATCACCTGTTATACATTCTTTTGTTGCAAATCATATCACCCTTGAGTCAGTCAAGTGACTCAGACAGTTAAAAACGTGACGTATGGTAACGCCTTAGGTTCGTGACTGAGTCGACAAATTTAAAGTGAGATATGGACTTACATGTGCGAGTTAAACTGGTGAAGATAATTTTGGTCCTCAGAGGGTATACTATGGATAGATTCACGAAATAATAAGGCGCATTCGGCATGCAGTTACAGGTTTCCCTGTTCGATCGATCCTACCTAATGGTGTTAACTGTAACTGTAAACAGTTAATGAAGGTTGTTTACAAAACTCCAATATCTGTTGGAAAATTGTTAATGTTAACGCGTTTAGTAGATCGTTCAATAGCATGTTACGCTCAAATCACCTGAACGATAGTGATTGAACAGAATTATATTGAATGTTCTCCAGATATTTGCATTGCGGGATTCGTTCAAAATGTTCAATGACTTCCTTGTACTATGCAATCGTAAATTAGAACAAGTCCATCAAACTGGTATTAACGCATTACGGTTAAAGCATGCAAAAGCCAGCGTAGAAGGACTTGAACGAGTGAGGGATCGGGTTCATGAATGTGAAACCATGCCAAATGTTGACCAAAGTATTGAGTGCATATTATAAAATCGTCTTGCCCATGATCACAGGTTCCGCTTAGTTTTTGCCAAGGAAATTAGAGATAGGAGTTCCTTCAATTGTTGTTTGCATCCAAGGATGAATCTACAGCAGTATGATATGGTTCCAAGATTACGATTTAACTTGATTATCCTGGTAGAATAGCCTCTGTATCAAATGAACAGTCAGCAGATGTGGCAGTATGAGCTACGTAATCTTGATTTGTCCAAGTAAAATTTGTTCCGATAGGAACTAATGTATATGCAGGTATGAAGAAAGAAGGAGTACTTGAGAATTAAATTTTAGCCTAAATTCAATATTTATTAGTTATGTAGCCCAAAGTAAGCAGAGAATGGATTTAAGATCAAAGTGCCCACAATGCAATAATGTCCGGATAATTACAATACTACCTAGCAACGTAGGTAATACCTTCGATTTGAATAAGGCACGTTGTGATTCATGTGGGTACAAGTATGGCGATGACTGGAAAGATTTAGTCCAGTAGCCCTTTTCATTCTTTAATGGTCATCAATGACTGGAAGGGGTCAGCTGCCACACATAGATCACTTTCCCATTTTGAATTGTACTCATAACCGATCAGAATTGGGTGAGCGTATGGTAAATAGCGAGATAGAACTAATAAGTTTGAAATGCGATATAATTAAGGTGTTAACGTAAATGACCGACGACAAAAAATTAGAAAAAGATGTAGTCTTACTATCCACTCGTGATGGAACCGAAAACAAAAAACTGTTTGTAAAAACATAACAAGTAGTTATTCGAATCTTCACCTTTATCACGTTTAGTAAACGATAGATATGATGATTGATGAACTCTTCCTAAAGTATTGTCAATAATAATGTACACCATGTCTGAAAATAATGCAAAGATAATCGGTAATGAACCATCAGAAAAATCTGAATATTATAAAGATTCCAGTGCTTAAATTAGATATGTACATGAATTCAATAAGCATGACAGTACAAAGTCGAATAACGCAATACTTATTGCTGGATTTTCTGGACCAGTGTTAGTGACAGTGATAATAATGATAATGACAGGGGTGGTCGTAGCAGCGCATCTGCTCGAGCTGGAGGAGCGTTCGCATCTGCCGGCTAGTTAAATCGCTGCCGTAGATCTGAGCTACCTTTGCTCAGCACATCTTTTGTAAGTGGAAGGGGAAGACACCACACACACTCTGTTAGAATTATCTTCTTATCAAATTACGAGTTAATTGAACTAACTAGTACCTAGTATTAACTATGCAGGCAGAGAATTGACATGACCTTGAGGAAGGAATTCCTTGGCCGTAGCCATTGTTACTCTGGTTATCCACTCACAATTTATTCCAACCTTATTGTGGTGTTTTACAACCGCCTCTTCATCTGGAGCATCCAGCAGGCAGAAGCAGACATTTGCTTCATGATTGTAAAAGAGATTGACGTGGCTAACACCAAATTCATCCCTTGGAGCATGCACCAATTCCTTCAGCTGATCTTCCTTGAATGGTACACTGTGAACATCCAAATAGATAGGCAACTAAACTTAAGGGGTACGCAAGTAGTTATAATTAGGTTTCGATTGCAGGTGAATCTAAATGCTAGTTCCAAAATTCTGGGATTCTGGCTGTTTACCAATATTACAAGCCTTTATATCGATATGTTGATCTATTGAAGAGGGTCAAATATCTCTGCCTTCTAACGAATCGGATACTAGTCATGCTGGTTTAGGCAAGGGAGGCCATTCAGAGGAGATTACTGCAGCAATTTCCGAAATAATCTCTTCCGTAGCGAAAAGTTATGATTGCATATTAGACGACTGTTGGTTGGTAGTTCTCATCGACAATGCACTCCTTTGGAATGAGCAGGTCCAACTGAAGTTCAGGCATCTTGGTTCACGTGTCATAACAAGAATCGGTCAGGAAAATTTAGACCAATGCACGAAACTCATGAAGTTCGCAGAATTGAGGCATATCGATAATGTTACTGGATACCTCGGCATAAGAGATCTTGATGAACAATTCATTTATGTCTCGACGGCAGTAGAAAATCTTGCTACTGAACCAATCAAAGTCGTCAATCCAGAGTTTGATTTGATCCTCTCCACTAACCAGTCCTTTATTCAGATGCAGAGCTACTTTTTTGAGAGGGTTTGGAGTGTAGCCGTTCCGGCAATGCAGAAGATCGCTGAAATCGAGAGGGTGATATCCCGTGATAAAATTATAAAGGAGACAATTAACAATCCATTGGAAATAATTGACGCCATAACAGAAGTTATACAGTTATCAAGAAGTGAAATATTGATCGTCTTCCCCTGTGTGAATATATTTTGGTCTGCAGAGAGCGCAGGGATAGTAGCTTCCCTAGGGAATAAGATCAAGCACAACGTCGTTGTCAAGGCAGTAGTTCATATAGACAGGGGTGAGGGGGAACCAGAGATTGTAAAAGAGAGGATTAAACAGGCTTTAAGAAGCAAGAGTAATGATCTTTATGCAAGTATCTCTTTCTTAACTAAGGATTTGGGAGATAGGAATATGTTCCTAATTGTAGACCAAGTTACCTCGCTCTTGATAGCAATAGCAGATAGCACAAAGAAGGCGTTTGCGGAGGTAGTCGGTGAGATGGCAGTCTCTAATAATGAGTCGAAGATCACAGCTGCAATTTCTGTATTTGACACTTTATGGATCCGGTCAGAGCTCGAGAAGCACAGCCATGCAAAGCAAGCCTATTTTAATATCTTTAAAGGATTTAAATTGCGACAAGAGGAATACAGGCGAAAATGGCTTTTTGAGCAAAAAGGAGCGAGAAAACCTAAAAAACCGTGACATGCCGCTTCAGTCTCTATTTTTTGTGACGATGCCATGCGTGGCATCTCTAGTTGCTGCTTTTCTCTCTGATACTTTGCTCTCTCCTGCTGCATTTCTTCTTGATGTTTGTTCGCCAGTTCTTCACTAAGTTCTCCACGAATCTCTTGTCTGGCCTTATCGTGGTTGCTGCATGCATTTCTATATTCTTCTTCACCCAGTATGTGACCACAAGTAGGGCATCTATATTCTGCTATTTCTATAGTCATTTTGCTAATATCCCCTCCATTTGCGATTTCGAATTCATTGGTGCAACGATGCAACCTTTTCGGTTCAATTCCTTACTTGTTCTGTCATGCAGCTCCATCATTGAAGGTTCATCCCCGGCAATAACATCTCGCAAATTTCATCGAGGTCATTTTCAAGTTGTACTATTCGTCTATCTTTTTCGTACAGTTCTTGCTCTGCATCAGCGATCTGTATTTCTAGTGCTTCTATTGTTTCATCTTGTCTACGTATCAGCCGCTCTTCACATTCATAAAAGGTCTTTAGGAAGTTGGCCTCTATGAAATGTTCTTTGACTTTCGGTGTCTGTTCCATTGTCATGTCGAATTCCCTCCATTGACGTGTCTGAAGTCATTCATTCTGGTGAACACATTTTGTGGTCCGATTTCTGATCGGTTCGTTCTCTTCAATGTGTACGTTATGCTTTTGTTCTGTAGTTTTTCAGTTTCTTCAACTGACTCATTTTTCACACAGCTAACTACGATCTGTGTCTTTGTTGGTATGAGTTTCCCATTCTGGAATCTTACCAGAGTTTTTTGTCGTTTAGACATCACTCTTCATTACATTTTTTGCTTTACATGAAATCCGCAGAACTCGTGGTAGTACTCAAAGAACTTGTATATCCATTTATAGAAAAAGTGGTGTATTCCTCACAAATTGTGAGAGTGGCTTATATTGAAATAAAACTGTAGTTAATTAGATTATTTATGTCAGAGCCATATTCTTCTTTAAGTCTTTCGCAGAGAGCATATGTCAATTCTCAATTCCTAAGAGCTGCAAGTAAATGGTTACTGATCTTGGTCTCATGTATAACATTCTTCAGCGCCTTGGCCTTGGGAGCGTTGTTATTTAGTATGTCTCAGAATATTCTAGTTCTTGTTAGTGTTGTAATATCTTTCGTTCTAGCCGTGTATGTCATTATGTGGTTCATCATAAAAGCATCTCATGTGTATAGGAGATTATCTGAATGGAATGAGGATTACCTACATAGCGCCTACATTTTGATATTCGATACAACTCTTCCTAGGCTTCTCAATCTTGCCAGAATGGTGTTCCCTGAATTAAGGCCGGAAGTTTACTATTCAGCATTGCTTGACAAACCAAGTGCTCAGATATTTACAAGATCATTATGGAATAAATTACGAGGTGGTAAAGATTCTGAAGCCGAGCCAACATTTGAACACAGGATCGACTCACAAAATTTAGATGTTGTGCATAAAACAAACAAAGGTTATTTTATAATAAAAGATTTCAAAAATCAAACTGTGACATCAGATGAACTAAAGAAATTTCTAGATACGATCTCAAAACACTCTTCTAAAATCTTTAGAGTGATAGTTGTGGCTAAAGAATTTGAATCGAAATTGACTGGCGAAACCCTAGAGGAACAAATGTCTAAGTTGTCTAGGGGTAAGTTTCCTTTCAAATGAATGATTTCAAATGAATGAAAAAATAAAACCGTTACATGCCCCCTTCATTTATCAGCTTTGATCTACAGTTGACAATATTACATACAAAGATACATCCAAACCTTATAGCGGCATTTAATATCACATTAAAACAGTGTGAAGCAAGTATCTCACTTTGTTATACTTTATTAATGACTATTAGGATAAATATTTATCTACCAAAAAATTTTGTAGTTTCTTGCCATCCGAATTAGTTAAAGATATTCTATTTTTGAAAACATTTTTCCTACCTTTAAAGACATCGATGTCAACATCCCATGTGTGATCCCCCGGTATTATTTCTAGCCTCAATTCAGGCCCTCTTGCAAGCATCCCTTTTTCCCCTTCAGCACGAAGGATATTCTTGTTATCCCAGTCTAGATGCGGATTCAAGAATCGAAGATCGTACCTGTTAATTTTATCTTCAATAACAAGTTTGAGATCCTCGTTTTCATAATCTTTTTCGATTCTCAAAATATATCTGTCGAGCGACTCAATTTCGATGAACTTTTCTATGACTTCTTTTTCGATATCATCTGCTTTGGCTTTCCAAAGTAGACCCTCCTCTGCAACTTTCATTTTAAATGCGCCATCAGATGAAATTATCTTTAGATTAGCATCTATTATCTGTTGTAACTCCTTAGCCGTCATGGGATTGGTTGGGCCTCTAAACCACTGATTTTGGGCTTCTTTAGTATCGAGAAGGCCTCTATAGTGAACGAGATAGCATTCTCTAGCATTCCATTCCTTCATCAACCCAAAGGCATCGCTTACGGATATCATACCCGTCTCAGGATGAGGATTATAACTTTGAGTACCAAGTATCAAGAGATCTGGGTTCCAAAGTAGATTCTTGTCCGACGGATAAAGCTCAAGAAAATCCCACCCTATTACGACTTTCCTCTCGAGACCATCATGGCTAGACTTGATAACATAGACTACGGAGCCTTCAGAATCATGGCTGTGAAAAGCTCGAACAGGAACAACCGAGAACGGCCCGATCTCATAAATTGATTCAGGTTCAATCAAATTTAGAACATATTTAGTATTAGATTTGACGTTATTAGCTGTAGCCATCTGACTATCCGCTGTAAACAATTCTGGAAATTTCTTTTGGAGTTGCTCAAAGCATGTTTTTGTGCAATATACACTTAATGGCCTTGATGAATCAAAATGTTTAATCAAATGAGGCAACTCTATTACATGATCATCATGTGCATGAGTGAGAAAGAGTACATCTGGATACGCTGGAGTAGGAGTAACATTGCTCGAATTCATTAATACACTAGTCGCAGCAGATGAAGCCCCTATTGGTGATCCAGATTTTATTGCCTGCTCCAAATTACTAATATTATGGCTAGACAAATCCTTATCTGTCTTGAGATCATAGATTTGTGTATAACCTCTGTGCAGACTTTCCACAACACCCGCTCCGACATCAACGAGGAGATGAAAATACGGTTCACCATTTTTAGCTTGTTTTCTGCGTGCAAATAGCGAACACGAGGTATTGACCTTAAATTTTGTTTGATAAATTTCTGCAGCACGTTTTGAAGAATCCGGTGACCCTATTTCTGATATCTCCGGTAATACCCCATTTATTCTTACTAAAATATCTGAATCAAGCATACTCTTACTAAGTATTGTAACGACGATATATTAGATAAGTATTACTGTTCGATACATTGAACCGAACTAAATGGTCTGTTTCTGTAATATCTTCTAAATGAAAACATAATGACAAAGATGCTTTGACTGGCTATAGAATTTTTTGCACAATGTATAAGCACGTTTTCCTAAACCTGCATAGAATTTTGGACTCTATTGAATGGGAATTAATGAAATCGTTTGTTCAAAGGTCAGAGTATTTTGGAGCTCTAAGACTTTCAAGGACCTATACTATTCAACTCGCCTAAACGCAAATAGGAAACTAAACGTGTCGGCTTCTATAATATCTTTTATGATCAAAAAAGTTATAAGTATCAACAACGTTTGTAGAAAGTTGAAAGCAGCTTATATAGTAAATGATAAAAAGGATGCGTCAATACTTATTGACCCTATGAGAAGAGCGATATTGGAACTTTTAAGTCAAAAACCCATGACGCAGGCGCAACTCGCTAGTGAATTGGGTCTGAGTGCACCCTCTTTAAATTTTCATATCAAGAAACTTCGTTCTAGGAAGCTTGTCATTGTAGCTAGGAGAGAGGTCGAAAAGCATAGAATAATGCAAATATTTTTTGCAAGCGTAGCCTATATGTTCGTATACGATTTAGAATCGCTTCCCAAAAATATTGCAAGATATTTTTACCCCATCAGCCTCGAGAGAGCAAGATGCGTGATCTCTGCTAGCTCAAAGAGTCAGAATTGGAAATTCGATAGTCCATACCTATGCGAACTATTTAATAAGATGGCCCAGGATCTATCTAAATCAATAGTAAAAACTGCCAGGCGTTATGAAAGAAGAGAAGTAAGATATGGTGAAGAGAAAGTTGCTTACGAAATTTATAAGAAATCCATAGATCTGGTTCTTTCCAGGAATTAGATATTCATGTCCGCCAACACTGGTCTACGTAGTCATAGGGGGATTTGGATTAAATTCAAGTTTATAGATTTATATAGATTGTTATAACCATTATATCTGTCTAATTGTCTAAAATAAGTGGTACACTTTCCTTGTGGACATCTATAGTCCTGCTCATATTAACTGTGTCTCTGGTAAACCTTGCCGGTGCCTACCAAAAGGCATTCGCTGACGGCCTGACACAGGAAAATCTACCCCCAGCAAGCCTTGGAGATAGAGAAGGAAGCCTTTTCGTAAAGATTAGCCCTCCAATTTACACGACCCAAACAGAGGGAAATGCATATATGCAATTTAGGTTGTTCGACGCGAAAACAAATGAAACAGTCCAACATGTAACGTATGACATTGAGGTTAGTAAAGGTGCTAACCCCGCTGCGGGCGAGAAACCTCTTGTACGTGACTTCTTCCATGCACATAATGGATTGTTGACTTTGAAGGTTGAACCAACAAATGGTTCAATGACCATTTTTGGAGATAGGGACCCATTTCAAGCCGCATATGTAGCAGATCCAGGTGGGACTATAAACTTGAGAGGACCTGTTTTACAGGAAGGAGGACTGTACAAGCTTGATATCCAAATATTTGCAGTTGACAATGATCGAAATCTCTTTGTCCCAGAAGACGCGCCCAAATTCGAAACCTTCTTGAGTGTAGGTGATGTCTTCAATTTTGATAATTTGACGTATCAAGGAACGCTATTCAACTCTACACTTATATCTTACTACGATAAAATAGATGATTTCAACTTTAATTCAACTACCGGTAAGTTCTCTTGGTCTATGCCATTCTATTATAATGTTCAGAGGTTGGAAGAGAACCCAATATTTGTTCACGAAGAGTTAAAGCTGCCTAAGGCACTGTTTGGTAGTAGCATATTTAACGCAACTGTTAATGGACAGCCAATATCTGGTAGAACTCTCGCAATTGATCCATTTACTTCGCCAGATGCTGTGATTTTACATTACCTGATTAATAAGAATGATGTCGTCAAGATTGCCAAAGAATGGCAGCAACAGAGTAATTCCACCACTGCTGCAGCACCTAGTACTCGGCCAGTGTCACTTGAAGCAGGAGATACTGCAAGTGGCGTAATGGAATTTGCGCTTACGACCACTCAGCCTGGGGCCCCGACTGTCGTTGGCACCGCCTCCCCGGGCCAGGCAGCAACTGCTGCTCCTACTTCTTCAGTGAATGCGACTTCTACCGATCTACTCTCAGACACTGGTGGGATCCATGTCAACGTGGATTGGTCACCAACTCCTATTCCCATGAATGCTGAGTCATCTGCCAAATTCAACTTTACTGACGCATTCTCAGGAGGAGATCTGAATGCAGACGTACTGTATGACCTCTCGGCACTTGATAGTAATGGCGCACAAGCCTTTGAAAAGACGGGATTGACTGCAAAGAATTCACAAGACACACAGGCAATCAAGTTCCCAGCTGCAGGAATTTATCAGATAGTTCTAACCATCAAAGGCATTCAACAAACTCCAGCTGATCAGAAATCGGAAACTCCTCCTATTGATAATACGAGGAATGGTATCGCCAGGGGAACTGTAGTCGTATCAGGTCAGACAGATCAAACAGCGGCCGCACCACCGGCACCACCGTCCAACAATAGCCTAACAGAACAACAGCCGCAGGAGCAAAATCAAACAGCGGCCGCACCACCGGCACCACCGGCACCACCGTCCAACAATAGCCTAACAGAACAACAGCCGCAGGAGCAAAATCAAACAGTAGACGTAGCACCACCATCGGCTGCGCCAGCGCTGTCCAACGATAGCCCGGTAGAACAGCAACAAGAACAGCAAAATCCATTTGGGCAACTAGGTGATGCAATATCAAACATGTTTGGTGGTGGAAAATGATATTGGCAAAGAATAAATAAATCACAAGGTAAGCGTTGAAACTAAAGATTGGACTGATCACTAATTCTTTTACATAACTAAATCCGTTGAAATACACTTTAGTTACAGGAGCTCGTTCCGAGCGCTAAGATGCATTAACTGATTAAATACAAGATGCAGATAAATGTGTGAAATTTCTTTTGGAGTTGCAAAGGATCGTCAGGTTCCAACTGGATCTCTTAGTCTTTTATCGGGAACAAAGACAGACAGAGGGAATAGTATTGGCCAGGACAGACGTGAATAGTATTGGCCAAGGTACTTTTGTTAGCACGTTCTGAGAACACGTGGATATCTTTCTTAAATCAAACAATAGAAGTTCCTCAGTTGCGTCAGAAGTTGGGAGAGGCGACGAGGTAAAATCTACTCCACATAAAGTTAAGGAATCAAAAGGCCGCCAATCATCTCTCTGCCTGGATCCTTAAGCCAAGTAGATCAGTAATTTTGTTTTGGTCACAGCATAGAATCTAATGAATTGCAATCAAAGTTCTTACTAGCATCAAAATTAGGCCTTATCCTAATGCCTATTGCGTTTCTCATGCCGGTATCGATCTATCCCCTCTAAGGATTCCAGACCTGTTGTTACGATAACAGGTTCACACAGGAATTTATCATTATTTGGAGCTATCAGCCTTAAGGGAAAGCAGTTGTTCAGAATATTTGAAAGGTTTAACGAGGATACATTTTATGAATTCCTAAAACAGGTACATTACAAATTCCCAAAATGCTATTTATTCTTAGACAAGGCACCTCAGCACTATAAATCTCGCAAGATGAGAAGGTACTTTGAAAAGCATAAAGATACCCTGAAACCTGTCTTTCTTCCAACAGCGTCACCAGAGTTCATGGTTTTGGAAGAATGCTGGAACATATCCAAAGATGATCTACTAGTATTAACATACTACAAGTCATTCATGGAATTCAGAACAAGAATAGGAGAGTACTTCAGAACCAAACATTTCAACCTGAATATGAGGAATTATCTTGCAAAGAATGTGTCAGGGGACTTATATTAATTGGTCTAGATTGAATCATAACAAGCTTCAACAACCTACATAACAAATTCATAATTATGCAGACAAACTAAAGTAGGAGATCAGGATGAACGTCATACACCATTTTTGTTGGCACTCACCGATGTCGACGAAAGCCACTTGCTTAGGTTATGGTGTTATATGAGCTGCAGCTTCTATCTAATTTACATGCTCGCGATATAAAAATACAAAATTCCAAACAACTTTTGCAGCGTCAGCTCGTGGCATCAGGCAAAGCGGAAAACTTTACGAGTGTGATTGATGCGAATATGTTTGGGATCCTTGGTATGGAACAGATGCCTTTTTTTCTGGTAGCCCTAATTAAAGTCGTTTTGACATGTTAAGAATTCTTCATATCCATTCTGGTACAAAGAAGAATGATGATACCAAGAAATCTAGAATGCAGATTGTATTATTTTGGACCGGGCTTGTCAGCTATATTCACCATTGTTACAAGAATCCTATTTGCTCTCCTCTCTAGATGTGGACGAAGGCTGAGGAGCCCGATTACTTTCTTTCATATATGATTTCTTGAGCCAAATTGGTGTAATTACGGTAGTGAGAGCAACCATGATTATAACTGTAGTATATATGTCAGAAGTCAATGCTCCAGTTGACACCCCTACTCCTGCCACAATCAATCCGACTTCTCCTCGTGACACCATTCCAATTCCTACTCGTAGTGCCTTAGTCTTGTCTTTTAGAAATATGATAGAGGGAAGCCCGCATCCAACAATTTTTGTTGCTACAGCTATGGCAATTACAATGCCTGAGAGATACAACACATTTAGATTTACTCCGCGCAAGTCTACCTGTGCTCCGATAATGGCAAAAAAAAGAGGACCAAATATTATCAACAGTTTTTCTGCATATTCGTCAACTTGTTTGATGAGTCGTGTACTAGCGACTGCCATCCCTACCGCAAACGCACCCACGATTGGCGATAGCCCCACAAACGCGGCTATACCTGCAGCTCCAAAGAAAGATGCTGTTACAATTCCTTCTATACTTCCCTTTGATTTCCACAACCTCTCGACATGAAGCAATTTTGGTATCAGAAATATAGACCCAATTAATAACGCTGCAAAGAGTCCCAATATCTGGAGGATAAGGAATATTACATCCATTATTTCCGGAGAAGTATCACCTGTTTGAACCATGGTAGTCACTACAGATAATACAGCAATAGCAAGTATGTCATCTACGATCGCCGCACCTAGTATCAATCTGGCTTCTTTTGTCTGCATCTTTCCCAATTCAGTCAAAACCTGGACCGAAATTGCAATACTCGTTGCTGTAAGTGCTGTAGCTACCAGCATAGACTCTAACGCCTCTAACCCAAATAATGTTAATACGAAAAATCCCACAAAAAATGGAAGAATAACCCCAAGCGATCCTATTGTAAAAGAAGCAGCTCCACCCTTCAAGAATTCTCGTGGTGTAATCTCAAGTCCTGCCACAAACAAGATGACAATGGCTGATATCTCCCCAATATCACGTACAGTTTCATCAAGCTCCACTAGCGATTCACCATCAAACAGAATCAAACCGCCTATGGCAAAGGGACCAACTATTATTCCAGCCAAGAGTTCGCCGAGCACCACTGGCAATTTCAGTTTGTGAAATAACTCTGCAAATAATTTTGCAGCAAATAAGAGGATTGCAAGTGAAATTATTACATGAACAAATTGAATACTATTTGCTTCCAGCGCCATCGTACTATCCAACTGTGTTCATAATGCCTTTAAATTCTATTCTAATTTTTGTGGCAAGCAATTATTCTGGACCGTACCTGCCATTCATTTTCATTTATCAATTTTGATGGATTTTTTACACACATTCTGTTATCCCAGCATACAACACATTCTGGTATCAATGTCTTAACAGAAATACATGAAAGTAACTTGTGAAAGGAGTTATAATCGCAAGTAATACGTATTCTACATTCACAAGAATATTTTTATAGAACAATTTCTCAGATTAGTCACACGACAATCAATACTCAAGACTTATCAAGTCTTCGAATAATTAATAATCTCAGTCATAGATTCACCAACATATTTCACTTACCTACTTTTGAATTATGTATTGATAGTCCAATTTTAGCAGCTAAATGATCCCTAATGTTATTTCCAAAGACAACATTACGTTCCCCTTTTTTGGCAATAAATCCTATTATCATTGCCCTAAAGTTATGTCTTCGCAATTCATCGAGGATTAAATTTGAAATATCTTTGCTTGCGACAATCGTATGACACCCATTCACAGCAGCTGTTGGGTTCATTACAAGAGCTTCACTTGAGGCTAGTCTTGCAATTTCCTCAAACATCATTGGAATGTCATTGATTACGATATGACAATTACTTATTCGGGCAAGATTCCATAAGCCAAGTATGCCGTCACTAGCTAAAGGATGAACGGCTATCAGGTTCTCGTCCTTCTGGAGTGGAACACCAAAGCCAGGACAATACTTTGAGACTATTTTTCCAAGTGAAAAATGTGGTTCACAGAGATTCCTCATGCATTCATCTTTTGCAGATACGAGATTTTGATTGTTGATGCCTTTGTTTTCTAAAGTAGAAATAATCTTCTGATCTATTTGTGCTAGCGAATAGAGACTTAAGGCCATCAATGAGCCGAGAGGATTAGTGATAATAATCTGCATGGTCTCTTCGATCCGATCATAATTTGTAGGTAGTTCTTTGAAGGTGTTGGCCATACCAGTTGCTCCAAAGAAGAGCCTTCCTATTTTAAGTGAGCTGTAATCATCCATCTTGAGATTATATCTGGAAGTGAATGCATCAAGATTTTTTCCGATGGTATCAAGTGAAGATTCTTTAGGAGAATCGTATATGGGATAGAGGTCAAATCCTGAAGTGCAACCAAGTAGATTCAAACGATCGATGCATCGTGTCATGGGTATGTCTGTATGGAGCTCAGAATCGAGTTCTAGTGTAGGATCAATGACATCCGCAGTGGCGTTATCAGCGGCGGTAAAACCTACCTTATCTCCTCTGTGCAAACCAATGTAATCAAGTAATGCAAATTGAGCATCCCTGTGTTCTGTAACTGCAAATACACTCTTATTGATGGAAACTTTACATTTGAAATTTCTGAAGAAATTATTTAGAATCCCCGCAAATAACGGAGAATCATTCTCTATCTCCTTATGTACCCGGAACATCGCAATAGCGTGTTTAAGATCAACCTCGTTTTCAACTGCAGGATCACGGACGGAAAAGACCCTTCTTGTAAGGTCCGGTGTCTTTCCGTCTGAATAATGAAATGCGTCAAACCAATTTGTATCCAACTTTATAGAGCTACGTTTCATTTCATTTACCGCTTGTTCAAGTTTCCATTTATCAACTTCATTAGAACCAGTAGCAATCCACCTCAAAGGGTCGAACCCCAATTGTCGATATTCCTCTATCCGTTGCCAAAATTCTTCAGTCAATCACAGACATCCTCCTGCATCTCTAACAAATGCGTACATGTATCACCATATATTTAAAAAACACTATTTAGTAAAGAAATCCTTTGATGTTCATGATTGCATATCAACAAGAATTATTCATAATTCCTATCTATGAACAGAATCCTAGTGAGAAAACCATGCACTCACATGCTGTCGTGATCCATATTCAATATATTGATAGCGACATCATAATGCAGCTATATAACGAGACCAAATTAACTCAATTTGAAATTAGAGCATGAGGTATAAAATATTAATATACATGATTTACATTCGAGGAAGTTAACATGAAGGCCAAAAGGTAAGTATCTACATTGATGGACTCCAATGCTGGAAATTGTGATCCAAAGGAGGAGCTTTTTGAGATTAATACAAGAGTGACTGTGTGTCAGATATGCCCAAGGTTATCGGAATATATAAAATTAATTTCATTAAGCATACCAAAACGGTTCAGAAATGATCTTTACTGGGCAAGACCAGTCCCCAGCTTTGGAGATGCTAATGCAAGGTTACTAATTATCGGACTAGCACCGGCTGCTCATGGTGGAAATAGAACAGGACGTATGTTTACAGGTGATAGCTCGGGAGAGTGGGTCGCCAAAGCATTATTCCAAACGGGGTTTGCTAACTCTTCTGTCAGTCGGTTCATGAATGACGGATTTGCATTAAAAGATGCCTATATTACAGCAGTCGTACGCTGCGCACCACCTCACAATCGGCCCACTTCATTTGAAATAGCAAGTTGTGCCAACTATCTAAGGTCTGAATTGGATTTGCTTGATAAAACAGTCAAGGTCATCGTCACTCTCGGACAAATTGCATTTCAAACATATTGCAAACTTGTAGGCAAGACTGATATAGAGTTTCAACACGGCGGTAAGTTCAATATCAAAAATGAGAAGGTTCTTTTATCGTCATATCATCCAAGTAGGCAGAATACTAATACAGGAAGATTAACGTGGAAAATGTGGATACAAATCTTTGAAAGTGCTAGGATGATTCTAGATTCTCAGCATTACCATTCAAATAACCAATGAGGTCCTGATCAAATTTATAAAATACTATTTCAAGTTGACCTCCTCCCCCCCAGAGATTAACAAATACAGAAAGTATGGAAATCGTAACAAAAACGACTCTCTTATTAGTAACGATATCCACTCGTGTTGAATCCATGGTTCCCCTCCCCGAAATCTTTATGCCATTAAATATATTACAAATGGGTCGGAAGGTCACGGACAATGATACCAATCATGGCACGCGACGCCATAGAATATGAGCGCAATTAAAAGGCAATGCTAAGTATAACGCTGCATTTTTACTCTAATGGTAGAAATAGTGTTTTAAATTTTAAGTAGAGATATATCTATTCCTTGGTATCACCAGATGGATGTCAACGCACATATGTAATTGCTTTGTTATAATTCTGTCCCAGCTGACTATTTTCTCTTTGTTATTCGAATCACACTTACATCTCCTAATATGATACTTACATCTTCTAATATGCAAAGGTTTTTTGAACTCATTCTTCCTACAGTTTTACTTTGGGGTGCACTAAGCATATGACACCGTATCCGTAGAATTTTTTGGATGAGATATTACTACTCCTTGCACTTTCTTTCGCAAAATTCCTCCGTATCAGATAAATTACGGAATTTGTGCATGCCGCATAGTCAGACAAACTGGCAAGTCACGTATATCATCTACATTTTAATTCTTATATTTTCATTATTAATATCTCTATGATATGCCTTGCTACCCACAAAAATGATGAAATACACTAAAATAAACATGAAAAATCTCTAATACGCGATGTTTATATCATGCCATTGGGTACTAATGACTGCATATTCTAAAAATTGGACGACAGTAATACGGGTGCTTCTGACGACGATCTAAGTGATAGTGGTGTTAAGGGTTTGTCTCGAGGTCGGGATAAAGGGTTGAACCTCGAAGGTAAGAAATCAAACAACCTTGGAGAATCAAATAGAAATCGAGAGTTTTCCGAACATAACAACCTAGTAAGCGAAGGAATCCTGGCGGGGCAAAGAATCGCAAAAATATCTGTTATTACTCTCGTAAGCATTGGAATTGTAGAAATTCTTACGGGTTACTTTAGTGGTAGTGTCGTAGCAACGGCAGATGGGCTAGATTCTGTATCGGATGCAGTTATATCATTTATCGTTCTGTTGGGTCTCCGTCTGGCACATAGACCAGCTGACAAGAAATTCCATTTTGGTTATCATAAAGTAGAAAGCTTTGCTGCATTGATAGCTGCTATTGGAATGGTAGCGATAGGGATTGTAATTTTTTACAATTCATATCAGGCTGTGTTGCAGCCCCACGAAATAAGACAGCCCGTTCTCACGATGGTTGTTTTGGCTGCAGCTGGTGGAGTTTCATTACATAGGGCTTTCCAGATGAGGATTATTGCAAACAGGTACAATTTGTTATCATTAAGAACTGATGCTAGGAATTCGATAAAAGATGGTTCAGCATCAATCATTGGATTTCTAAGTGTCTTAATAGCTTCACAATTTGGATTTTTGCAAATGGACGCTATAGGTGGGATGATAATAGCAGGCTACATTTTCTCAGTCTCATATATCTCAATGAAAAAGTCATCCTTGATACTCGTAGATTCCTGGCAGAACCCCAAACTCACTGAACTAATAAAGCAGCACATCGAGCAAAAGCTGTTTAGAATTGGCCAAGGATCGGAGCAAATGCAGACTAAAGTCAAAGTTCGCTCAGTGTTGCTTAGACCAGCGGGAATGGTCTCCCAAGCTGAAGTGCATATTGAAGTAGATGGTGATAAGCCGCTCAAGGACGTCGAGATGATATGTCTTCAGGTTGAAATGGAAATTCGTTCTAAATTTCGTGATCTAGAAAGAATCTCAATAATTCCGCATTCATCGATCGCTAAGCCAATTACAACACAATCTACCTCATTCAGGAGATGGATTTCGGTTTCTGATATATTGCATCAGCATCGCCAACAGCAACAACAACGAAACCAAAAGCACGGACATAGAAAAGTAAACACTTAAACGCATCGTGACGAATAATCTAATCTCACTTTTTATGTGTTTATTATTGATTAAATTACCTAACATGTTTGCGTAAGTAGCAAATAAATTAATTTATTGATTTGTGCTAAATTCGTAGTACAAGTGAACAGTTTTTAAGGATGTAAAAAGATAACTCAGTTGATGACAAACTCAATCATCAAAGTGTTAATTCCTGTATTGACTGCAATGACGATCTTTACGACTGCTGAGGTATTAGCACAAGAACAACCAAACACTGTTTTCTTAGAGACTTCACAAGTCGAATTAATAGCAGGTCCTACAAATAATGTAGAACTGGAAGGACAAGTTGTGAACAATTCGACTGCGGGTGTAGATGATGTAACGGTGAACGCGCAGTTCTACAATTCGAACGGACAACTTTTACTTGAGACCAATAAATTCATCACTCATCCGTCCCAGATACTCCAACCAGGTGAATCATTGCCGTTTACCGTTTTGGAGACACTTGGTCACGATCAAGTCGACAAATATGAGGTAATTGCAGAAGCGAACGCAGCTACCTAAGACATAACTACTAAAGTGACTCAGAGCTTCACAATATATTCTTTATCGTAGATATTTTTTAACTAATCAATTTCTATAAACACCACATGAATGTACTAGTCCTAGATTAGGAAACGAAGACTTTAGTGCCAATACTGGGAATCGTCTTTGCGATAATCAAAAATAATCGTTCAGAATAGACTCTCAAATCCGAAAAGTATCGATACTTGTAGAAAATTCCAAAATGTCATTCGTAATATATACTAACACTTCATACAAGAATAGATTCTCGCTTTAGTGGAGGGTGATGTGTACAAACTTAGTCAGAATAAGACAGTCAAAAATTACCTAGTAATATCTGCTTATGGCATGGTCTTGCTCTTCACAGCCAATCAACCAGTTAGCCTGGACTTTAAGCAATTTCTATGCATGGACCTTAAGCAATTTCTATGCATGGATTGAAGATCTATTGGTTGCATGTTCATGTCCTGCAATAATGAGATTCATGCACGAAGTAATGGCACCTGAAGATGTTGAAACAGTTCTTGACTTTATTGCGTATTGCCTCTGGCGTGGTTTTCCCTTCCACAGATATCTCTTGTTTAACGGTTCAGGTAGAAACGGAAAAGGTGTTATGCTTGAAATCATCAAATGCTTTCTTGGACACAATAATGTATCGGGTGAAAGTCTGCACCGATTACTGGACACAAGATTTGCCACAGCTGAGCTTTATGGCAAGCTTGCAAATATCGATGCCGACCTTTCCAAAGCAGCTCTGAAAAATACTGGAGTTCAGGAGGTGATTATATACCTGCAGAGAGGCTTCTTCCACCTTTCAAATTTGTTAATCATACTAAGCTATTTTTTTCTGCAAATGAGATCCCAAAAACAGAGGATGAAACTGATGCTTTTTTTCACGTCTAATTATAATCAATTTTCCGAAGCAGTTCCTAGGAAATAAGGCCGATCCTGATCTGATTCGAAAACTAACAACCAAAGAGGAGCTATCAGGATTACTCCGAATGGTATTAAGAAGGCTACCAAGGGTTCTAAAAGAAGGGATATCGACAGCCTCCAGCTCCATAGATGAAAATTATGAAAAGTATATTCTGAGTTCAAATCCCGTGAGGGCATTTTTTGAGGCAGCAATAGAGTATGATAATAATAGAGCACCTTAGAAATTAGAAGTTTATCAATCGTATATAATGTTCTGTAATGCCAAGAAGCTTGCTCCCGAATCAGAGCAATCTTTTAGCAGGAAATTAAAGAAAGAATTTGGTTTAAAGGACGCACAAATGAGAGATGAGAAAAACAATAGGGCATATTACTGGATTGGTATTAGAATAAAAGATTCTACCTCCCTGCCCAGGATGGCATCCAGAATGCTTCTCATTATGAAAGTTAGTCTCAGTATCTTGCTGAAAATAGAGTTCACTCACCGACGTCAAGTTATTACGAACAATAAGTGTTTACCTCAAAGGTAGCATACACATTAACGCCTTCTGTACATGTAGCCTATTTTCAGCTTGGTCCCACACAACAGATGCCTTACCGTCAATTACTTCGGAAGTGACTTCTCGACCTCTAGAAGCTGGAAGACAGTGCATAAAAATGCAATCTTGCTTCGCAGACCTTAACAGATTAGAATTAACTTGATACTTAGGTAAGAATAGCTCTTCTCTTCGCTGTCTTTCCTCATCTTTTCCAATGGATATGAATGTGTCTGTTGCCAATACATCAGCATTTTGAACGGCTTTTAAAGGATCATCTGTAATCGATATTTCTGTAGAACTTTTGGAAGCTTCTTGTCTTGCTACGTATAGTACACCTTCATTCGGTTCAAAACCAGGAGGACAAGCTATCGAAAGATTCATACCTATTTTCGAACACCCAAGTAATAGATCATTGCAAACATTATTACCATCTCCTATCCATACAACTTTCAATCCATTGAATGTATTTTTATGCTCATGAATCGTGAGGAGATCAGCCAGAATCTGGCAAGGATGAAAAGTGTCTGAGAGCCCGTTTATGACGGGAACAGAAGAGTATGCTGCAAGTTTCTCAATATCCGAATGCGCGTATACACGCGCCATAATCAAGTCAACGTAGAGCGAAAGAGTTCGAGCTGTATCTTCGATTGATTCTCCTCTAGCCAGCTGAAGGTCGTTTGAACTCAGATAGATCGCAGTGCCGCCTAATTGTACTATTCCCGTTTCAAAACTTAGTCTGGTTCTAGTAGAGGGTTTCTGAAAGATCATGGCAAGCGTTCTTCCCTTCAACAATTGGGAAGATTTTCCATTCTTCAAGTCCCGTTTTAGATCCGTTGATAACTCTAAGATTGATAAGATTTCCTCTTTAACTAGGTCATTAAGACTCAAAAAATTTTTCTTATTTAAGGAAGTCTTCAATGTCCTCATCCGTCAGATAAACTGTTTCTTCTTCTCCGTCTTTCCTCTGACTTTTGGTTTTTTTCTCGTTGTTTTTGACTAAATCCTTAGTTTTTGACTGCCCTTCAGATTCCACGGCTGAGGCGAGATTTGTTTCATTAAAACTCTTTATAGTACTTTTATCCGTTGTAGAATCCATTTCCGGATCTTGTGTCTTGTATTTGTTTTTCTTGCCGAATAGACCTCTAAGAAACCCACCAGACTCTTTTTTCTCCGATGTTGACCCAAGTTTCTTATCAGATGTGCTACTAATAGTCGGGGGTTGCTGTTCCTGGTAACCTTGCTGCTGTTTTTGTTCTAGTTGCTGTGGGTGCACTTGATCTTGCGGTTGTTCTGAATGGTATGATTGCTCTAAATGTCTCTCTTGCTGATCTGTCTGCTGTTGCTGGGTAGTAAGCTCTTCAGAACTGACTTTGGTTAGTGAATCATAATTGCTAGAACTAGAGCTAGAATCATCCGAATCTGGAGGCAATTCTGCGGGAGTTCCATCTATTTTCTGTTTTAGTCTCTCAGAAGTATCATCATTACTGACAGTTCTCAAAGTTACCTCCCTATACGCTAGTTCTATATCCGTTTCTACTTTTTCATTCCTGTTTGTATCCTGTTGAATGATACTGTTGGAAGGTAGCGCCTTTTCACTAATCAGAGGGGAATTTGCAAAGACTGAATCGAGAAATTTCTCAGAGCTAAAAGGCGTGATGTCGTCATAACCTTGTCCCATTCCTAAGAGTACAATTGGCTTTGAAGTGGCATGCACAATCGATATGGCTGAACCTCCTTTGGCATCTGCATCCGTCTTGGTTAGTATCGCACCATCAAATTTGGTATACTCAAAAAATTCACGTGCTTGGTTAATGGTATCATTTCCTGTCAATGAATCACCAATAAACAATTTAATATCTGGTTTTACAACCCTAACTATCTTGTTAATTTCGTCCATCAGATTCTTTGCTGTCTGCATTCTGCCAGCAGTATCAATTAGTACCGTATCTACGCGGTGTTTAGTGGCATAATCCACAGCGTCACGTCCAACCGCAGATGGATCAGCTCCGTATCGCTGCGAAATGACTTTGATAGACAAATTTTCTCCGTGCTGCGATAGCTGCTCAATTGCACCTGCTCTATGGGTATCTGCGGCTGCAAGTACAGTTGAAATTCCATTTTTCTTAAACAGGCGAGCAATTTTTGCGATAGTCGTTGTTTTACCAGTACCATTAATTCCAAGTAGAAGTATAACAAATGGTCCCTTTCCCGCTTCCTTCTTAGATGTGATTTGTTGGACAAGATTCATATTTCCAGATTTGTTGAACATGTCAGCTATCCGCATTCTGAGCTTGAGCCTGATCACATCTTCTGCATTTTGTCCTTTTTCAAGTTCTAAACCAAGTAATTCGGTCCGCAGGCTTCCGACAAGATCGTCTACAACCTCTGGGGCAACATCACTTTCAAGAAGAGAAAGTTCAAGTTCAGATAATTGATTATCTAAAACTTTTTCAGAAATTTCCTTGTGAGACGATAAGTTTCTCGCTGCGTCAGAAAACGCCCTTTTGAGCTGTTCAAACATTTGCGTCTCTAATCTTAATGCGACTACTTATTATTGCTACTGGGTTTACCCAAGTTGATCCTGCCAGAGGAAGCTCGCTGCACCATTTCGTTGACCTGAACTTGGATTTGCTCCATCCGAAGAGATACCTGTTGCTTTTGCCCCGTTAGCTGTTTCAAGGCAATCTCAAACTCCTTCAACCTCGATTCTATGTAGTTGATTGTATCCTCTCTACTCTTTTCCACCGCTACTCCTGCACCTATATTAATAAGCAATTTCTTCATAGGGGGCACTGATACCTTCATATGAACCCCAACACCGACAGGGACATACGATTCAACTTCTGTTTCAGATTGAACCTCTTGCACCGCACTAGATGCTAATTTGGCCTCTTCTAGCAATCTATTGACAGCTGCCTCCCGAGCAATAATCTCATTCAAATGAGCTTCAAGCACCCTTGCTTGCTGCATCATTTCATTAACCTTTTGTTCGAGGGCGGCTTGTTCGCCACTAACTCCGCTGCTCATTCATCTTTTAATCCTCGGGCTTTCATATATTTGTGACTAGGAGTATGTGTAAGTGCTCAGTAAGGCCAGTGCTCAGTAAGATTAGATTCTTCGGACGCTTGGTTGTAGTTATTATTATGCTGCTAGAATTTTGAATCTCTGTCATAAAAGTGAAGTAAATTCCAGAAATCATCATAGTGGTCACTTCCTCACACCTGAGCAACAAGTATCGTTGTTTATCAAAGACAATATTTGGGGCAATAAGAATCATACTAAAATACAGACTGACTCTTAAACAAAAAATGAAAAAAAGAAAGATTTTTCCATAAAGCGTATTCGATTAGAACGACCACAGGCTCTATGGATTCAAATTCTAATGATTCATCTGTCAGACGATTTCTCCCGGTACTTTATTTAGCAAATGAAGTAGGGTCGAAGTAATCTGAATAGCCAAGAACTTACATCATATTTTTGAGATCTTTAGCATATTCTTCATTTCAACATTCATTCCATATCTCTTTTCATTCATCTTCATGTGAGTATAGATTCTCAACAAGTCGGGGGAATTCTTTAGTATGCTAAATCTGCCTGAGATTTTCATTTTGATAAATTTATGAACCAAAGCGTAGATGTCAAACTTCCTTAATACTGCTTTTCTGTATTGTTTCAAATTATTAAGATGTTCTACAAATAACTGTGCACACCAAGTAGATGGGACGATACCTTCACCCAATAATGCATAAACGGTACCAATCGATTCACCTACCCCGATTGTTTTTCTGCCATCCGAAAATGGTTCACATAGAGAAGGAGGGCTTATTCTAACTGGTCTACCTACCTTGTGAATAATTTCGCATTTATGCCTGTTCAAAAAAACATCTAGGAATCCAATCGTGTACTTTCGTCCGAAATCACCAGCTCCTATATGAGCATATCCATTACCAAGAGGGAAATACCAAAAGTAACCTGACATACTAGAAAATGCCTTCAAGTAAAAGTCATCATATGGATTTTTATTCCGATCATATTTCACTTTGTATTGTACGCACGGAATCCAAGTCTCGTTGCTAACCTTAGGCAAATAATTCCTGTGAAATCCTGTAGCATCTACAATAAGATCAAAATCAGATTCTAGGTTCTCCTTCCTTGGCACCTTTCCAAACTCAATGTCTGTACCACATATCATATCTTTAATGAGCTGTAATTTATCGTAGGCAATCATGCCTCTTAACTTGATATCAATACAATCATCTATCAATTCGACCTTCATATTTTTACCTTTGTGGAGAACGTACATACTGAAATCCAAACCGCATTCCTTTACTAAAGGACCCATTACGTTTTCACATGTTGCCCAAGCACACACCGCATCATGCTTTGACTCCGGCATTCTTTCAAAGCCCTTTACTGTGTTGTCCCCATCTTGACTGAGTTTGTTCATGATATATGCACCCGCAACACCAATCCCAACTACAGCAATCTTCATTCTTTATGGGTGATTCACAAGTGACTAATAAAAAGATTGACTAGATCCCCCTAAAAACACGAGTTTTTTATAGATACTCGAAGGAAATAGGGTTAAGAAATAGAATGAAAAAATTTGTAACACTTAATGATAAACTGCAAAGAATAGCTAGAATGTGAATAGGTATGATGTAGAAGAAAATGTCATTAACATTAAACGGGAATACAGTGGTTGGATCCTCAATACTGAATGTTTATCGTATTGTTGAAAGCTCAGGCGCATATCAGCAGAAATCGGCGACTATTAATATGCTTTAAAATTCTTGCCCAAGCTTTGTGAGCCAATTTTGAGTGCCAGTACCTCATTTGCGCCTTCGTAGATCATGATTGCACGGGAATCCAAAAAGTGTCTTGCAACCCTAGATTTTTTGGTGTATCCGGCTGAACCATATATTTGAACCGAACGATTAGCAGCATCGAACGCACAATTGCTAGCATAGAACTTGGATATAGCAGAAATTCTATCTGCATCGTTTCTTAATCGGATATACTTCTCATTTGATTTTTTCAATTTTGATTGCCAGTCAGTATTATTTTTCTTAAAAGTCTCGATATAATCTTGCAAATGCTGTCTAATGATAGCCGCACGATAAACTAGCCACCTGGAGCTCTCTAGACTTACCACCATCTTTGCAAGATGGTCTTGAATTAGTTGCTTTTTACCTAGAAGGTCTCCGTGCTGAGTTCTGTGTTTGGAATAACGGATTGATTCTGCCAAACAATCTTTAATGACACCTATAGCTCCTGCTGCGACGCTCAGACGACCATCAATAAGTGCGCTGTATGCTATGCTTAGACCCTGTCCTTTCAGCCCTAAGAGGTTTTTCTTGGGAATAATGCAATTTCTAAAAAGAAGTTCAGCGTTCTTTACTGTGAGGAGACCCATTTTGTTCTTGATCTCTTTTCGCCTAATACCATGACAATTGTTATCTACTATAAATGCGGAAATTCTTCCGTTTCCACGTCCGTCTTTACTGTTCCGTTCCTTAGCGTATGTAGTTAACAGGTCGGCAAACGTTCCATTACCAACCCACTGTTTTCTTCCATTGAGGACGTAATGGTCGCTTTTCTCTTCAAATGCCATTTCCATAGAAGATGGGTCGCTTCCAGCGTTAGGTTCAGTAAGGGCGAATGCCATTATGCTTTTCCCTCTTGTAGTATGCGGAAGGTATTCCCTTTTCTGTGCTTCATTAGCCCACCCTTGAAGGACCAGCTGACCAATTGAAATGTGAGCGGATAGGAATGTTCTAATAGAACTTCCTTCTTCTCCAATCCTTTCCAGTGCAAGACTGTAAGTGAGAAAGTCGTACCCCAGACCTCCATATTTTGTAGAAATTGGACAGCCTAGCATTCCAATATTTTTGAAAACTGGTACAATCCTGTCGTTAATTCTTCCTTTAAGGTAACATTCTTCTTCATATTCCCGTAATAATTTGGATGCATTATCAACTTTTGATAAGAAATTTTTCTGTCTCCTAGAAATATTAAAATTCATTTCCGATAGATCGTGATAACGCATATCTGAACAATTATCATAGCTGATATTAAAGCCGATTGTAACTATTGGCTACTTAACTATGTTACATAACTTCTATCAATACTAAAACATTTGGAATCATGATTCTGATCGGCTGTACCAATAGTCTTTGAAAAATGTGTCTTATCTATCGATTATTTCAGTTCTAATTGTTACTGTTGCAATCAGCTAGGATCTAATTGTTATTGTTACAACCTGCTCTTGAGAGCCACATGTTAACTTGATAAATAGATGAAATCTAATTCGTATTCAAGGGTTAATAGTTTAATACCAACAAAAGAATTTCAATTTATTTTGATGAGCCACCTTAATAGTTTATACAAAGTGTATCAGGCTTGAAGCCCTTTCATGCAGTATATTTGCAAATTGTCGCATTTCTATTTTGTTAAATGGACTGATCTTTCTTATAGTGTCTATTTCATGTCCTTCTTCTAACATAGTTCGATTGCGCAATTCTTCTACTATTTTTTCCCTTAACTTGGGAGGACAGATCTTGCTATGATAAATACAACCAAGGGACCCAAAGAACATTTCTTTAATGTGGTCATCTCCTTTCTCTTCATGAAAATGAGGATTGCGTGTTTCTACCTGACAAATTTCTATCCCCTTGTCCATTGCCTCTTGATTTTCTGTGGGTAGAATTCCACCAAATTCTTCCAGGACATTAACTATTTCATAGGGTTCTACTGAGAAGCCAGATGAATAAGTAAGCAATTCGGCAAGCTTCATCGACATACAATGTTCACCAGAATTCCCTGTACGCATAACTTCGGTTTCGAAGCCTGTATAATATGAAACTAGAGAGTTAAGATACTGATTAGTTATTTCAGAGACTCGCCCCCACTTGGAGAAGTACAGACCACTCTCTGAAACTTTAGGTTTGTAGATCCATGAAATCCTAACCATTGTGTATGGGCTATTTGACATGGCTAGTCCTGATGCGAAGATCTTAACATATTCATTAACCGCTCCAGGAACATAATTATCTGCATCGATAAAACCAACGTAATCCTTTCCAGCCATCTTAGCAAGGAGCATTCCGGTAATCATGCCTTCAGCTTTGCCGTTTCTAACTATGTCATCTGGTCCAAATATGCTGTTATACCCCACTTCTTTAAGAGCATCTGCGAGTCCAGGATCTTTCTGATGCAAAATCAACGCGTTTTTACCAACGAAGCGGTTAAACTGCTCCAATGCCTCCTTTTCTAATTTGTATCTATCGACAGGTTGTCTAGGACTGTTGGAAACAATGATTGTAAGGCAATCATGCGGAATACCACTTAACACACCCTCAAGAAGTTTTAGACGCTCGCCTTTAATAGGGATTACAATGGCCATTTTTTTCTCTATCTCAGAGATTTCTTCATTTCCAATACTTCGAATCGTCTCTGAAGTGGGTCTCCCATTGCTAAAGCCAGAATCTAGCTCATATACACGCTGTACACCGTGTAAGCTAATTGCCCCAAATCGCTCAGTATATCTGGGATGATCAAGTTTCAATTTGAGAAAGGAATTGATTTTATCGCTTATAACTATTGGGAGCTATGTAAACATTCAAAACGTCTAGTAGACCTACAAGAATCGGAATTAACATGCTCTTCAGTAATAAATTTCCTAATGTTTTAGCCGCAACTTAAAAGCTGCCTATTTGTATTGTATGAAAGTTATTTGTTTTCTTGAATGAGATCTTCAGACGAAAAATATACATTACTCCTAAAAGAATAAAGTCTTTTATTCTTTATCTATGAATTCATCTGGATTGGGAGGCTCCGGATTTAGGCCCTTTCTTTTCCGTATGTCTGCAACTAGGCTCCTTAAGATGGATTGAGGCACTGGCTGCCAGGATTTGAAATAGGTACTCCACAAAGCTTTCCCGGCGGTACCACCACGCATGACCTCAGAAAGATCGAACGTTTCAGACGCAGGAACTTCGCCTTGAATAATTGTGATAAGTCCCTTCTGATCCACGTTAATCAATTTACCCCGCTTACTTGAGAGAATTCCTGCTACGGTACCAATCTGTTCCTGAGGACATTTTACCTCGATGCCAAGAATCGGTTCGAGCAATGTTGGATCTGCTATCAGCATCGAGCCAAGCATAGATCTACGTGTCGCCGGCATTAACTGAGCTAACCCTCTATGCGCAGGGTCCTCGTGAGGGACAAAGTGATGCAACACGAATTTGACTCCTCTCACGGTCTCATGCGCAATTGGTCCAGAATGCGTCACATCGTCAAACCCAGACCTAATAGAATCCATGGATTCTTGAATAAATTGAACACCTTTTGTCTCATCAATAAGCATATTCCCAGTCACGTCGAGAGCAGCGACGCTACGTGCCTCATCTGCACTCCATCCTTTTTCACGAAGGAGGCGAGCCATTTCCTTCTTGTCCATATCTTCTTTGATTTGCCCAGTCCTTATCATATCAATAATAGCCTCATTTAGTGGCTCCACTCGCATGAAGATCTTGTTATGCTTATTAGGCGACTTGCTCATGATGGAGCTTGTTTTATTTCTGCTCGTTTCACGATAGTTGATTAATGGCTGAGTCGTAGTTATTTCCAAACCTGCTTCCTGCAAAAGAGATGTAGCAATTTCTAAATGAAGCACTCCCATACCCGCCATAAGCGTTTCACCTGACTCCTCATTGATTTTTATAATTAGATTAGGATCTTCCACTGTGATTTTCCTTAGGGCTTCAACTAATTTCGGCAGATCCCTTGGATGTTTAGGTTCGACTGCTATCGTTACAACTGGTTCTGAAACATATTTAATTGATTCAAAAGCCGGAATTGCCTTCACTGTAGAAATTGTCTCACCTGCGACAGCATAATCCAATCCAAGTAGCGCTGGAATGTTTCCTGCAGGCAACATGTTTACCAGTTCGCGGGTATTTCCCATATAGATATTCACGGATTGAATCTTTCCTGGCCGCTTCGCATCGATCAGATATGCTTCATCTCCGTCTTTCACAGTACCTGAGAATAGTCGTCCTGTTGCTATTCTACCTGCTTGCGGATCAACATTTATCGTGGTCACCATCATTACTACCGGACCTTTGTCATCACAGGAAATGAGAGATTTGCCAATCTCGGAATCCAAGTCGCCAGGCCAAATTTTGGGAATTCGATACCGTTGAGCAACGTGAGGGGGTGGATGATGTTCAACTACCATCCCAAGAACAGCTTCATGCAGTGGTGCCCTCTCTGCTAGATTCTTGATAGCTGCAGGATCATTAGATGTATATGCATCGTAAACATCCTTAAAACTAACTCCTCTTTTTTGTGCAACTTTGAAATTAAATCCCCATTTATCCTTAGCTGAGCCAAAAGCAACGCTGTTTCCTTGGATACTGACCTTCCATTTTTCTTTGAGATCTGGCTCTGCGTAAATATCTATCAAATGATTAAAGTCGGCGATGATATTAGACAGCCATTTTTGCATAGCTGCGGCATCCAATCTCAATTCCTTTACCAATCTGTCAATCTTGTTTATGTACAGAACAGGCCTCACCCTTTCTTCTAAAGCTTGCCTAGTCACTGTCTCAGTCTGTGTCATTATCCCTTCAACAGAGTCTGAAACCACTACCGCGCCGTCAATCGCCCGCAGCGCACGAGTAACCCTTCCAGTAAAATCTATGTGTCCAGGTGTATCAATCATGTTAACCACGTACTCCTTCCCGTCTTTCTCGTAGTACAGAGTAACATTAGCTCCTCTAATTGTCATCTGCCTATTCTGCTCAAGCTTCATTGAATCAAGAGCAAGGGCCTGTCCTGCAATGGATGGTGAAATAATCCCTGATGCTGCCAAGAGGCTATCACTCATGGTAGTCTTGCCATGATCAACATGAGCAATGACCCCAAAATTGCGAATCTGCTCTTTATTTCCTATAATTCGTAGGATATCCTGTGTTGATTTGAATTTAGGCATCTATTCAGTCAGAAAAATTTGCTGGAGGTCTATTAAACGTTCCTTTGTCCTAAGTACATAGGATTCTATAGATTCAAAAAGCATGTTCTGTAGCGAGAAATCAGGTCACCACTAATGTGAGTCCATGTCAAACCAGTACCTATTAGTAATGTAATTGATGACACTCTGCAATGTTTCATTGAGAACCACTCGTGATCCTTTACAACCAAAGATTTCCCAAATGTCACCAGATAGCGCACATCATTATTGGAACAGTCAATATTCCCTTGCCCATGTTCTGAGTACATGCTGCAACTATATTCATACAAATTTTGCAAACATAAAAAGGAGCAATATGACACAGTACATTTTTGGTAGCACAGTAAGGTAAACCTAAACGAGAATTCAGACTTTCCGAAAATTAGTAACACTGAGTATTTATTGGCTTCACGTTGACCTACGAACACAAAATTATAAGTAAGGGGGAGGGGGCAACAATAAACATATTCTGAATGAATGACGTAAATATCCCTGCCAGTAGGCATCCCACAATAGAGGATATATCCACTGCTAGAAGTTCGCTAGACATGAGTATAAGAAAAACTCCACTGCATAAATCTGAAATTTTTTCAAGGATGGTAGGCACAGACATATTCCTGAAGCTGGAGTGTTTGCAAAAGACAGGATCGTTTAAGGTTCGAGGTGCTTTTACAAAGCTGAATTCTCTATCTGACAAGGAGCGATCTAATGGCGTAATTGCAGCTTCAGCAGGTAATCATGCTCAAGGCCTAGCCTACGCTTCCTGTAAAGAAAATATTCATTGTACTATAGTAATGCCGAGGAATGCCTCTCCTGCAAAAGTCGCCGCAACTAGGTCGTATGGAGCAAGGGTGATCCTTTCTGGTGAGAATTATGATGAGTCGTGGGATGAAACTGTTCGTATCGCAAAGGAGGAAAGGCTTGCAATCGTTCACGCATTTAACGATACCCAGGTAGTATGCGGACAAGGAACAATCGGCCTGGAGCTACTTGAGGATTTGAATGATTTTGATAGGATCTACTTGCCCATTGGCGGCGGTGGATTGGCAGCCGGAGTAGCTATCGCAGTAAAGGCAAAGAGGCCCGACGTTAAGATCATTGGAGTTGAATCGGAAGCATTTCCTTCAATGAAAGAATCTATTGCCAATGGGAAACTGCAGACCATTAACTCAGGCTATACAATAGCGGATGGCATCTCAGTGAAATCACCGGGAGAGTTGACATACGAGATAATTAGTGAATTAATTGATGATATAGTGTTAGTAGATGATACCTCTATTGTCAAGACCATGTTTCTGCTTATGGAACGGGCGAAGCTAGTAGTTGAACCTGCTGGAGCAGCTAGTCTAGCATACCTTGTGTCCAACGGTTACGCTAAAAAAAATGAGAGGGTAATTGCTCTTTTATCTGGCGGAAATGTCGACATGTATCTACTGGGACAGGTAGTAGCGAAGGGTCTAATGTATATGGGCAGAATGCTCAAAATATTTATTCAATTGCCCGACAAACCAGGGGCATTGAAAAATGTGGTTGACTGCATTGCGGACTTGAGTGTGAACATTGTCGAAGTTGAACACGATCGACTAAGTTCTAACATATCTGCAGGAACAGCAGGTGTATATTTAAGTCTAGAGGTTGAAGATATCTCTCATGAAGGACGTCTCATAGACTTGCTTAAGAGCAAACGGATAAAGTTCAAAGTACTTAGATAATTGCATAAGACTACTTTTATAAAATTAATTTAGGTCATTTAATTGGTTTTTTTCTATTCAGAATTCGGTGAGAATCCATTTTTTGGGTTCTTCTCAATGTGCGACTTCAGCTATATCCCAACTAATTTGTGTAGAACTCAATTGAGGACTCGTTTACATGTCATTTGATCGTTTTCTAGCCATCCAAATCCTACTTACTAAGATGTTCTTATTCTTAGGATCGGACTGGGCATCCATAGAAACTTTTCCAAAAATCTAATTCTTGGATAATCAAAAATAATTTAATTCAATCAATATGTTAGATTAAGATTCCACATTTTCTAACGGGAGCCTTCTTTCTGTCTATAGGAACAATATCATCATCATACGTCGGCATACATCGCAAGCATCACGTAAACTAGTTGGCAGTTGTCTTACGCTAAGCTCAGTTCTTCTAGGGATAATTTTAAAAATATCCTCATATGTTGGGTCTCCCGTGGACCTACGCTTGTTGACACCATCAAGTCCATCGGCCATTATTGCCGAAAAAGCAAGGTATGGATTACAAGAAGGATCCAGTGCTCTAAATTCAATTCGGTTTTGGGCCGAGCACCTTTCACCCCTGTACTAGGCAGGGATCCTATCTGTTTCCAGTACTCCATGATATGTATACGTGGGGTTCATACCTGGACCAAACGACGGTATGACACAACTATAATCATTTGCATCAAACACCTATT
>Ga0307429_1000295_pt1 | contig 33832 bp, 31 predicted proteins | sample SalMarWE160230MG_FD_202151 | JGI IMG/M metagenome (GOLD analysis project Ga0307429, IMG submission 202151) | Salt marsh sediment microbial communities from the Plum Island Ecosystem LTER, Massachusetts, United States - WE1603-230 | ecosystem: Environmental > Aquatic > Marine > Intertidal zone >... | reverse complement strand
CTTCTCAACTTTTCACTGCAGCCAATTATATCCAGCGTATTTATGCACTGACCTATAATGCACGGGATACATTCCACATCAGTTTTCATATCAAACACTTCCCTCTTATAGCTTTCTTTAACTTCCCTTCCAATTTAGCACCGGACAGATTATATACAAAACAATTAAAAACTTAAATAACAAAAGACAATTATCTCTATTCTCAGAAAAGACAAATAAAATATTCCATCAGATGGTAAAATATTAAGAAATATATTTTATTTAGAGAGGTTTGATAACGTATAATTTACCAAGTTCTCTATAACTTATATCTTCTTCAAGCTTGCCTGTTATCTGAAACTTATTCAACTTAGAAGAAAATAGTAAATCTTCTTTTAAATTAAAATCAATGGTCCATCTTCCGCTTCTTGTTTTTTTTAAAACCTCATAAATATTTTTATCATGTAATGAAGCATTTAATACAAGCATCGAACCATCATCTAATTCAATATCCTCAACTTTTCTCTTAAGATATTGTATAGCTAATCCTGCTGCAAGAGCATCTTCATAGGCTATAGTTTTTAAAACTCCTGAACAAATAAAGACTAAATCCAAATTATTATTCTGGGCAAATTCCACTGCTTTATCAAGTGTATAATTTAAATTCAGGAAAGAAAGTGTTAATACAATATTTGCATAACGTGCTTTAAGATAAGACTTTGTCCCATTTGTAGTTTTTAAAATTATACTTTTACCACTAAGATCAAGTTTTGAGAAAAAATATGGAGATATTTCATAATCAAAGCCATCTGGTCTTAATCCCATATATTCTCCGCATAAAAGAAAGTCTTTAAAGTAATTTTTTAAAATATATGATTGTTTTAACGTAGGAGATATAATAATTTTTTCTGCCCCACTGTTTAGAATTGTTGTTATAGAAGAGGTTGTTCTAATAATATCTATAACAATACATATTCTATTTTTTATCTTTAAATTTTTTTTGTCAAAATTATTTGTAAGGAGAACATTTACTTTCATTCTAATTTTTTAGATAAATAATTTAAGGCAATGAGTAACCACCATCAATAAGCAATATTTGCCCAGTAACAAGATCAGAAGCTTGGGAACAAAGGAATATTGAACTCCCAATTATATCTTCGGGGCTGCCTATTCTTTTCAGAGGTGTATTTTTTAAAATTTGATTATATTTTTTAGGATTTTCAAGTGTATCTTTTACGAAGTCCGTTCTGAAATATCCAGGGCAAAGCGCATTTACATGTATATTATAAGGTGCCCATTCAAGTGCAAGAGCTTTCACCAGATTCTTTATTCCACCTTTACTTGCAATATAAGGAGCATGAAAGGCCTGTGCTATTTCACAGATCATAGAACCGATACATAGAATCTTGCCTTTTTTATTAAAAATCATATCTTTAGCTACTTCTCTTGATACAAGGAATGTACCTTTGAGATTTATATCAACAACCCTATCCCATACATCCTCAGGGATCTCTGTTGCTGCCTGTCTTGGCCTATTAGTGACTCCGGCATTATTTACAAGTACATCTATCTTCCCGAATTCTTTTTTTACTCTTTTAACCATCCTTATAACATCATTTTGATTACTGATATCAGTATGTATTGCCGATGAGCCTGAACCTAAAGATTTAATCTCTTCCGCAACCTTCTCAGAAAGTTCCATATCCCGGGCAGCAATAGCTACGTTTGCTCCTGCTAAAGCCAGGCCTATTGAAATGGCTCTTCCCAGTCCCTTGTTTCCACCAGTCACAATTGCATTTTCATCTTTTAAGGAAAATATTTTGAATATTTCTTTATCTATTTTTAAATCATTTACATACATTAATCCCCCATACTTCTGGATTTTTTATTTCTTAAATTAATATTTAATTCAGTAGCCAATACATTGATGCTGCTAATCCACTAATAAAAGTATGCCCCCAGTTCACTTGTGCTGGGGGCATACTTTATATCAGTAATGAAAAGAATCTTTATATATAATCCTTATTTTAGGAATATTGATATTGCTTTATTAAAACCTGCCCTTAAAGTATTTGCCAATTAATAATATTCTCTATATTTCCTATTCCTTCCATCCTGTTACTATTTGCACTCCCGAGCTAGTTCCCAACCTTCTTGCACCATTTTCTATCATCTTCCTGGCATCTTCTGCTGTTCTCATCCCGCCTGCAACTTTAAGCTTTGTAGGAGTATTCCTCAGCGTTTTATACATTATCCTGGCAATTTCCGGAATTGGTTTTTCAAAAAAACCTGTAGAAGTTTTAACATAATCCATTCCAGCTTCTGCACCTAATTCACATGCTTTAACTATTTCATCTTCTGTTAAAAACCCTACTTCTATTATTGATTTTGCTATTGTTGTTTTACATGCCTTCCTTATAAGAACCATCTCTCTTTTTATAATATCATACTTCTTATCCTTTAAAGCACCGACATTTATTACGAAATCACAATCTGTTGCTCCTTTTCTTATAGCATCCTCTACTTCAAAAACCTTCATCTCAGGGGTCCATGCTCCATAGGGAAAAGCAAGAGCTGCAGTTATGCCTACATTTGAACCCTCTAAATACTTCTTAGCTAGAGTGATATAAGCTGGATTTATTGCTACTGTGGCAAAATTATACTTTACTGCCTCAAGGCACACAGCTTCAAGATAATGATAATCTATCTGCGGTTTTAAAATTGTGTGATCTACCATTGAAGCGACTTCTTCTCTTTTCATTATAACCTCACTTACCTTTTATTATGATTTTTTTATAAATCTAATTCTCTGCGCCAATTGCCTGTTTCCACGTACTGGAGTGCAGTCTATCAGCGCCAGCATTTATAAACTCCTTAGCCTGACTTAATGTTCTAACTCCTCCTGAAACTTCAATCTCAACCTTGTCTCCGTACAAAGCTTTGATGTATCTAATATGCTCTACTTCTGATTTTCCTAAATTAAGTCCTGTATTAGTTTTAAAAATGTGTATACCTACCTCAAGACACATATCACATATTTTCTTTATTTCTTCCAGAGTCATCAATCCTACCTGAACTACTGCAACAACATCTAATTTATTGTCAGCCGCTTTAACAACAGCTTTCATATCAGCCTCTGCTGTTTTAAAGTCACCAGACTTTATTGCAACATAATTTGGGCAAACATTGATTTCGCTACAACCTTTTTTAACCGCTGTTTCAACTAATTTTACTTTAGTTTCAGTTGTCATGCCTCCCAATGGGTAAGAAACTATAATCCCCACTCTCGGTTTTTTGAACAACTTAAATGCTAAATCAAGATTATATTCGTCTACAATAACCGAGTAATAATCATATTGATTTAGTTCCTCCGCAAACTTCCTTATATCTTCTTCAGTAACATCAGGTTCTACTGGCGCTGCCACTAGCCTCTTTTCTACATTTGAGTCAACCACTTTCTTCCTCCTTTTTTATTATAATTATTATTCTACTCAATCATAAATATTGACAAACACTAATTTACCTATCCTATTTAATTAATCTAATATTAATCTATTTTAATATTAGCCAGCTTATCAAAAGCAGGTATAAGCAGCGAATACAATTCTTTGAAAAATGGGAATATTTTTTCATATTTTTTATTTTCTTCTTTATTCGGTTCTATGCTCTCCACTATTTCTATCATATTCCTTGCTTCTTCAAAGTTTTTAAACAGACCAACGCCCACTCCTCCTGCAATAGCTGCACCAAGTGAAGTTGCTTCCTGCAGTAATTTTGGTTTTAAAATCCTTTTATTATAAATATTAGACATAATATCTAACCATACCTTGCTCTTTGCTCCACCTCCGATAGCGATCATATCTTTTATTTCTATACCCTGATTCTCAAATGATTCTAGAATGATTTTTTGATTTAAAGTAACTCCTTCTAAAACAGCCCTTGTGAAATGTTCTTTGGTGTGATTTGGGGTTAAACCAAAAAATACTCCTCTTGCATTTGGGTTATCGTAAGGACATCGTTCACCTCTTATATACGGAAGGAACAATAATTTGGCACTATCTCTTAAAGCTGCTGATTTATCATCCATAATCTTATAAATATCCAATCCCAAATCATCTAATAATATCTTTTCATTCCTCCAGATCTCATTTCTAAACCACTGAAACGAATATCCTCCATTATTAGAAGCGCCAACAGGCATAAAAATTTTTGGGTCCAGATGATAGAATATAAAGGTTCTCATTTCTTTATCATAAATTGGTTTTTCAGAAGCAACGCCTATCCATGCTGCTGAGCCATAATAACTATATGCTTCACCTTCTTTAAACACCCCTGAACCTGCTGCAGCACATGGACCATCTCCTCCGCCAATAACTACAGGGGTACCTGCTTTTAGCCCTGATTCCTTTGAAGCTTGCGTAGTAACTTCTCCAGCAACATAAGTAGATGGATATACTTCCGGCAATATATCTGTAGATATTCCCGATGCATCTAACAAAGCATCAGACCATTCATACTTTTTGAGGTCAAAAAGATTCATACCTGAAGCATCAGAGTAATCTGTCACAAATTTTCCAGTAAGCTTATTTACTATAAAATCTTTTGTGTGGAGAACTTTATATATATTTTTAAAAATCTCAGGTTCGTTATCTCTAACCCACATTATTTTCGCGGCTGAATACATTGGGAGCAGCCGATGACCTGTTATTTTATAGCCATTTTCCATTCCAACTTTTTCAATTAATACATTTGCCTGTTTTACGCTTCTGCTGTCTGCCCATATTATGGCATCCCTGAGCGGCTCGCCGTTTTTGTTTACAGCAACACAACCCATCATATGTCCGCTAAAAGAAACACAAGAAATATCATCATTTGTAATTTTTGAATCCTTAAAAAATTCTTTAGTAGAATCACAAATAGACTTCCACCAATCAAGAGGATTTTGCTCAACGCAGTTATCCCCAAAATATTTAGTGGGATATTCAATATATTTACTGCAAACTACGTTTCCGTTTAAATCAAAAACAGTGCTTTTATTGCCTGTAGTTCCAAGGTCATAAGATAAAATAAATTTCGCCATTTTTCCCCTTCCTTAAAAATAAACAAAAAATATTATTCTAAAAGCCACCCTAAATCTAGCTCTATTAATTTGCTTGAAGATGGCTTACCAGTTCTGAAATCCCAGTTTCTTAGTTTATGATAAAAATTGCCTGCTTCATAAAACTCTTCCTTTTTAATACCTATACCTTCTTTAGGTCCGGTAAAAATTGGTTCAAATACACGTTCTGGCATTTTGTTTTTTAATGGATTATAACCTTCCCTCAAATTAAAAATCTGGAACATATTAAGTCTTCTTTCTCCAGCCTTCATTAATTCCCAGAAACTAACTTCCCAACCTGTTACTGAACTTAGAATGTCGATCATATCCGTAAAGGAATAATACCTACAGGGTGCAAAAGCATACTTACATAAACATAAATTATCCATAAAGCTGAAGACCTGCTGTAGATATGAAAGCATCCTTACTTTCTTAAAGCTTAAATCAGTTGCATCCATTCTCTCCAAAATCCCTACTGTTTTAACGCGTTCGAGGAATAATTCAGGAGCAGTGTCATCAAAATCTGTATCATGCTCAACTGCTAAATCATCCGGCCCTGTTGGTGATATTAAATAAGATAACCCGAGCATAACTTTTGTTCTAGCATCGTGTAACGGTATTTCCTGACCCTTTACGTGCATCGCAAAATCTTCAGAACCTTTGCCAATTTTTGCGGCTGCCATTGCCACGCCATCAGCTATTAAATTACCTATACCATCCCTGAAAGTTATTTTATTAATAAGATCCTCAACTATTTCAGAATTGCCAAAACTTAGATTGACACCACCAGTTACGTCTTTATCAATAAGCTTTTTCTCGAAGCATTCCATCATAAAGGCAATAGTTACACCTGCAGACGTTGGGTCAATGCCATAATCATTGCATAGAGCATTTACTTTTAATAAAACTTCAAGATCATCTAAATTACAGCCATTACCAAAAGACATTAACATTTCAAGTTCCGGTACAGCTAAATTATTGTTTGAGTTAGATGTATCTTTAAAAACACGGTGACAGGAAGCCGGACAATTATTACATTCTATTCCGATACTATTATATTTTTTTAGTATCACTTCTCCTGAAATTTTATTTGCCCCCTCAAAAAAAGTAGTCTGTGCATTTCTTGATGAAATTAACCCTCCATTATTAAGAGCGCTTAAAAATGACGCAGTTCCTCCCTCTTGTACTGCTTTGTTAATAAAGTTATCCTTAAAATTTCTGTGGAATTTCTGAGAAAGTTCCTCTAATCTTTTTGAATCACTTATACCTAATGAACCGCTTCCCCTGACTGCTATAGCCTTGATATTTTTTGAGCCCATAATTGCACCGCAGCCAGGTTTGCTGCTTGCAAAATAAAAATCGCTAATTATGTTTGCAAATCTAACTTTGTTTTCCCCAGCGGGGCCAATACTTGCAACTTTTGTCTCATTATCGCCGGCCTCTTCTTTAATAATATTAATTGTTTCATTAATTCCTTTACCCCATAATTTTGCTGCACTATTAAAACTTACCAGTTCATCTTTTATAGTAATATATACCGGTTCTTCTGACTTTCCTTTAATAATAATGGCGTCAAAACCCGCTGATTTAAGCTCCGTGCCCCAGAACCCATCGCAAAAGGCTTCTGATATTATATTTGTTAAAGGAGACTTGGTAATAATGCTGAACTTAGCAAATCCAGGAACATTTGCCCCGGTAACAGCACTGGTTGCAAATACTATTACATTTTCTGGAGAAAGAGGATCTTTGCCCGTTTCCATTTCCCTTAAAAGATAAAACGCAGCAAGACAACTTCCTCCCCAATATTTTCTATAGAAATTACTATCTTTTTTTTCAGGATATTCTAATGAAATTTTTTTACTGGATAAATCTATTTTTAATATTTTCCCTGTATAAGATAATGACATAATATGCCTTCCTCCTTAAAATTTTAAAAACTTGGATTTAAGCTTTTTTCCTTTCTATCTGTGGTATTATTATTGCGATCACTATTAAACCTCTCACAACATCCTGCCAGTAAGTATTTAAATTCATTAAACTCATTGCATTATTGATGACACCCAAAACAAATGCACCTATCAAAGTTCCTATTATAGTCCCCTCTCCTCCCGAGAGCTTTGTTCCACCAAGAATAGGAGCTGCTATCGAAACCAGTAAAAATGTATCACCAACAGACGGATCACCCGAATCAAGCCGTGAACTCAGTAAAACACCACCCAACGCTGCAAGCAAACCAGCAAATGCATATGCCATTATTCTTACATTTGTAGTTTTAATACCACATAAATACGAGGTTTTCTCACTTGAGCCTACAGCATATAATCTTCTTCCAAAAGTTGTTCTGCTTAATACAATAGCCATTATTATAAAAACCAGGAACATAATTATTGTTGGTACTGGTACAGATTTTACATATCCTCTACCAAAAAAACTCCATGCATGAGGCAAATTTGAAATAGGATAACCTCCCGTTATTAGATACCCTGCACCTGTTAATATGCTCATCATTGCTAATGTGCTTATAAAGAAGGGAACCTTAACCTTAGCAACCAGAACGCCGTTTGCTAGACCTATAAACATTCCTAAGATAAGAACAATTATAAAAGTAAGGGGTGTTATAACCCCGTGCTTAAGCATAAAAGCTGCAACCACCCCACAAAATGCTGCATTTGCGCCGATAGAAAGATCAATATCTCCAACAAGTATTACAAGAGTCATTCCTGCAGCGAGAAGAGCACTTATTGAAGTTTGCCGTGAGACATTCATTAAATTATTAAACGAAAAAAAATGCTCTGACAAAAAGGCAAAAATAAAAGCCATTATAAGCAAAGCAATTAATGCTTTCTGATTTTGCCACATATAAAACAAACCTTTTTTTAAATAACCGATAAAACTCTTATTTGTTTTTTTATCAACAGTTTTATTATTCATATTAGACCTCTATCCTAAATTGCTCTTGCTTTTTTCATAGAAACCTGCACTGTAATAAAGAATTTTTTCCTGGGTTAAATTGTCATTTAGAAACTCTTTGACAATAAAGCCGTTTCTCATGACCAGAATTCTATGACATAGTCCTATCAACTCTTCAATTTCTGACGATATCAGTAATATTGCACACCCTTCATCCGAAATATCATTTATTAATTTATACATTTCCTGTTTTGCTCCTATATCAATACCAACAGTTGGCTCATCAAGAATTAAAATTTTAGGTTTATTAAGTAACCATCTGGCAAAAACTACTTTTTGTTGGTTACCACCACTTAAATTCTGCACTATCTGGCCTATGCTTGTAGCTTTAATATCTAATAATTTCATAAACTTATTGCATTCAACTTTTTCTCTATAATTATTTATGAAAGTAAATTTAGAAAAAACCTCTAAGTTTGACATAGATATATTTTCTTTTATTGTCTTTCTTAAAAACAAACCAAAAAGTTTCCTGTCTTCGGTCAACAACCCTATTTTATGATTTATGGCATCATTGGGAGATTTAATAACTACTTCATTTTTATCAATTAAAATTTCCCCTGAATCAGGTCTTAACATTCCAAATATTACATTAGCTATTGACGACCTTCCAGAACCAACCAAACCAGCTAATCCTACTATTTCTTTTTCCTTGATATTAAAAGATATATCTTTAATTATTCCTTTTTTCTCTATATTTTTCAAAGCTAAGACCTCTTTGCCAATCAATTTATGTCTTGATGAAGAAAATATCTTAAAATCTTTACCAACCATCCAACTTATTAATTTTTCTTCTGTCGCTTCTTTTGTAGGTATAGTAGTTATTAATTTTCCATCACGAAACACTGTAACACGATCAGAAATAGAATATATTTCATTTAGATTATGAGATATGAATATTATTGTTACCCCACTTTTTTTAAGAAGTCGAACTATTCCAAAAAGATTATTGATTTCCTCACTACTAAAGACCGTAGTTGGCTCATCCATTATTAATAGTTTAACATCTGTGGAAATTGCTCTGGCTATCTCCACCAATCTCCTTTGTGAAATAGTTAAATTTTTGATTAAACTTTTTGTTTCTATATTAGAGCCGACTTTTTCCAGAATCTTTTTAGCTTCCTTATTCATTTTGCCATTATCAACTATCCCAACCTTATTGCTAGGATATTTACCTAAGAAGATATTTTCAGCTACATTAAGTGTGAGTGCCAATTCTGATTCCTGATGTATAATACTTATGCCCAATTCTCTAGCATGTAGAGGATTCAAATAATATAATTTCGAACCTTCAAATTCAATAAATCCTTCAGTGGGTTGAAGAATACCCCCAATAATATTTATAAAGGTTGATTTCCCTGCCCCATTTTCTCCAACAATTGCATGGACCTCGCCCTTAAACAAGCTAAAGTTTACTTTATCTAAAGCTAAAACACCGGGAAACTTTTTAGATAAATTTATTGCTCTAATTAATGTATTATTATTCTTAACCATGTATAATATATATCGTCATTTACCTATATTGAGCTCTGTCTTTGTACTTATTAAGCCACAAAGACAGAGCTGTTTTTTTAGTATTCTATTTCACATTCTTCATATTCAGGTACATTTGAAACTACTTCATCTACGTTATCTCTAGTTGCAAGAGCAACAGGAGCCCATATTCTTGATGATACTTCCTCACCTCTTAAGTACTTAATAGCTGTTACAACCATACATTTCGTTATTAAATCTGGGTATTGTGCAACATCTACCATAAAAGCAGGGTGATCAGGATCTTTCAATGTAGCTATCCCGTCAGGATCACAGTCGAACCCGGCTGCAATCATATCTTCTGCTCCAAACTTTGCTTCACAAGCTGCTAAAGCTCCAAGAGAAGCAGCATCGTTTAGTCCAAAGGTACAGTCAACACGGTCATATACTGTTAATATATCCTCCATCAAAGTCATAGCATTTGCCTTACTTCCATCCCCATCTCTCATTTCTATAATAGCATCTGGGGCATATTCTTTAACTCCCTCAATGAAACCACCCATTCTGAGATTTGGGATCGGATACTTTGTTCCCTGAATTAAAGCTACAACAGGTACATGGTCTGTAACATTGTCTCTAAGCCATTCTCCAGCATAAGCACCTGCCATTCTTGCACCTACATAATTATCACTTCCAACAAAGCTGATCTCTCCAGGTATGTGACCTGCCCCACTAACTAAAGGAATTCCCAATTCTGAGGCTTCCTGTACAATACTAGCAAGACTCCCGGGTAGACATGGATCAACACAAAGAGCATCTACTTCTTCTATTTGTATAAGCTCTTCAATCATAGATACTTGCTTATTTGCATCACCATCAGGATCCTTAATTATTATATTCACACCAAGCCCTTCAGCAACCTTTTTATAACCATCTACAATTTGAACATAATATGGATGCGCCATTGTATTGATAACGGCTCCTATTTTATATTCACTTAAAGCTTTCTCTTCTGAACTTTGCTCTTCTTCTGCTGTAGTTTCCTCTGTTTCCTCTTCTGCTGCTTCTTCTACTACTCCTTCAGTTTCTTCAGTGACTTCTTCTGCAGCCTCTTCTGTTTTGCAGGAGACTCCCATAAAAATCATTGAAAAGGTAAATATTACCCCAACAACCAATAATACTGCTTTTTTCATATACATTTTCTTCCTTTCTCTTATTGAAATATTATTGCCCATGATCCATATATAACTTTTTAATTCTCACCTCCTATCATTGCCTCGTTTATGTTTACTTTTCTATTTTTTTTCTAAATAAACTTGTTCTTAAAATACAATTATCACCTTTAAATCTTGAGTCAAAATACTCAAAAGGTTTACCGTTCTTGTCATATGCAGTCGCATATAATCGCAGACAAGGTTCCCAGATATCAACATTTAATAGTGCAGCATCCTCCAGGGTTAATCTTGAAGCAGTAACCTCTCTATTTGATCTATCAACCAATACGCCGAACAAATCTTTAAACAGAGAATATAAATCTTTCTTGAAGTCGTCTAATGGTATTTCCATCAGCTTATGGTACTTTTTATAAGATAAATATGAATCTACAATAATAATCGGATTTTCGTTTACATATCTTAGCCTTTTTAAAAATACAACATCATCGCCTTCATCTAAATTTATGCTTTCCGTGATTTTATGGGTTGGTTTGATAACTTTTCTACTTATAAGCATAGTTTTAGGTCTATAACTACTATTTTGCTTCTTTATCATTTCACCAAAACTCAGGAGCTCTTCCATAAATACAAGTGAAATGTTATCAGGTTTATTAACTACAGGTCTTTTACCTCTGCTTCTAAATAAATATCCTTTTTTAATAAGGCTTTTTATAGCTTTATTTATTGTCGGTCTACTAATGCCCAACTGCTCCGATATTTCTTCCTCACTAAAAAACTCTTTGCCTTCTTTAATATCTTCTACTTCCAAATAGTTTTGTATTATTAGCTCCAGCTGGTAATACAAAGGAAGAGCGTGATTTTCATTTATTCTGTTTTTGTAATCTGATAATGTTTTCATGTTGTAAACATGTAATTATGATATAACATACTTGTATCTCAAATATTTTAAAAAGTCAAATACTTTTTTATTTTCCACCTACCATGTACCACTTTCAGATAGTTTTCTTCACGAGCTATGTATTACCTCGGAGGTAAAATAAACAGGACAAAAATGAACAGGCAGGGTTTTTTAATCAATGATTAGATAGCTAAATATAAGTAGGATTTATCTGGTTTAAGATATAATTATATTCTTTTTCACTCAATATATAATATTTCCGGAATATGGAGCTATAATCACTGTAATTACAGCCGGGGCTCATACTATTTACTCACAAATAAATTCCTGGAAGAAAATTTACCATCTGTGGTCAGGTTTACTCCTAAATGTTTCAATCCAACCTCATCTCCGGGAGTTGGAATATGAGTCATATGCATTTCACACCCTCCCAGCTGGTTAAGTTTTTTCATTGCCAGCTCTGCAGTGTGATTGGTTAAAGAACTTATAGAAAGCGCAATTAAAGTTTCCTCCAGGTCCAGGCTTTCTGATTCTGCTTCTAAAATACCCTTTTTTAATTTTGATATCTGGTTAATAATCTGGGGTGAAAGTAAAAAAATCTCATCAGGTATATTTGCCAGAACTTTTATAGCATTAATTATCAGACTTGAAGATGCGTGCATGAGTTTTGAATTTTTTCCGGTAATGATACGACCGCAGGGAAGCTCTATGGCTGCACCGCAGAAGATGCCTTCATTACCCTTACCTTTAAGTTCTGCCTCTTCTGCGGCCTTCCGGGCAATATCAACCACTTTCCTGTCAGAAATTTTTACTTCAAGCTCATTCATTAAAAAAGATACCCGCTCAACGGTTTCTTTCTTTTCTATACCCATTATATATTCTCTGTTATAACGGAAGTAACGGCGGATTAGTTCCTGCTTTGACGCTTCCCGGACAGCTTCATCGTCTATTACCCCGGATTTTACACAATTTACCCCCATATCAGTAGGCGAATTATACATGGGCAGGTTTGTTTTTTTATCATTTATAATCCTGTTAAATATAAGCTTTAATATTGGAAAACTTTCCACATCACGGTTATAGTTTGTTGAACTCTCTCCATATTTATTAAGATGATACGGGTCAACAAGGTTAAAGTCTCCTATATCAGCAGTTGCTGCTTCATAAGCAATGTTTACAGGATGCTTAAGCGGAAGATTCCATATAGGAAATGTCTCAAATTTGGCATAACCCGAGTTAATCCCTTTTTTATAATCATGATAAAGCTGGGAAAGGCATACTGAAAGTTTGCCACTACCGGGACCCGGACCTGTAACCACTACAATTTTCCTGCTGGTCTCAATATATTCATTTTTACCAAAACCTTCCCTGCTGCATATAGTATCTACATCTGCCGGGTATCCTTTAATAGGATAGTGCAGATAGACCTTAATACCTCTGTGCTCCAGTTTATTTTTAAATATTAATGAAGGATCCTGATTTTTAAATCGGGTTATCACAACTGCAATGATATTCAATCCCCATCTTCGAAGATCGTCAATTAGCTTAAATGTTGCTGCATCGTATGTAATTCCAAAGTCTCCTCTGACTCTACCCTTTTCAATATCGCCGGCATAAATACACAGTACAATATCAATTTTGTCCTTCAGAGTTTGCAGAAGGCGTATTTTTACATTTGGGTCATAGCCCGGAAGCACTCTGGCTGCATGGTAATCAAAGCAAAGCTTCCCTCCAAACTCAAGATAAAGTTTACTATCAAACTTCTCCATGCGTTTAAGAATTGCCAGGCTCTGCTCTTTTAGATATTTTTCATTATCAAATCCTATTTTTTTACCCACAGGCATAAATCCTAAAATGTTTTATTTTGATGATTTTATAATAATTTCTTAACAAAAAATATATTATTATTTTTGTCCGTTATTCCTGTTAATGATAGGCCTTAAAATACTGATAAATTACAAAATTAATTAAATTTAAGATTTTCCCCTATTTCACTTAACTCTTTAGCCATTATATAAATTATATCACCGCGGGTAAACATAAAAATTGCTGTAATTTCTGAAATAGAGTATTATCAGGACGATAAATTCAGTTATTAGTTTTTATGGATAATATCCTTAAAGGCTCCGGTTAAAGCTTATAAGCCCTTTATAGCATGAACAACTATAAAGGGCTTATTTTAAAACAAAAATAAATGCTTGCTGCTAAATCAATATAAAAGCTGCTATTCGGACCCTTCTAAATTATCCTTTAATGTTTCTTCAAATTTTCCTGCCTGCTTTTTTATCTCTGCTGCTTTTTCAGTAATAAACTCACCAGCCTTACCGCAGTATTCTTCCATATGCTCCCTCAACATCTTCCTGGTTTCTTCACCCTTTCGCGGAGCTATCAGAAGCCCGGTTATAATTCCAAGCCCTAAAACAAGCATGGTATATCCAAATATATCTGAATTCCTCATATTACTTTTTCTCCTTACCTGTTCTTCTCTTTCTTGCTCTTATAATCTGCCATATTATAATCAATATTATTCCTATTACAATCCATACCGGAGCAGTTGCTATAAGCGCCATTACCATCCAGTTAAAAGCAGTAACGGCTCCCCTTAAACCTCTTTTTAATGCCTGCACAAATCCCCAGTCAGATGCAGTCTTTATGGGCTCCGGTTCATGAAAATAAACATCAATAGTAGAAAAAGATACCATATCATCCAGATAGTTCATCCTTCCCTTGATTACCTCAATTTCTCCCTGGACATTATTCAGCTCCCTCTGCACTTCCAGGCTATCGCTCACTCTCTTAGACTGGGCCATCAGGTCAAGAAGAACTTCTTCCTGAGCCTGATAATTTCTTAGCCTGCTTTCAAGGTCAACATATTCCTGGGTAATATCCTGGCCGGAACTTGAAATACTCTCGATGGTACCCATTGCTTTAATCTTATCCAGAGCAGAATTATATTTGTTTGAAGGCACTCTTACAGTAATATAGCCGCTGGTTAGATTACCTTCAGAATCAGAATAACTTTCACTTCTGGCAACAAAACCACCGTTCTGCTCGGCAAGAGCAGTCAGTTCAAACATAGTCTCTTCAAACTTACCACTTTCAATCTCAATCTCAATATAAGCAGTCTTAATAACCTTCCTGTTACCTTCAACAGCGGTATCGCCATACTGTGCTTCAACATTAGATACGGATTCTTCCAGACCCTCATCTCCAGTCTCCCTATCGGCTGCCGGAGCTTCCATAGCTTTTGCATCTGAGGACGACTCGGCCACTTCTCCTTCAGGCATTACTATTTCCCCTAAAAATTCTCCTTCTTCTATAGAATCTGAACGACTCGCGCACCCGCTAAAAATCATCCCGAACAATAAAACAGCTGTAAGAAAAATAAATAACAGCCTGGATGATACAGTTTTAGTTTTCATTTATACCTCCCCGATTCTAAAATAAACTTTGATATTAAGTTTCTCCTGATATTAGAATTATAACCGATTTTAAAATAGTTATTAACCTGACAATAAATAAATCCTGAATAATCATTAAAATCACTTCCAGCTATCAGGGAAATTTTAATTCATAATACATATTCGAAGAATTGTCATGTTAAATGAGGTATTCAGAAGAAAAACTTTTAGATAAAGATTTTACCCCTGATATTTATTACCATTCCCCGGTTCTGATATATTCGTCTATGGCTTTAGCCGTATCTTTGCCTGCACCCATGGCCAGGATAACTGTTGCAGCACCCGTAACTATATCTCCACCGGCAAAAACGCCCTTTATATTTGTCTTTCCGGTAGCCGGACCGGCCTTTATGTTACCCCTTCCGGTAAGCTCCAATCCCGGAATTTTAGAGGTAAGCAATGGATTTGGCCCCTGTCCTATAGCCATTATTACTGCATCTACATCTATATCAAATTCCGAGCCTTCAATCGGTAAAGGTCTTCTCCTGCCAGACTGGTCGGGTTCCCCCAGCTCCATTTTAATGCACCTTATTTTATCCACCCAGCTATCCTTCCCCGTGATTTCAACCGGATTCGTCAGCAATTTAAAATTAATTCCCTCATCTTTCGCATGCTCTATCTCTTCATTTCTTGCAGGCATTTCTACTTCGCTTCTCCTGTATATCAAATATACATGTTTTGCGCCCAGTCTCCTGGCCGTCCTGGCTGAATCCATGGCTACATTTCCACCTCCAACCACTGCTACATTTAAACCTTTAAAAATAGGAGTGTCATACTCGGGGAACCTGTATGCCTTCATCAAATTTGACCTCGTAAGGTATTCATTTGCTGAATAGACTCCATTCAGATTTTCTCCTGGAATACCCATAAAATATGGGAGGCCCGCTCCAGTTGCTATAAAGACCGCTTTAAATCCTCCTTCAAATAAATCATCCAGGGTCATTACTCTTCCTATTACCATGTTTACTTCAATATTAACCCCGAGGCTTTTTACATATTCAATTTCCTTTTTCACTATCTCCTTTGGAAGCCTGAATTCGGGGATGCCGTAAATCAGGACCCCTCCCGGTTTATGTAATGCTTCAAATATTGTGACCTGATAGCCCAGTTTTGTTAATTCAGCCGCGCAGGTAAGCCCTGCGGGACCGGACCCAATTACAGCGATTTTTTCTTTTGTACACTTTCTGGTAGCTTTAGACCAGGTGGATTCTTCAGTCCCATCTGCTATACATTTCATTTCCCTGTCTGCTACAAATCGTTCCAGTCTGCCAATGGCAACCGGCCTGCCCCTGATGCCCAGTACACAATTTTTCTCACACTGGTCTTCCTGGGGACAGACCCTGCCGCATATTGCAGGGAGCCCATTTTTTTCTCTTATCTTACCAAGTGCTTCATCAAATTTCTTCTCCTGGATTAGCCCGATAAAACTTTTTATATCAATTCCTACAGGGCAGCCCTTGATACATATAGGATTTTTACACTGTATGCATCTTGATGCTTCAAGCAGAGCATCTTCCTCTGAATATCCCAGCGCAACTTCATTAAAATTGCCGCTCCTTTTTACAGGGTCCTGCTCGGGCATATCAACCCTGTCAATTTTTTTTCTTTTCGGTTTTTTTCTATTAATTTCTTCAGCCATATTCTGAACTGTTCCCTATAACTATAACATCAATAAAGCACGGTAATACCCGACACATAATAATCTGTGCCCGTGCTACTTCTTTTTCTCCGCCATGCATTTATGCTTATAAATATTCATACATTCTTTTTCCTGATCAAGATAAATCTTCTGTCTTGCCAGGAGAAGCTCAAAATTTACCTGATGACCATCAAACTCGGGCCCGTGTACACATGCAAATTTTGTTTTACCTCCTACCTCCACCCTGCATCCACCGCACATTCCCGTACCATCAACCATTATGGAGTTAAGGGAGACTATGGTCTTTATATTAAAGGGTCTGGTTACTTCCACCGTAGCCCTCATCATTAGAGTCGGTCCGATAGCAACTACCCTTGCGATACCTGTTCCCTTATTGTTTCCGGCAGACAATTTCTCTTCCAGGTAATCTTCTAAAAATCCCGAGACGAATCCGTGATATCCCACAGAACCATCATCGCTGCATAGATACATCTCATCCGATGTATCTCTTATTTCTTTTTCTAAAATAACAAAATCCCTGCTTCTTGCTCCAACAATTGAGATTACATAATTACCCGCTTTTTTCATTTCCCTGGCTATGGGAAGAATTGATGCTGCTCCTACACCACCGGCAACTAAAATAACTTTCCCAAATTTTTCAATTTCAGAAGGATTGCCCAGTGGCCCCACTACATCCAGTATACTGTCTCCCTGTTTTAAACCTGATAATAATGTAGTGGTCTTCCCAACTCTTGTTGAAAATAAAGTGACTATTCCTGTGGCCCGGTCATAATCTGCAATAGTCAGAGGGATTCTTTCCCCTTCCTCATTAATTCTCACAATTACAAACTGACCGGCTTTTGCTTTTTTTGCTATTAGCGGAGCCTCAACATAAAAGCCGTCTATTGTTTCTGCCAGTTTTTCTTTTTTTACAATTTTATACAAAAGTAACCTCTAAACGGATAAAATTTACAAATGTTTCTATTTTAACCCAAAAAAAAATACTAACAAGACTTTTTTAAAAAATTTGTTATAAAAAAAATTTACCCCGGATGCTTATTCTGTACCACTGTATTTACTTAATTTTTCCGCAATTACTATATAATTATTACAGGCATAATATCTTACAATTCAGCAGCCAGGCTATTCTTGCCCGCTCCTCCTTTACACGATATCGCAATTTTCATTAAAAAAGTACCTTCTCTATCACTCAGTTAACAGGCTCCGGGTCCCGGGACCCAAAACTTTTAATTACCATTTTCCGCTGGCGCCTCCGCCGCCGGATGACCCTCCGCCAAAACCACCGAAGCCTCCGCCGCCGGAAGACCTGCTGCTTCCGCTGCTCCCTCCTGTCCAGAATGAAGAGGATTTTTTTATCTTCGGTATGGTTACTTCTTTTTTATCGTAAAATCCGCAATAGGAGCAGGTTCTTTCTACAAGCTTTTTGCCCTCACTGGCATAAGTAGCCTTTTTTAATATGGTTGATTTAGTTTTTAACTTAAATTTTTTGCACTTCGGACATCTCTTTTTAAATAAGTTAACCAGCATTCCGGCAATAACCATTATAAATGGAATTCCGAAGCAAAAAATCCAGCCAGAATCAGATAATGGAAAGACACTTCCGGTTTGAGATGATTCATTTTCGGCAGTAGTGGGTGATGCATTTTCAGTAAAATATGAGCTGATTGGTTCCAGCCCTTTTTCTTCATATATCTGGTCAGCAATAGCAATTATTGCATTATAAAGGCCGGTATAAAAATCACCTTTTTGAAGTTCCGGTATAATAATTTCATCTGCAATATTTCCTGCCTCAAGGTCTGTAATAACGCCTTCCAGACCATAACCCACTTCTATTCTTAAAGGCCTCTTCCCGACTTCTCCCTCAATACCTATGAGTATAAGAATGCCATTATCGCCTTTTTCTTTGCCTATTTCCCATCTTTCAAATAATTCAACCGCATATTCTTCTTCGGTAAGGCCCTGTAAATTATCTACTATTGCCACAGCTATTTCGCTGCCTGTATCTTCTTCAATCTTTGAAGCCAGCTCCTCCAGACCAATCTTTGAGCTACTGTCAAGCTTATTTACATAATCATTTATATAACCGGTGAAAGAAGGAAAATTTAAAACATCAGCTTCATTTCCGGAAGAACTGCATCCCTGGAACATAAATAGAGATGACAGAACTAATAAAAGAAAAGTAATTAATCTTTTTTTTACTTTAAATATACTATGTACCATTGCATATTGCCCGCTACAAACTCAGGTCCACTTCGGGAGCTACTTCTGCACCTTCTCTGGCCTCAAAGAATTCCCGTGCTTCAAAACCAAACAGTCTTGCAATTGTATTCCTGGGAAACATCTTTATGTAAGTATTGTATTCTCTGACTGTCTCATTGAACCTGCCTCTCTCGGTTGCAATCCTGTTCTCGGTTCCTTCCAGCTGGGTCATAAGGTCGCGCACATTCTCACTTGCTTTCAGCTCAGGGGTATCTTCCACCACAACTCTTAAATCACCAATAAAAGAACTTATTTCCCTGTTCACACTTTCAATGTCTGAAGGCGTTTCAGCGTTGTTTATGCCTGCCCTTGCCTGTGCAATGGATTCAAATATATCCTTTTCCAGCTGCATATAAGCCTCCACACTGCTCGCCAGATTTGGTATTAAATCAAGTCTTCTTTCGTAAACATTCTGAACCTGGGCCCAGGCATTATCAACTTCAATCTCCTTTGCCGCCATGGTATTCCTTGTACTTATTATATAAATTGCGAGTATTACAACAACAGCAACCAGCAATATAGCAAATACTTTCCTGCCACTCCAAAAACTCTTCTTACTCATATTTTTTTAGCTCCCCTTACATTTTTTTACAAACTTTAACAACTGCAGGCCTGATTAAGAAATCACCTACCATGTAACCTTTTCTTAATACCTCAATTATATGACCTTCTTTAAAATCTTCCACATCTTCAGTTACTGCAGCCTCGCAGAGCCCTGGATCAAACTCTTCGCCAACAGGATTAATAATCTTTACATTCTCCTTCCTTAGAAGCTCTATCAAATTATCGTAAATCATTTTTATCCCTTTATAAAAATCATCTTTATCTCTGCCCAATTTTTTCCCGCTTTCAAGCGCAATCTCAAAATTATCAATTATAGGAAGAAGTTTTTCAATTAAATCTTTGTTTGCCCTTTTTATATGTTCCAGATGCTCTTTTAGGGTTCTCTTTCTGTAATTATCATAGTCTGCCTGCAGTCTTTTAATTCTATCTACATATTCTTCTTCAATCTTCTTATAGCTTTCCAGCTCATTTCTCAAAAGTTCTATCTCTTCTTCCAGCTCTTCAGCTTCAATCTCCTCTTTAATTTCGGTTTTTATATTTTTTTCTGTGGCTTTTTCTTCAGGTTTCACATACTTTACTTTCTCTTTCAAATCCTCTCCATTGCCTGAATTTACTTTTGATTTATTATACTCTTTATTTTTTTTATCTTTTTTACTCATAGTTTATCTACACCACACTTTCATAGAAAATACAATAAAGAAAATAAAACTTATTATATAATAGGAAGGCAACATTTATAAAGTTCTAATTTCTACTTCTGCCTGTGGCTGTCACATCACCGGTGGAAACAATCTCATCACTGTAGAAGTGGCCGTCACAATCAACAGGAGCAAAATGGAAATGAGCCGTAATTTTTTCACCATTTTCTGCTGCAATGTTCTGTATCTTAACTTCCACTATTATTTTCTCACCCGGCTCCAATCCTTCAACAAGCGAACCCACCCTCTCTGGTTCCACCAGGTCGGTAGTGGTATCGGTGGTAATAGTCTCGGTACTGATTCCTGTTGAAAGATCGGTTTCGGTTATGGTTGTTTCAGTAATTGTGGTCATTACCCTTTTCAGATTTACTTCATTATACCCGGTTATCTGCGTAGTTTCAGTAACGGTATCCGTCCTGGTTAAACCATCCTCGCTATATGTGGTTTCCTCTTCAGTTATTGTGTAACCATCAGTTTTTGCCCAGTCTGAGATATAGGTCTCATAAATAGCCTCATTTGAATAATAATACTGATTGGGTATATCAGGATTCCACAGGTGAACCTCCCAGATAGGAGTAATTTCCTCATCCTCATTAAAACTCGGATTCAGTTTTATCCATACCATAAAAGGCTGTATATTAACAGTCACATTTCCTGTATTGGTTATTTCAAAAGGCTGATAGAACCATTCCCTTCTGCTGATAGTAGAATCTCCTGTAGCTGCAAGCGGCTTAATTTCAATAGAATAAACAGGCCTGGGTAAAGCCAGCACATTACTTGATGATACATTTCCGGCCATATCCAGAGTCCATAAAGTATAATAATAAGACTTTCCGCCTTTTATATCATCATCTATATAGTTATTAACACTTATATCGGAGAAAGTTACAATAACATCATCGGCAGGATATTCCGGATTGATACAGGGGTCCTCAACTCTAACTAGTTTATATGAATCAAAATCACTATCAACGCTTGTATTCCAGCTCAGATAATTAGCATTCCCCTGTACATATCCTGTTAAATTTACCGGATAAGGAACATCTAAATCCCTGTGGACAGTCACATTTTCAAAAACCGGCGCACTTATAAAACCGTCGCCTGATCTCGCCCAGATAGCTATTTCGTTACTTCCCTGCTGCAGTATAACATCTTCCAATCCGAACATACCACTACTGTCACACTCAATTTCTCCCACTATTTTATTATTTACCTGAACAAATACTTTAGAAGAAGGCAGGTGGGAACCATAGATATAGACCATCGGGTCAATTTGTTCTGTATAGTAATTATCCTTTATTTCCTCTAAACTTGTAACGTTATCATATACTGCATATTCAACCTTTTGTGGAACGACTAAAAATAAATTAAATGCTGTAGCTGTGCTCTTTCTCCCGGCAGTATTTACCGATATAAGCTCAATATTGTTCTCTCCTTCAGATATTTCAACTCCATTTAAAGTCTCAAAATTACCATTAGCGTCAACTGCTATATTTTCCTGTACCTGCTCTCCATTTACATGGACTTCTACTGAACACCCTTTATCAGTATAGCCTTTTATAAAAATCAGTTCCTTCTCCCCGCTGCCATAAATTATTTCTCCTGATTCATGGGATAAAATCACCGGAGGCGACAGCATCTTATCTATCAGCTCATTTATTTTCTGGTTAACATAGTCATTAACTTCGTCTGCATCTTCAGTCCGGGGTGTGCTATCCTGGTTTATTTCACTACTCCCCCCCGGGAAGCAGCCTGCTACTAAGGATGTAACAACTGCCAGACAGGATAACATTATAATAAAATTTCTTATCTTCTTAGCCATAACTTAATTCCAATTCAAATTCCTTAATACCTTTAGCAGGTATTATTATATTCTTGGGTAAATATTATACCAAATATTATAAATTATTTACAAAAAACATTTATTTATTATATAAAAGTTTTTTCAAAAATTATCTTCCATTTACCGCTCTCCTCGGTCAGGTAAATGTATTTCTTATATTGCTTTGCTTCCCCATTTTTATAAATTATTTCAAATTCTGCTACCACTTTGCTCATATCATCTTCATATCCAAGGTATACAGTATTTATTATGCTTATCTGGTCTACCTCTGATAAAATTTTTTTAAAATCTTCCACATATTTTTCTCTGCTTATATTATTCCTATCTTTGTCCGGTAATAAATTTGTATAAATATAATCGGGGTCTTTGCTGTCAAGTGACTGCAAAAAATCCAGAACTGCTTTTTCGGGCTCTGTTTTAAAAAAATATACTACGTCAAATTTATTATCATAACTCCTGCAGGCTGTAGCCATAAAAATAACCAGAATAGCCTGGGCCAGCAGAAGCAAGAAATAAAATCTTTTTTTAAGTAAATTTTTCAAAAAAAACATCTTATATACTCTAATAATTGTCCTCGCTCCTTATCCTATCTACTTAAAATATCTCATGTATTTTTGAAATCTTAAATCTGTTTTTTAAATTTTAAAAATTTCCTTAATTCTTTATAAAATTAATTTATTATTTACCCAGTGAAATATTCCAGAATACTTGCTACTATGCTTTCACTTATTTTTTTCTGATAACTGGATTTTTTTAATCTTTCTCTTTCGCCGGAGTTTGAAATGAAAGAAGGCTCTACCAGTACCGAGATTAAATTTGTAGCTTTTAATATAGCGTGGTTTGTCCCGTGAACTCTGCAGTCAAGAATCCCCAGGTCGCTCACAATTTTATCCTGAATCAGGCTGGCAATTCTATACCCATCAATAGAATAAGACTTAAGGCCCTTAAAATAAAAGCAACTTGAGCCATTAGCATTTTTATCCACTGAATAATTTAAGTCTACACTTACAAGAAGATCCGCGTTGCTCTTATTTATATACTCAACTCTGTCATATAAAAACACATTTTGCTTTTCATCTTCACTTATAGAATTAAGTGTTTCGATACCTTTACCTGACAACATATCCCTGCAAAAATTTACTATACTGCTACAGATATACACCTTTTCATTGAGGTACTCCCCGGCGCTGCCCATATCCTCAATGTTTGCGCTGTAATCCAGGATAACTCTGTTATCCTGCAATTTTTTTTGTTTGCTCAAATTCTTTACCAGAGGAAAATTAGAAGTTTCTTTTGAGGTTATGATTCGTCTTAAACTTTTAAGGCTGCGTACTGTTTCTTCTCCTGCTATACCATCATCAGCGATATTCATATTTCTCTGAAACTCCAGAAGCGCCCGGTTTGTTTTATCGCAGAATATACCATTTTCATTATAAGGGTAGAAGCCCAGAGTTTTCAACCAGAGCTGAAGAGTCCTGACATCATCACCCCTGAAAGGCGGATATTTCAGGTATAACATCCTTTCACCTATTTTATATCCTGCATCAACTAACTCCTGCCAGGTTTCCTGATCTACCACTCCGGTTACCACGAGCCCTCTTTCCTGCTGAAATTTTCTTACAGAATTTTCTGTTTCAGCACCAAAAATTCCGTCAATCTCTACTGTATCAGGGCAGTAACCAAGCAATTTTAATCTTCTCTGAATGTCTGTAACTTTTTCTCCTGATGAATTCCTTTTTATTATTTCCATTTCTATAATTTATATAATTTTGATAAATTAAATCTAATTTTTTTACTTTCCCCGTAGCCATCTTTAAAAAAAATATAATATAATCTATCCGTGCTCCAGACTGTACAGAAATCTATCGGCATATATTGCAGCTATTGACCCATCTGCAACCGCGGTTATAACCTGCCTCAGGGGTGTGCTTCTGACGTCGCCAACAGCAAAAATACCGGGCATGGAAGTTTCCATTCTGGAATTTGTTAAAATAAAGCCCCTGTCATCAGAATCCACCAGGTCCCTTACCATTACTGAATTGGGGTCCAGCCCCACATATTCAAAAACTGCGCTAATTTTTAGTTTAAATGTTTTGTTTTCTTTCTTATTCCTCACCAGAATCTCCTCCAGCCTATCGCTCCCGGTAAATCTTTCTATTACAGAGCTCCATAAGAACTTTATTTTCTCATTTTTAAATGCCCTATCCCTTAAAATCTGTTCTGCACGGAGCTCATCCCTTCTATGTATTATATATACCCTTTTCGCAAACTTTGTAAGAAATATAGCTTCTTCAAGCGCTGTATTTCCCCCTCCCACAACAGCAACTTCTTTATCTCTATATAAGGCCCCATCACATGTAGCACAAAATGAAATACCACTGCCAATAAACTTTTCTTCGCCTTCAACTCCCAGCCTGGAAGGACTGGCGCCTGTTGCTATTATTAGTGAATTTGTCCGTATAATTCCTTTATCACTCTGGCACTTAAATTTATAAGATTTACCGTTTTGTCTATTTTCATTCACTTCAATCGAGCTTACATCAAAGCTATCTCTCACTTCAATCCCAAGTTTTTTACAATGTTCCACAAGATTCTGCGCAAGTTCAAAACCCGATATGTTCTCTTTAAAGCCGGGGTAATTTTCTATTGAATCTGTTTTTATTATTTGCCCGCCCGGCATAAGTTTTTCCACAATTTCAAAATTTAGCCCGCTTCTTTTTGAATACAATGCGGCGCTCAGCCCCCCGGGTCCAGCCCCCACGATAACCAGATCAGTTTTAAACTCGCACATAATAGCCTGATACCTCCTATGTTTAAGAATTTTTTAATACAGACACAATAAACAAAAGGCTGTGCCATATTTATTATTATAAATATTTAGAATTTAAAATAAATGAAAAAATAGGAGTATAGTGGAAAATTATACCATTATTATCTAAAGACCCCGGGGTATCTCTATTATACAGGAACCAGCAGACAGAATTTTTAGTACACTCAATACTTCTTTGCAGCCTCTTTTATCCTTTTTTCAAGTTCTTCTTCAGACTTTACCCCTGAAATATCCAGGTTCAGATCCATTAAAAGTTTTATTGCACTTCTTACAATCATCGTATTTGCTATTTTGTGACCGCCTGATTTTTTACATTCAATACCCAGATTTTCCAGAAATGAAACCATGCCTGAAGGCATGGTTATTGGTACTCTGAAATAATCCTGCTTTCTTTCTGCCATATCGCAACCTCTTACTATATTTTTATTGTATTTTTATGTATATGAGTATATCTATTAAAAGCCAAATTGTCAAATTGCTACCTTACCCGGCATAACCACCTAATATAGTTTAAAAAACATTTAAATGAATACAATAATGTTATAATAAAAAGGAATATTCTAGATTTTTATTTTTACTTAACATGCAGGATAACTTTTAATTTTATAAGGGTTTAAAAATCAAAAAAAATTAAAGGCAAAAATACCGGAGGCACAAATGAAAATTACAGGGGACAATGAAAAAATTATAAAAATTTCCGTTATCGGCGGCAGCAGGGCAGATAGTAAAATCCGTAAACTCGCCTTTGAAGTTGGCAGAGAAATCGCCAGAAATGGAGCAGTCCTGATTTGCGGCGGCTTGACAGGCGTAATGGAATCTGCCTGTAAAGGCGCCAGTGAAGAAAGAGGACTTACAATAGGCATATTACCTGGCACAGATGAAAAATCCGCAAACAAATATGTCGGGATAAAAATACCTACTGGAATGGGGTATGCCAGAAATTTAATAATTGCGCTATCATCCCATGCAGTAATCGCTATTGATGGAAGTTACGGCACTCTTTCGGAAATTGGCTACACATTGACTTTCGGCAAACCTTTAATTGGTTTAAGAACCTGGGAAGTCTGCCAGCATCAAAACAAAAACACCGCTCATATAATCAGAGCCAGCACACCCGGAGAAGCCGTAAAACTTGCTATTAAGGAAGCAAGAGAATATATCAAGAAAAAGCTTTAACAAAATTTATCTGCAGATTAGATAGAGAAGATTTTAAGTTTTCCATTTCTTCTGCACCTGCTTCATCTACGATAACTTTAAGCATTGCATCAAAACCATCTATGGCCAGCTTTGCCTGTTGCTTATCCCTGTACTTATCATTTACCCCCACGGGAAGCCCCATTTTTTTATAGGCAAGACTTGAAAGAGACATCATCATCTGTATTATGATATCTTTCGTAGTTAATTTATTAATTTCCTCCTGTAGCTCCTTAATTAACTCTTCCTCTTTCTTCTCTTCCCCTTTCTTTTCTTCTTTCTCTCCCCTGCCCTTAAGGTCTTCCTTGACAGATTTATCTTTTAGCTCTTTATCTTCTCCGTCTCCACCGGTGACATCCTTTTCTTTTTTCTTATCTTTTGCCATATATAATCACCTTCCTCTAATTTATTATTCCGATTCATATTTAATTAATGAAAATACTTCATAACCCTTTAAAGCTTCTCTGGGATTTAAAAATTCCAGCTCAATTAAAAAGCAAAATCCTACAACCTCACCGCCCATTTTTTCAACGAGTTTGGCTTTGGCTTTCCCGGTACCTCCGGTTGCTACCAGATCATCTACAATTAAAATTTTATCACCTTTTTTTATAGCATCAACATGCATTTGCAGGATATTTTTTCCGTACTCAAGTTCATATGATACCTCACATGTGTCATAGGGAAGTTTACCGGGTTTCCTGACCGGAATAAAACCCACACCCAGCCTGTAAGCAACCACAGCTCCGTATATAAAACCTCTTGCTTCAGCACCCAGAACTGCATCAATTTCTTTGCCCTGACAGCACTCGACCATTTTATCTACCGAATACCTGAATGCTTCACCATCTCTGAGCAGGGTAGTAATATCTCTGAAAACCACTCCCTTCTCCGGGAAATCCGGTATGCTTCTTATTTTTTGTTTTAAATCCAATTTTTATCCTTTCTGTAAAATATTATCCACAAAAACTTCATAAATAGAATTCTATAATATACCCGGAACAGCAAAAACAACCGGCTATTGCAAATATACTATATCCTATAACATTATAGTTTATTGGCTATATTAAGCTCAAGTAAATTACTATTGAATATTTCTACACTTCATTTATATTTATTACATGCCAATTTAATCCAGACTAAAAACTATTATATAAGTTGAGGTGGATTATGAAATAGGGGTATTTAATTACTTAAAGCGTTTAATTCTGTCTATAAGTGAGTATATCAGGTAATCTATATTCATCTTATCAAACCCCAGCTGGGACAGGATTTCTTCCGGGGAATATTTCTGTCCGTAATACCAGAGCTCTCTTAAGAAAGAACCCGCTGCTTTTTTCGTATACCACCTATAACCAAATTTTCTGTAAAGGTATTCTTCAATTTGGGATTGGAAAATCCAGGCTCTTATGTAACTGGTACAGTAAAACCCTTCATCAACATCCCTCAAATAACTTTCTTCCGTGTATTTCATTTGACTTACTTCCGATAAAATATCCTTATAAATAGTATCTTTTCCCTCTAATTGTGAACCATCATTAAGTATGAGTTCATATTCTAATTTGCCGGTATACCTTCTGCAAAACCACAGTTTCACCAGGTTTGAGAAATAAACAAACTCATTCGCCTGTTCTTTATCCATCCCAAAAAAGTCCGCCAGCCACCTCTCATTTTGCATTAGCTGCTCCATGCTAAAAGCATATCCTTCAGTAACAGAATTATCCCCCAGATATTTATACTCAAAGTCAAGCTCCGGACCGGTATTACCAAAATGCAGCGCATGCCCACCTTCATGAAGCATGGCCTCAAAATCGTCCTGGCCACCTTCTGGCATTACCACAAGATATATTTCAGAGGGTATTCCCGGGGTAGCGCAAAAAGCCCTTGGTGATTTATTTTCTCTTTCTTCTACATCAAAATTAATATTGTCATACTTATCAATATCTATCCCCATTCCGGCAAGTGTATCTTTAAATACCCCGATAAGAATATCTTTCTTAAAGAATCCATCATATTTTTTCCCCCTTTTTAGGTATGCAAAATCACTCCTGCGCGAACTTCCAAGTGGTATTCCAAGCTCTTTTTGCATAAGAGCACCAAATCTTTCCCGGTAAAGTCCCCCGGTTTCGGTTAGAAGTTTATCCATTTCATTCTTAAGGACAGAAAAATTTTCATCTTTAAGATATGAAAAAAGTTCCGAGTAACTTGAAAAACCCAGCTCCCGCGCCTCACTGTGGACAGAACTCCAGTATTTATACAAATTTTTATTTAATTTTTCTGCTGTGACTTTATTTCTTTTATCATCAATAGTGTCTCTTTTTATTTTATCCGGTTCATTTGATAGAAGAATCTCTGAATACCTGAACGGTACTTTTTTACCATCTACAGTAATCTTTGCCCTGGCTTCGTCTTCCGCAATCTCATCAATAAGACTTTTGGTCTGCATCTCCATATAACCTTCAGTGCAGAATTTTAATAAAAAAGAAGCTTTTTTCTTCTCCTCCCCGGCGCTTTTTTCCTTTACATTTTTAAAATGACTTATATATTCTTTACTAAACAAATTTTTAAATTCATCATAAATATCACTTACATTAAGATTATCTTTTATGCCTGAAAAATGAAGGTAATATTCTTTATCCATTTTATATAAGAAAGACTCTGCTTCTTTCCTGTATTTTTCAATATCCATTTTATCCTCTCCGGTTAATCTTTATATTCTAAAAAACACTTAACCTGTAAACTACCCTAAAAATATACATTAAAAATATATCCAGAAGGTTTGGCAGAAAGTAATCGCATGAGTTTATTTAGAACAACTCATCCTGTTTTCCATCTTCATCGGTTACCGAACCGGTTTTTTTCTTTTCTTCGCCATCCTGGACTTTTCTTTTTTCACTGACTGCACCACCGGTATTAATATCGGTTTTTCCATATTCATCTTCGGGAAGCCTCTTCAGCAAAACAGACCGTTCAAAATTCTTCATATAATCCGACCAATCGCTACCATCTCTGTTTGCTTCCAGCATCAAATTATATCCACCCACATCGGAGTCCATATGGTCCACATGATAAATTATAAAAGCTTCCAGAATTTTAGGTCTTTTAGGTGAGCCAAATTCCTTATGCCCGTGATGGCTCAATATAATGTGAAGAAGCCTGTTACTCAAATCTACAGGAAATCCCTCTATTTTTTTCAATCGCTCCAGAATCCATCCATAACCAATAGTTATATGACCCAGAAGCTTCCCACTATCGGTTACTTCAGTGGTTATTTTTGTTCTATATTCCCCTATTTTTCCAATGTCATGAAGAATCGCTCCACTTATTAGCAAATCGCGATTCAAATTTTTATAGATTCCATAAATAGCATCACAGATTCTGGTAACATTAAGGGTGTGTTCCAGCAGTCCTCCCTTATAAGCATGGTGGTACTGTACAGCCGCAGTTGCATCTTTAAAATCTTTTACAAATTGTTCATCACTAAAGAAAAGGTTAAGTAATATTTTCAAATAATTATTTTTAATGCTGTTTATATACTTCTTTATTTCCTCAAACATTTCATCAACATTTTTTTTGGACGTCTTTATAAAATCAGACTGTTTGAGTTCACCGTTTTCTTTATACTTCTTTAATGAATTTATAACAATCTGCCTTCCACCCCTGTAACCCTTTACCTCTCCCTGGAGTAGAACAAAGTCTCCTTTATTAAACTCCTCTGTATTAAGATAAACTTCTGTCCATAGAACTCCTTCTATGCTTCCTTCCCTGTCCTGAAGTAAAACTGTGCAATAATCTTCGCCATTTCTTTTTTTCCTGACCTTTTTATCTGCCACCACAAATATTGACTCCGCTTTACTGCCAATTTCAAGGTCAGATGTAAATTGCTTTTTAGTTATTTCCATAATCCCTATATTCTATTAAATTATAATAAATTTAAATTTATTCCGGTCTTATTTCTACATATTCCATTTTTTAAAATAATCTATAGCCTTATAATTAGTCATGTCGTAATGAATGGGAGTAATGGAAATATAATTATTCTTCACCGCACAATAATCTGTATTTATATCTACATTTTCTCCATTAAAATCTCCATCCATCCAGTAATAATCCCTCCCCCTCGGATCTGCCCTTTTTATAAATTTATCTTTAACCTTTGCATTACTCTGCCTGGTAATTATCACCCCCTTTATTTTATCTCCAGGGACATCCGGAAGATTGATATTAAGCAGTGTTCTCTCGGGAAGTCCTCCATTTTCTATTATCTTATCAACAACCCTTTTTGTAAAACTGGCCGCATATTCGTAATCAGGGTCAACAAAATTATCAATTGATACGGCTATAGAAGGTATACCAAGGGTAGTTCCTTCAGTTGCCGCAGACACTGTACCTGAATAGATTATGTTTTCTCCCAGGTTTGCCCCCCGGTTAATTCCAGAAATAAGCAAATCGGGGACTCCCTTAATAATAGCTCCCACCGCTATTTTTACACAATCAGCCGGTGTACCATCTACTGCATAACCGAAAAATTTACCTTCCCTGTATTCCTTTCTTACGGAAATTGGCCTGAACACCGTAATGGCATGCCCCACCGCGCTTCTTTCCTTATCCGGCGCCACAATTTTTACCTCAAATCTCTTATCTTCCTTCAGCGCTTTATAAAGATTATAAAGTCCTTCAGAATCTATGCCATCATCATTTGTAATTAGAATGCTTTTTTCTTTCATAGCCTTTATTATAAATTGAGTATAAAATTCTACAATACTTTAAAAACAATTTTCAGCCCCGTAACTATTTTTTCATTCCATTAATATATTACCAGTACGCAAAAAGCATAATATAAAAAGTTGATTATTGCTCAAGTGATTTTCAGCCGGAATTCAATGCCATAAAAAAGCCTTTAAAGTATTTCGGTATAAATAAGAAGGCTATTATAATAAACCGGCCATTTAAAAAACAATATATACAATACCAGACAATAAGGCTGCAAACCTGATTTTATAAACCCGGGCAATCACTTATCGGCAGCAACACCTGCCCTGAACTTCTCAACTTCCCAGTTTTTAATAAAATCAATCTGTTCTTTATCCATGAACTTATAACCACCAAAGCTTTCTGCATATATTGAGATTTTTAAAGCATCATGGAAGAAAGACATGGCTATATGTGACGTACGTTCTGAACTACCTATAGCAAAAACGCCCGCCTTCTTTACAGCTATAATTTTTGGTTCACATTTATTTCTATTTTTGTATTGCTCCAGGTTCTTCCTGAAATTATCAGGGTTCTCTATAAACAACATTTCCGGGCCGGCATAAACAATATGGTCAGGAGTATATGCAGAACGAACCTTTTTAAATGAAACCTTATCTCTGATTGCCTTACTAATTTCAGTATTATTATTAAAGGTAACATATTTATCCCTGAAGTCAGGATAATCTGTTATTAAATTACATATCTTTTTTATTTCTTTCCTGTCAACCTTTACCGGCGAAAAATCAGGCTCATAGATGATATGTTTTTTTAAGGTTCTCATTATAAGGTTGTGTATATCTTTAACTCCTTCTATAGTATCTGCACCCACAAACATACCATGATTCCCAAGAAAAACTATATCTGCAACTGATTTATATCTCTTTTTGAACTTTACAAGCTCTTCCCTGACTGACTTTGCCAGGGTATAGCCTGGATTTACGGAAGGTATCCACATGCATCTTTTATTAAATAATTTTTTTGCTATATAGCTTCCCTTTATACTGCAGGTCAGCCCGTTTACTAATGCTGGATGGGTATGAATAACATATTTCTGCGGCAGCACAGCATGCAGCAGGGATTCGACACTCGGCCTCCTGCTCTCCCCTTTTGCGCGTGAATTCATAAGGTCCTCAAGAGCTGTCTTCTCTCTCAGGTCAACATCAGCAGGGTACTCTTTGCCCCAGATTCTCTCCAGGGCATCCCTGTTTAGTTTTACAAAATCATCCTTCTTTACTGAAGTGAGCTCAACTCCGGAAGCTTTAACATAGAGATATTTCTCATCCTTAAAAGAAGTATTTCCGCCACCCGCCATCAAAAATTCCGGGTTCTTTCCATAAAAGCGGGAAATCTCAACTAAATCTTCTATACTCATAAATCATTCTCCTGATATTAATCAAACCTTTATATTTAACTATGAAATTATATTTCCCTGGCATTCTCCAGCAGATACTTTTCGGCTTCCACGGACCACTGCCCTTTATTTTTCTTCGTAATACGGTAAAGCTCCTTAAAAAGAGGATTTTTATCCTGTAATTTTTTAAAATCTTCCAGTGCTGTCAGATTCATTTCTATATTCGTATATATTAATTTTTTTCCTCCTGGAATCCGGGGGAGATTTATAATGGTATCCTCAACCGCATTTAATCCGCCTATATGAGTTATCATAAAAGCAGGCTTAACAATTTTCCGCCCCATTAAATCCAGCGCTATTTTCATATCTTCTGTATTACCGCCTGTCGTTCCGACAAAATGCGCCGAACCATAATGAATATTATAAAAATTGATTCTGGCAGAAAATCCGGGGTCAGTGGGACCGGCAAAAAAATTAATGCAGCCATGTGGTTTTAAAATAGAATCAGCCAGTTCAATCAGAGATTCCACCGGTGCGAAAACAAAAACATCATCAAAACCTTCTCCATCGGTATATTCCATCAGGTGGCTTTTTAAATTATCTATACCCCGCGAATTTATATAAACAAGCTTTATCCCACTCTTTTTTGCATCACCGGGCGGAAGTATCTTTTTTGCCCATTTCAGACGTTTTTCATCAATATCTATCACCAGAATAAGGGCGGGCTCAACTCCTGAATGAACAGCATAATCCACGGCTCCCAGCCCCATGGGCCCTGCAGCTGCCAGCAAAGCCATTTTGCCTCCCTTTTTAACACCCATATGGTGGATATAAGAACCCGGTGTTGTATGGTAACTTGCATTAAAAGCCCCCACTATACAGGACACTGGCTCGGACAAAGAAGCGGGGAAATAACCATCACCGTTATATTTCAAAAGACAATTACATTCCATCACTTCATTGGGTATTATTATATAAGTTGCATTACCCCCCACATATCTATATGAATATCCCGGCGCATCAAGTGTTCCCTTATAATTCAGAGCAGGCTGGATGGAAAACCTTTCACCGGGAGAAAATTGCTTCTGCCACTTTTTACCCACTTCCATAATATAACCACTGAATTCATGACCAATTATAACCGGATTCTTATCAATATCTTCGGGAACCCGCTTGTGGTTAGCTCCCTGCTCCGCCGCCTTATGGCTTGACATGCATATACTATTAGAGATAACATGCGCAAGTATTTCATCGTCCTTTAAGGGGGGAAGCTCAAATTCTTCCAGTCGCAAATCATTCCTGCCGTATAATCTTACCGCTTTTGTCTTCATAATTTTTCACTTCCATTTTCTTTACCAATTTCTTTAAATATCTGGATTCTCTTATTAATATCAGGATACCTTTTTACCATTTCCGGTGAAAACATACCCTGATTAAAATTACTTTCCGCCATTTTCTCATGGCCTATCAACGCCCAGGCTGCATCTATAAGATTGTGGAACTCTGGATCACTCAGGGTCTCACATACAAAAGGCTGTCCTGGAGAATTTATATCTTCTCCACTAATCTGGAATAAATTATTCTTATCACATAAACTACGTACCCGCCTCAGCTGGGCAATACTATT